>Ga0255769_10000569_pt1 | contig 44127 bp, 35 predicted proteins | sample 041ome_9_FD_179637 | JGI IMG/M metagenome (GOLD analysis project Ga0255769, IMG submission 179637) | Coastal salt marsh microbial communities from the Groves Creek Marsh, Skidaway Island, Georgia - 041413US metaG (version 2) | ecosystem: Environmental > Aquatic > Marine > Intertidal zone > Salt...
CCGCATCTTGAGGTGTTGCAATCGCTGTCGCGGCATGTCGATATAGCGCTGTTTTCACCATGCGTATCTCCGAGCAGATGGCAACAGCAATTTGACCGTTCAATCGAGTTGTACCACCCAAAGCGTCGCAGCGATGCCGATCGCATTCCGGCTCAACATCACCTAAACAACGGTTGGGCTCGCGCAAACGAAGAAGGTCACCTACTCCTCGTCGACACCGCTCGTTCTGCTGGAGGGAATGTCATCGGGCCGTCGATGAGCGACGGTACGCCAACCACACTGCTGGAGCATGTGCAGCATTGCGTGAGGTCAGACCTGCTTCCGTCGCAAGCAGTCGTTGTCGACGAGACCATCATGAGCCACCGCACCTATGGTGCGCACCGGCAAGTTGAGGTGGTTCGTGATCATCTTCTCCACCTGTTCGACCAAACAGATCACGATGGATCTCATCGCTATGAGCCACGAGATGTCGTCATCTTGACCAGCGATGTTGAACGGTTTGCTCCGTTGGTTGAGGCAGTGTTCTCTGGCCATCCACGTCATGGTGTTCCTGAGATTCCAGTTCAGATTGCCGATCGATCGGTCGGTGTTACTAATCCAATTGCGGCAGTTGCGCTGCGAATGATCGACATGCTCGACGGACGGTTTCGCCTTGCTGATATTTCGGCTCTGCTCGGTTTCGAGGTGGTCGCCAAGCGTTTTGAACTCACCAGCGAAGACGCATCACGACTTATCGACCTTCTCGGCGCGGCAAATGCCCGCTGGGGGCTCGATTGTGACGACCAATCGGCAGCCGGCTTTGCGCCACTTGGCCGCTACACCGTCCTTGACGCCCTTGACCGCCTCACTACAGCGGCTGTGGCGGGAGTTCGAGGCCCTGATCTTGTTGCCGGCCAGATTGCGTCGTTGCGTGGCGTCGGGTTCGATGACCTCTCGGTGCTCGCACAAGGGGCGCTGTTCGTCGAGCAATTGCGAAGTAGCCACCAACTTCTTCGCACATCTCAATCTCCACTGATCTGGCTCAAACAATTCGAAACGGCAATTCGTGGTCTTGTTGCCGTTGACGACGACTCAATTCACTTCTGGTTGGCAATCGAGCGAGCGATCAGTCAGTTGGCCGATGACATGACGTCGGTAGCAGTCGACCTTGAGGCCAACAACATCGATCCCGTTGAGATGGCCTCACTGATGGCATCCCAACTTGAGTTAGTCGCTGGATATCCGCGCTTTAACAGCGGACGAGTAACTGTGTCATCGCTCACAGCGCTTCGAGGGATACCACACAAGGTCGTGTGCCTTCTTGGCCTCGATCGAGAGTCTGCTCCGAGTGGGTTCGCAAACCCCGACGACCTTTCAGGGCTGGAACCCTGTGTTGGTGATCGAGACGCAGCGAGTGAGTATCGAGCGCAGATTCTTGATGCAGTTCTTGCAGCCCAGGATCACCTCATCATTGCGTCGAACGGATTCTCAATTACTAATGGCGCTGTGATTTCGCCGTCTTCGGTGCTTGCGGAATTCACCGAGACGCTCGCATCGTTAACCGACGGCAAATTCGAGGAGATGGTGCACCCTCGTCAGGCCTGGTCGGAGGAATCATTCGCGGAGTCTCGAACGTTTCTGGGGCGTCCGTGGAGCCACGACAGGATGGCAGCTGAAGCTGCCATGGCCCGTCGAGATCAGCGAGCTTCATCGACATTGCTCGGGGCTCTTGAACATCAGGGCGTCGGCCTCATCGAATTTGGCGATGTGCGCCGAGCGGTAAGCAATCCCTTGAAATTGTTTGCAGAGCGTCGACTTCGACTTCGGACACCAACAGTCGACAACGGCGAGGTCTCATCTGACATCGCCTTCGGCTTGGGGCCTCTCGAGCGGTATTCGCTCCGAGACCGACTGCTGTCCTCCGCTGTCGAGGGAGTCGACCCTGCTTCGTGGCGCCAGTACGCCGAGGCATCCGGAGATCTCCCGCCTTTTACCTACGGCACAACAGCGTTTGATCTTGAGGTCGCTGGTGTTGACGAAATAGTTGCGGCGGTAAAGGCTGATGGCCTGAGTGTTCCAGCGGTTTGGCGAGATGTCCACATCGACCATGATGCGGACAACAGCGGTGCACGCGTCCGTGGTGTGGTGTCGGGAGTGATCGACGACGTCATCATCGAGACCCGGTCATCATCGCAAGTTGTCGAGGTTGTTCTCGAACGAATCGTCGACCTCGCCGCACTTACACTTGTTGACTCGACGGTTGATTGGCGCTGTGTCATCTACGCTCCACAATCTTCTGCTGGCGTTCGTCGAATTGAGCTACAACTTCGAGATCAACTTGTTGCGCAGTCAATATTCGAACTGTCTGTAGACCTGTGCATTCAGGCAATGAGCGAACCCATTCCTTGGTTCCCCAGAGTGGGAGTGGCCCTAGCGCGGCAACAGCGAAGCGCTGCGGCAAACGAATGGAACGGCAGCGATAATTCACCCGGCTTGAGATCACGCGGTTGGAACGCTGCCTTCTTTGATATGTCATTCGATGACCTTGAATCCAATGTCGATCTAGGCAAACCGGTTCGAGAAATCCTGATGCCACTCATCACAGCAGTGACAATCAACGACTCAGTAGACACGCTGACCAACCTCTTCGGTGACGACAAATGATCGATGCAACCCCGTTCGACATTTCTCGGCAGCCCAAGATTGGACTTACTGTGCTCGAAGCCTCAGCCGGCACAGGAAAAACGTTCTCAATAGCGGGAATGACAGTGCTCGCTCTGGCGCGAGGCACAGTCACAACCCGCGATATCTGTGTGGTCACATTTACAGAGATGGCGACTTCAGAACTGTCGGGACGACTTCGTTCACGACTCGTGACAGCTATCGAGCTGTTACAAAAAGCTGATGTAAGCGAACGAGAAGAACTCAATGATGTCGACCGTGCGTTGCTCGACGTTGGAGGCGGAGGCGAGTCAGAACGGTCCGAGCGCATTGGCCGACTTGCATTAGCGCTTACCGAGTTTGATGCGATGACAATCTCGACAATTCACGGCTTCTGTCAGCGGCTGCTGGCATCTGTTGGCTCGTCAACTGGCATTTCAATGCACCAGCGAGATGTTGAAGAAGCGGTGCACGACGTCATGCTTCGTAACCAAGTGTTTCCTGCGAAGCCCGACCGCGTGATCGCCGCGACAAAACTGCGGCTATCGGTACCCGATGCACAACTTGCCGAGTTCCCATCAGCGAAACCAGACGTCATTGATGACATCAACCAGGTGGTGGGCCTTGTCGAAGAAGCGGTTGACGAAGTCAAACAGCGCCGCACCAAGTGGCGACGTCGAACCTTCGATTCGATGCTGACCGAGACTCGAGACCTTCTTGTCGACGAATCACTCGGCGCCGCAACTGTTGCCGAGCTCCGACGTCGGTTCAGGTTTGTGCTTGTTGATGAATTTCAAGACACCGATCTCGTCCAGTGGGAGATCTTCAGAACCGCTTTTCTTGATGAGACGCGAGGTGAGAACACGACAGCCATGGTCGTAGTTGGTGATCCGAAGCAGTCGATTTACCGGTTCCGCGGCGCCGAACTCTCCGCCTACCTGACTGCTGTTGACTACGCCCGCAATAGCGGCGGCGACATCCACACGCTCGATACGAACTATCGCTCTGATGCGCTGCTGCTTGAAGGCCTCGAGGTCATCTTTGCCGGCGCCACATTCGGTGATGATGAGGTGCGGTTTGAGTCCGTGAAGCCCGGTCGACTGGGCGATGGCAAACATGTCGTTGGCCCCTCCGGAGACCACCTTCCTCCCTGCCAATTCAGGGTGATTCGCCCACCAACAAACGACAAAGGGGCCGTTGAAGCACCGCTTGCAAGATCATGGATCGTGTCAGATGTTGTCAACGAAGTCATTCATTATCTGAGCGACGTCATGCTCGTAAGAGACACGGGTGCAGAGGCAACTGCGCTTCGTCCAGCGGACATCGCAATTGTTGTTCGTTCAAACAATGACGCACGGCTGCTCGCGAACGCACTTCGCTCGGCAGGGGTTCCAGCTTCAACGAGCGGAACTGACCCGGTGCTTGACTCTCCCGCAGCAGGTCATTGGGAAGCACTTGTCCAGGCATTACTCCTTCCGTCGTCGGTTGGGTTGGCGCGAGTCGTTGCTCTCGGTCCTTTTGGCGAGGCCGACATCCAAGCTCTTGACAACTTCGAAGCAAACGATGATGCAAATCTCATCGAATGGCAGCGCACTCTCATCCGTTCGATGAGAGCGGGAGGCGTCAGCGCTCTGATGTCGGCTCTCCATGAACATGGATGTGCTTCACGAGTGCTGGGCGATCTTGATGGCGAACGGCTGCTGACCGATATCGAACACATCGGTGAGCTACTCCATCAAGCCACCGGAGGGCGACCCTGCACACCAACCGATCTCGCAATGGGCTTCGCAGATCTTCGATCCCTGTCTGATGACTCATCAACTCGTGACATTCTCGATCGACGGCTCGATCGAGATGACGACACGGTGACCGTCATGACAATTCACAAGGCGAAAGGACTCGAGTTCCCAATCGTCATGTGTCCATTGCTGTGGAATAGCAAAAATTCGAATTCGAAATCTGCCCCACACGCTGTTGCACCCGATTCTGGCACCCGGTTGATCGACTCCTATTGGGTGACCGGAGGAACATCTACCGCGAAGGCAGTAAAGACGGTTCGTGATCTCGCAAAGGAAGAAGAAGCTGGAGAACACCAGCGTGATCTTTATGTTGCGTTGACGAGAGCCGCCCACCGTTTAGTTCTGTGGACCGTCCCGGATCACACGTGGGGAACTCAGCCCTTACGGATACTTCTTGAGGGGTCGTGCGGCCTGGCACCTGTTGAAGCGGCGAAGGCGAATCCGCTGGCGATAGAGGTCATTGCCGTCACTGACCGCCCGAATCGTAAATCCATTGCGGCATCTCAACCGTCAAGTTCAGTATTGGCGGTACACAGCACCGATCGAACCTTTGATGATCACTGGCGAATCTGGTCGTTCACCTCTATCGATCGTTCACTTCGAACCGGTAATGCTGACCCTCTCATCCGATATCAATTTGACCCGGTACTCGGTGGTGTCGATGAGCAGCAAGGCGTCGAAGCCCCGCATTCTGAACCGTCCGCGCAACAAGACCTTCGTAACGTTCCTGGCTCGGCCGCATTCGGCACGCTCGTGCACGAGGTTCTCGAACATGTCGACTTCACATCGCCGACAATTGAAGCCGACCTCATCAGTGAATTAGAAGATCGAATGCAGCAGCGTGGTCTTGAAATTCCAGCACCGGCCATTGCGGGAGGCCTCGCCGGCGCATTGCGCTGTGAACTCGGTGGCCCACTAGGTGACGTTCGCTTGGCAGACCTCAACCGCCACGACCGTCGCGACGAACTTGAATTTCTTCTGCCGCTCCCCTCAGTCTCAACACGGGACCTTGCGCAGCGGGTTTCGGAGGCTCTTGACGATCACGACCCGCTAAAACCTTGGTTCGTGACGGTTGCCGAGGGAGAATTGTCGATTGAGATAGAAGGAATGCTCACCGGATCGATTGACCTCGTTGCTCGACGTGATGGTCGGTATTTCGTTGCCGATTACAAGACCAACCGCATCGCAGATGATGCAACGTTTTCAATCGCCGAAATGGCAACCGAGATGGTTCATCATGGGTACCCGCTCCAGGCCCTGCTGTATCTCGTAGCGCTTCGCAGATTTCTGCGCTTGCGCAGCCCTGCAGGCAACGTCGATGACTCGATTATCGGAGCCGCGTATCTGTTTGTGCGTGGCATGGTCGCAGAGACTGATTCAACATCTGGCGTGATGTGGTGGACGCCACCGATGTCGTTGATCGCCGACATCGATACCAACTTGTTTGCTGGTGATTACTGATGTCGTCGCTAACGCAGCGCCGTGCGCATGTTGAGAGTTTGAGGCCGTGGGTAGAGATGGATGTTGTTAGCGAAGCTGATGCTGCTGTCGCAGCTGCGTTGGCCGATATCTGTGGTGAGTCTTCCCCATCGGTGCTTCTCGCAGTCGCTCTCGCAGTTGGAGCGCCTCGCTCAGGTCATACCGCCGTCAATCTTGAACTTGTCAAAGATCATGCAGTCAGCCGTGTGGAACGCTCGGAACCTGACGCAGTAGAAGCGGTACTCGCCTTGCCATGGCCTACTGATGCCTCCGATTGGCGAGAGAGCATTGAACAGAGTCCACTCGTCACCGCTGATCACGCACCAATCGTCGTTGACCACGGGCTGGTGTATCTGCGAAGGTTCCACACCGCCGAGGTTCGTGTCGCCGACCAGATTGCGTCCTTGGCGGCTAACGAGTGCGAGGTGCCTCCCACTGACTTGGTGAGCTCGGTCCTTGGTTTGAGTGACAGCCAGCGTCAGGCTGTTGAGCGCTGTTGTTCGGCCCGGCTCGGCGTGCTCACGGGAGCACCTGGCACAGGAAAGACGCGAACAGTCGCAGCGATCCTCGCTGCTCTGCTTGCGGTAAAACCCGATCTTGTTATCGGAGCTGCGGCTCCTACTGGTAAGGCTGCTGCACGTATGGCCGGCAGCCTGAGCGAATCGGTGAGCTATCTGGCGGCATCAGGTGAGAGCAGCATCGAATCAGCCGCAATTGCCATCGGAGCGATTCAACCGACAACAGTGCATCGACTGCTCGGAGTTCGGCGAGATCGCGATGAGTTCTGGCATCACTCAGGCAACACACTTCCACATGACGTTGTCGTTATAGATGAGGCTTCAATGTTGTCGCTGTCCCTCATCGATTCGCTTCTCGACGCAATGCGGCCCGGAAGCCGCATCATCTTGGTAGGCGACGCAATGCAACTTGCAAGCGTTGATGCCGGATCTGTTCTCGGTGACATTGCGGGTGCTCCCGGAGTGGTCGGCATGCGCGTAGCTGAACTGACAGAAACTCATCGGTTTGACGCCGACAGTCAGATCGGTCGATTTGCTGCCGCAATCCTCGCTCATGATGTCGAGCTCGCCCAAACGGTGCTCGGTGAGTTGGATGCACAGCAGCGGTCGCTCGACGAACAATCCGCGAATGAGCCAATGTTGCAGATCACGGCCGATCTGTCCGTGATGAGCAATCTCCTCATCCAGCATGGAATGTCGCTTGTTGAACATGCTCGACATGACCCGACAGACGCCGTCAATCAACTTGATGCGATGAGGGTGCTGTGCGCACATCGAACAGGACCATTTGGCGTGAGTTATTGGAATCAGTACACCCAACGCCTCTTAAGTGACGCCGGCGCACATGTCGGACATCACGATGTAGGTCGACCGGTAATGGTGACTGCGAATGATCCAACTTCAGGGTTGTTCAACGGTGACGTCGGAGTTGTTGTCGCAACACCTGGTGGTTCACGAATTGCATTTCCCGGAGCTGACCAACCATCTCTGGCACCAACCACTCTCGAACACCTCGAAACGGTGTATGCAATGACGATCCATAAGAGTCAAGGCTCTGAGTTCGATCACGTGGTGGTGGTGCTTCCTCCGGCGCAGTCACGTCTCGCAACCCGTGAGTTGCTGTACACCGCCGTGACGAGAGCCAAGCGGCGAGTCACGCTGATCGGAACTATCGATTCGGTGATATCGGCGATGAACCGAACTTCATTGCGAATGAGCGCACTTCGCCAACGCCTTGTTTGATGGTCGAAGAGGCCTAGGAGTTGGTGTGCGGTGGTGGCTTCGGTGCGCGAGGTAATCCCAGCAGTCGTTCGCCAACAAGGTCGCGTTGCACCTCGCTTGATCCTCCCGCAATCCGCATTCCGGGGGCATACAAAAACGGTTCGGTGTCGTCGGTGACGAGCATCGCATCCGCGCCGTGTTGTTCAAGTAACGCCCGGCTTAGCTGAGTCTCGAACTCGGTCATCGCAAGTTTTGACAGCGGACCCAGCCGAGGATTCGTTCCCGTACGGTCAAGAAGCCGTCGTAATGCAAAGCCGCGATCTCGAAGACCTGATGGAGCGCCGGGACCAACGCGGCCGAGCCGACGGTCAAGCCGAATCGATGCCGCCCCAACAGCCGCGCGTTCATCAGCCAGCACACTCGTGGCAACCTGCCAACCGCCGTGTAGTTCACCGAGTAATCCATCTGGCTCAACGCGCGCACCATCGAGGAACACCTCGCAGAACTCCGCATCGCCAGTCATTTGCTTGATGGGACGAACATCGATCTCAGGTTGATTCATGTCGATGAGCATGAACGAGATTCCTCTCGCCCCACGAGAAGCAGAATCAGTTCGAGCAAGCAGAATTCCCCACTGTGAGACCTGGGCGGTACTTGTCCAAATTTTCTGGCCAGATATTCGCCAGCCCTCATCATCGGGTTCAGCGCGGGTCATCAAACTTGAAAGGTCTGATCCCGAGTTAGGTTCGGAAAATAATTGGCACCACACCACCGATCCGTCGAGGATGCCGGGAAGATGTATGTCGACTTGCTCTGTCGTTCCAAATGCTCGTAGTGCTCCGGCTGTCAGCACATAGCCCTGAAAATTTGCATACGGTGCAATACCGGCCCGGGCACACTCCTCGTACCAAATCACCGAGTGGGCTTCAGTGAGCCCTTGCCCGTGATGCGTTGTTGCCCAGTCGATTCCAGCAAATTGCGCCGCTGCGATGGCGTGTTGCCACCGTTGAGCATCGTCGATGAGAGCGGGTGGAAGGATCGTCCCGTACTCGCCACAGGCAACCCCTGTGGCCTGAGATTCGACCAAGAATTTCTGAACTTCGGACCTGAAGTCATCAATGCTCGAGTCGCTGAAACGCACATGATGACCGTAGCGTTCGACTCATGACGAGCCCCATTCCAACCGCACCACCCGAGCGCGATCCCAATCGCACGATTGAGTTCTTCTGGGACCCGGTCTGCCCGTTTGCGTGGCTCGCATCAAGGTGGATCGAAGAGGTTCGGTCAGAGACTGGGTTAACCGTCGACTGGCGGTTTATTTCCCTGCGTCTCATCAACAAAGCAAAGGACTACGACACTGACTTTCCTCCCGGTTACGAATTTGGCCACACGGCAGGGCTTCGGATGCTTCGAGTAGCCGCTCATATTCGTGAGGAACTTGGCCGTGATGCTCTAGGGCCGGTCGTAACGGCCTATGGCGAGTCGTACTTCGACAAACCACAAGGTTCAGGAATGCGGGATCGCCTATCGACCTCAGATCACCTCAACGAGGTTCTTGACGCTGCAGGCATCGATCGCTCATTTGCAGCGGCCGCTGATGACACTTCTTGGGATGCAATGATCGACGCGGAAGGGGAGATGGCGCTGTCCCGTACCGGTAGAGACGTCGGCACCCCGATCATTTCGTTTGGCGAAGATGGGTTGTCATTCTTCGGCCCGGTCATCTCTCGAATTCCGAGAGGGGCCGATGCAGTAAAACTGTGGGATTCCCTGATGACGCTTGCTGCGTTCCCTGGGTTTGCCGAGATGAAGCGATCGCTGCGTGAAACCCCCCAACTCAACATCTTTGGCGGCATTGTTGAGCAGCCAGTGGAAGAAGATTGGGAAGCCGGCCATCGACGAATGGACGACTAGCTGCCGGCAGCATCGACGCGGAACTGAAATGTCAAGTGGCCGAACCAAACTGACTACCCTGTAAGAGTGCTGTTTCGCCGAATTATTGTCGTCGTCGCAAGTATCACGATGTCCATCGGTGTTGTGGCATTCGTGCTCGGTCGAGTAGTCCTTGGAATAGCGGGTTCCGCAGAGGCGGTCTCGGCAATCGTGGGTGAGGTCACTGACTTGCCCGAAGTGAGAACAGAACTCGTTGACGAGATTGCGAACCAGTTCGCCTCCGACCCGACCATCAGTCAATATGCGAACGACGAAACTGTTAGGGCCGCCGTGGAGACCGTGCTCAGCAGTAGCGAGTTCGAGGAGTTCTCTGACGAGGTCAGCGTGGCGGCCTATGACGTGTTTTTTGAGGGTGCGCCATCAGCAGAAATTGATGTCAACGCTCTCGCATCGATAGCTCTCGATCAACTCGCGACAGCCACTGACTCCGGTGAGCTAGCGAAGATGGCTGAAGAGTTCGGAATTCAGGTTGACGAAGGTTCGATTGCGGCGGCAACTGACGAAGTGGTGAGCGCGATTGAAGAAGGTGTACTCGCCGAAGGCATCGAACCGATCGTTCTTGAACGAACAGAGAGTGATGTTGATTTGTCGGGGGTTGTCGACTCGGTTCGGATGTGGTCAAACATTGGGCTTGCGCTGGCGGTTGTTTCAGCTGGTCTCATGCTGGTGCTTTCACCAGCAGCCTTTATTCGTCGGCTGTTACCAGTTGGTGTAGCGCTCGTCCTTGCAGGGGTTGTGCTGTTTGGAATCAGCAATATGTCTGGAGCGCTCCCAATTGATGGAGTTGCTCGACCCGAGATGGTGAGAGCGATCGCCAACAGTCTTGTTGGCCGAGTTTCGGGTCCTGCTTACACCATGCTCATTGCGGGTGTAGCCGTGAGCGCAATCAGTATGAGCGCCAGATTCATCAGCCGCGGCCGTTAAGAGCCTGCAGCGACGATTGCGTCGAACTCAGCCTCAGTGAGAGGCATCACTGAGAGCCGGTTTCCCCGTGCGAGCAGGCGACAGTCAACGAGTTCTGGCATGGCACGTAGGTCGTCAAGAGGGAGGAACTTCAATCGCTTCTTGGGCCCGAGTGTGACCCAATCCCAGCGGGGATCTTCAGGTGGACTCTTCGGATCAAAGTATTTCGACGAAGGGTCGAACTGCGTTGGGTCCGGTTCTGCTTCCTTCACAATCTTTGCGACTCCTGCAACACCAGGAGGGGTCGCATTTGAGTGGTAGAAGATGACGAGGTCACCCTTTTTCATTTCCCGCATGAAGTTACGGGCTTGGTAGTTGCGAACACCATCCCACCCTTCACGACGAACTGCGACGAGGTCGTCATACGAGAAGACGTCGGGTTCTGATTTCATCAACCAATGCGCCATGCGACTGACGCTAGTTCTTAGCGGTTACCGTCGTCGCCGTCATGTCGATCAAAGTTGAGCAAGTTCATATTCCGGAGGAATTGCCAATTGCGCAATATACCGATGAACTCATCGACGCGATCCGTGATCATCAGGTGGTGGTGGTCGCCGGCGAGACGGGGTCTGGCAAAAGCACTCAACTCCCAAAGCTCTGTGTGAAGGCAGGCCGCGGGGTTGCTGGTTTGATCGGTCACACCCAGCCTCGTCGGGTTGCGGCCCGCTCGGTGGCAGATCGCATTGCCTCAGAACTCGGAGTTGAACTGGGTTCAGAAGTCGGATTTTCGGTTCGCTTCACCGACCAGGTGAATTCCAGCACTCAGATACGGGTCATGACCGATGGAATTCTGCTGGCGGAACTCTCTCGTGATCCCGAGCTCAGCCGTTATGACACGATCATCGTCGACGAGGCGCATGAGCGAAGTCTCAACATCGACTTCATTCTTGGGTACCTTCGACAACTGCTCCAGAGACGACCCGACTTACATCTGATTGTTACTTCAGCAACCATTGACACGGAACGGTTCGCAGAGCATTTCGCTGATGCTGCTGGTGAACCAGCTCCGGTCTTTGCAGTTGAGGGGCGGACATATCCAGTCGAAATTCGTTATCGGCCAGTTGCTGAAGACGTCGATCAAGTGCAAGCAATTATCGACGGCGTTGAGGAACTTTCAAGAGCAACCGATGGCGACATTCTCGTATTCCTGTCAGGTGAACGAGAGATTCACGACACAGCCGACGCCTTGCGCGATCTGAATCTTCCTCGAACAGAAATTTTGCCGTTATACGCCCGGTTATCCGCTGCCGAACAACAACGAGTGTTTGCTTCACACCCAGGTCGTCGCATTGTGCTCGCAACGAACGTCGCCGAGACGTCAATCACCGTCCCCGGGGTTCGAGCAGTGATCGATACCGGTACGGCACGAGTCAGTCGATATTCGCGACGATTGAAAGTTCAGCGACTTCCAATCGAAGACATCTCACAAGCATCCGCAGCACAGCGGGCAGGTCGATGCGGGCGAGTTGCCCCAGGAATCTGTATTCGTCTGTGGGAAGAAGCAAACCACGAATCGCGCCCCGAGTTCACTGAACCAGAAATCTTGCGGACAAACCTCGCGTCGGTCATTTTGCAAATGACAGATCTTCGCTTGGGTGATGTTTCTGATTTTCCATTTATCGAGGCTCCCGAGTCATCAATGGTTCGGGATGGCTATCGGTTATTGGACGAACTGGGTGCTCTGACCTCGTCTGACGACGGCACGTATCGACTGACCTCAATTGGCCAAAAACTTGCCCGGTTACCAATTGACCCGCGCATTGCTCGGATGATTCTTGCGGCGGAGCGCCATGGTTGTGTACGTGAGGTACTCATCATTGCGGCTGCGCTGTCGATACAAGACGTTCGGGAGCGTCCGCGTGAACACCGCGACCGCGCCGATGAATTTCATCGCCGGTTCACCGTTCCGGGCTCGGACTTGCTCAGCATTGTTGCGCTGTGGGACTACCTCAGAGACCAGCAACGTGAACTATCAGGAAACGCTTTTCGGCGTATGTGCCGTGACGAATATCTGAATTGGCTTCGGGTGCGCGAATGGCGGGATCTTTACAGCCAACTTCGCCAGGTAGCAGGACAGATTGGGATCCGCCCCGGAACAGAAACTGGCCATCCTGATCGTGTTCACCAGGCCGTGCTCTCTGGACTTCTGTCAAATATCGGTCGGCGAGATGATCGTTGGCCACAGCGGGATCGGCGGACACGGGTTGAATATCAGGGCGCTCGTGGGGCTCGATTCGAGGTCGTGCCCGGTTCAGCAATCGGCCGAGCGGGCAGTGAGTGGGTGGTTGCTGCGGAGGTCGTCGAGACCGATCGGCTTCGAGCTCGACGTGTCGCAGTCATTGAGCCGGAGTGGATCGAACCAATTGCCGGCGACTTAGTGAGTCGTTCGTATGGCGACCCGGAGTGGGACGCGAAAGCTGGGCGAGCGGTGATCCCTGAACGAGTGTCGTTATATGGCCTCACAATCGTTGAGGGTCGCCGAATTGCGCTGTCGAATGTCGACCGGGTAGCGGCACGCCAACTGTTCATTGAGCGAGCCCTCATCGCTGGAGAAGTTGATGAACGATGGCGACGCCGTCAACGCTTCATTTCCCGTAATCGTGCTCGACTTGATGAGTGGGAGCAGATCGGCGAGCGCAGCAGACGCGGTTCGCCGGGAGGTGTAGCCGATTTGCGGCACCTGTATGACAGCGTGATCCCAGAGAACGTGACGTCAATCAGACATTTTGATCGTTGGTGGCGTGACCAACGAGCAACCGCTCCCGAGTTATTAGATCTTCCAGAATCTGAGGCGATGACATTGCTCGACGCCGGTTCACCTGAGGTGTGGGTCGACGGTGACGGCGCTGAATACATGCTCACATACCGGCACGATTCAGGGAGCCCGTTCGACGGCACGACGCTCCACTTGCCGCTGGTTGCGGTCAATCAGTTCAGCGGGGCGAACCTTGATTGGCATGTTCCGGGTCGCCGCCCTGATCTTGCGGAAGCATTATTTCGCTCCCTTCCAAAAGAACTTCGTCGCCAACTCATTCCTGCGGCCGACACCCTGGCTGCTGCGATGACGTTGATCGGAGGGCCCGATGGCCGTTCATTTGTTGAGGCTCTTGCATCTGCGTTGAGCGAGGTCTCCGGTGTCTCGATTTCAGCTCAACAATTTGATGTTCGTCGGCTACCAACAGATCTCATCATGCACATCGTTGTGAGTGATGCCGACGGAGAGGTTCATGCCTTCGGTGACGATCTTGACAGTATTCGCGATGTCGTTCGTCCGGCGGCCCGCCAAATGTTGGCCTCGGCTGCACCGATCGACGAACGAAGCGGAATCGTAAGTTGGGATGTAGGAACACTTCCTGAAGTGCTCGAGTGGACTGACGGAAATGAGACGCTTCGGGCGTACCCGACCCTGCTTGATCGTGGTGACAGCGTTTCACTTCGTTTGGTGACCGATCAACTGCTGGCTGAGCGCCTTCTGCACGAAGGGGTTCGCCGTTTGCTGTTACTTGCTGCAAGTCCGGCGCGTGGGGCGGTTCGACGGATGATTGATAATGATCGTCAACTCAGTCTTTCGGTGGTGGGACTCGGCGTTGAGGCACTGTTGGATGATTCGGTCACGGCGATTGCCGATCGCATTATTTGCGAACGCGGAGTGAGCAGATCGGCCGAGGAGTTTGATGTGCTGTGTCTGGCGATGCGCCAGGAGGCACCCGTTGAATTCGTTGACATCCTGCAGGCGGGTTTGGAAATTGTCGACGTGGCTCGGGAGGTGATGGTTCTGCTCGAGCGGTTGCGAGCTCCAGGAGCTGCCCGGACTCGATCGGACGCCCACGACCACATTGAGCGCCTCGTTGGCCCAGGAATGCTTGAACGAGTGGGAACGGCTCGTATCGGTGATCTTCGACGCTGGGTGAGTGGGGTTCGGTATCGCCTCGAGCATCTCGCTGGCCGTGTCGACCGTGATCTTGCCCGAATAGCTGAAGTGCGGCCAGTTGAACAGCGATATGCGCAGCGGCTTGCCGAGTATCCACGTGGTGCCGAACCGAACAGCCTGAGAGAACTCTCGTTCAGCATCGAAGAGTTACGCATCGCAGTATTTGCCCAAGAGCTTGGTGTTGCACAGCAGGTGAGCGCGGTTCGCCTTCTTCGTGAACTTGACTGAGGTGCCACGATGGTGAGATGAATCTCACCACGATGGACTACAGCGTCAACGACGGAGTTGCTCACCTTCGGCTGACCCGACCTGAGGGAGCTAACGCAATGAACCTTGATTTCTCGAAGGACATTCGAGACGTGATGATTGCGATCGAGCATGACCCTGCGGTCAAGTCGGTGTCTGTCACTGCTGACGGCAAGGTCTTCTGTGCTGGTGGGGACCTCAAAGAATTTGATTCGCTTGGCGATGGCCTACCGGCGGCTGCTTCAGGTTTGCTCGTCGATTACCACGCCGCCACATATCGAATGAATCGTGTGCCAAAGCCATTTGTTGCTGGTGTGAGAGGAGCAGCCGGAGGTGCCGGTCTGTCGTTCATGTGCGCGTTTGATCTCGTGGTTGCGGGCGAGTCGGCAAAGTTCACGATGGGCTACACCAAAGCCGCCATGACCCCCGACGGCACTTCGACATATTTTCTTGCTCGTCACATTGGGTTGCGCCGGGCAATGGAACTCACTCTCACCAATCGAGTGTTGAGCGCCCAAGAGGCTCTCGACTGGGGTCTTGTCAACATGGTCGTCCCCGATGATGAGGTAGATGAAACGGCATCATCAATTGCGCAGGGGTTTGCATCTGGTCCTGCTCGTTCTCTTGGCGTAGCAAAACGGCTCATTTATGAGGGCTACGAGTCATCTCTTGAAGAGGCTGGTGAGCGCGAAGCGCAAGAGATCGTGAAGACGATGGGCACGGTCGATGGTCGTGAAGGAATTAATGCGTTTGCGTCACGTCGCGAACCTCAGTATCGAGGCGAGTAGCCGAACTACGAAAGACGGTTGACGGTTTCTGCAAATTCGGAAACGGTCGAAGAAATGATTTCGCTCACCGAGCGAATGCGATCGATTCGTCCTGCAACCTGACCGGTCAGGGCGAGAGCGGCTTCCATGTCTCCGCCAAAGTACAGATCCATTGCATTTCCAAAATCGCCAAACACGTTGTGGTCGGCACCGACGAGTCCTTCGGATCGACTTGTGCGTAGTGCCCGTAATGCTGGCGAGAAACGTTCGTTGAGAAACACGGTGTCAGTCTCTGCGGCATTGATTATGGCGTGTTTCCAGTTTTCGTGAACTGGTGACTCGGCGGCTGCCACCATCTGGGTTCCCATCTGCACGCCGTCGGCGCCAAGAGCAAATGCTGCAGCCATCGTCATTCCGTCGCAGATTCCGCCTGCCGCAATAATTGGCACCTCAACGCGAGATCTGATGAGCGGCAGCAAGACCATCGTCGAGACGGGTGTAGGGCTTTTGAACCCTCCGCCTTCCCCACCTTCGACGACAAGACCATCGACCCCAGCATCAACCGCTTTCAGTGCAGCCTGCAAAGTTGGCACAACGTGATACACCGTCAGCCCAGCCGCCTTCAACGTTGACGTGTACTTCGTGGGCGACCCTGCCGAGGTGGTGACAAATCGAACGCCCTGCTCAATGACAAAGTCAGCGATCTGTGGGTCTGTCACGAAGGCTTGAGCGATATTCACACCAAATGGTTTGTCGGTGAGGTCACGCATGCGTCGAATTTCTTCTTTGACCGCATCGAGTTCACCAGATGAGGTTTCGATGATCCCGCAGGCACCTGCCGTTGACACCGCTGAAGCGAGTTGGCTTCGTGCAATCCACCCCATCGGAGCTTGAACGATGGGAATCTCAACACCGAGGTCTCGGGTTACCCGATTTCGTGATGGATCGAATGCGGGAAGCACCGTGATTACCCCTTCACCGAACCAGCGAGCAGTCCACGAACGAAGTAGCGCTGCATTGCAAAGAACACGATGAGTGGGACAAATGATTGAACGAATGCAGCGGCAGGAAGCAGGTGTTCGTTGGTGCCAAAGTCACCGGCAAGGGTCGCGACAAAAATAGTTGTCGGTCGAGCATCGGGGTTTGTGCCAGCCATGGTGTTCGCAATGAGGAAGTCATTCCAGGTCCACAGGAATTGGAAAATTGCGAAGGCTGCAAGTACCGGTACCGACAGTGGGAGCACGAGACGCCAGAAGATGGTGAAGTGATCGGCGCCATCGATTCGAGCGGCTTCAAACACGTCTTTTGGTAGCGATGAGATGTAGTTGTGCAACAGGAAAATTGCAAAGGGAAGGGCAAAACCGGTGTGGGTGAGCCAGATCGCTGTCGACGTATTGACAAGGCCCAGATTTGGAATGATGGTCACCGTCTTGTCGATAAACGGCAATGTGAGGTGCGCTCCATTGACGTAAGTCTGGAGCAGTGGAATCAATGCCACCTGAAGTGGAATTGCAAGCAGTGAGACCGTTGCAATGAAGAGTGTCTTACGACCTTTGAAGTCGATCCACGCAAATCCGTAGGCAGCGAACGCGGCGATTGCAATTGGGATGATCGTCGCAGGAACCGCAATCGCCATTGAATTAATCAGCGATTCGCCGATGGTCCCGGCAGCTGACGCGTTGAAAATGTAGTCGTAGTTGTCAAGCGTGAGGTCGCCCGGCTTAATCGTCCACCAGCCGCTATTTCGTTGTGCATCTCGAGAGCGCCACGAGTTAAGAAAGAGGCTGAAACTCGGAACCGACCAAACGATGACGATGATCCACAGCACTCCAACGGGTATTGAACGTAAAAGGCCGTAGATCCGATCGATTGGGCCTCGTCGCGAGTTCAATGTCATTGACATTTCAGCCCTCCCTCTGCATGCGACGGATGTTGATGAACATCACTGGTAGCACTGAGAAGAAAATGAGCCCGGCGAGGGCCGCTCCAACTCCAGTGTTGAAGTTGGAGAACGCTTCTCGGTACATGTTGTTCGCAAGCACCTCAGTGCCGAGGGTGCCGTTGGTCATGACCTTCACAATGTCGAAGACCTTCATGACGAGAACAATGAGAGTGGTAACGACAACACCGATCGTTGTCGAAATTTGAGGAAGGGTCACCTTCCAAAAGATTTGACTTGTTGATGCCCCATCAACCCGGGCAGCTTCAAGCAGTTCGGTGGGTACCGCTTTAATTGCTGCCGAAAGAATGACCATGGCAAATCCGGTTTGGATCCAAATGAGAACAACCATTAACCAGAAGTTGTTGAACGGGGGTTCCTGGACGAAGTAAATCGGCGCTGCAACTTGTTGGCCTGACCCGTTAAAACGGAATCCACCGACGCCATCACCGGTGATGCCCCAGTATCTCCAAGCGAACCAGCCGAGTAGGCCGACAGCCACGAGTGGTGCTACCGCTCGACCGTTGTTACCTGATGCAAGCGATTTTGCTGCGAACACGAGGAGAGCACCAAGAATCGCAAGAACGACCAGTCCAAAAATAAGGGTCGGAAGCCCCGAGCCAGTGCTGAGACGTCCAAGGCCAACCCAGAGCGCATTGATCACACCGGTTTGCGATTTGGATGAGTCGCGAGCGATGTACATGAATCGCCAAACAACCGATGCTCCAACGAGCGACACCGCCATCGGCATGAAGATGATTGCTTTGGCGACTCGTTCGAGGCGAACTCCATCAGCAAGAACAGCAATTGCGAGTCCGAAGGACGTTGAGAGCAACGTGACTGCGAGTACCCACCACAAGTTGTTGATGAGCGTTCCACGAAGTGCGGTGAATACCGCAAAACCGAGAAGCACGATTCCGGTGATGAGCGGGCCGGAAGAAGCACTTCCTAACTCCACTAAATGACCGGTCTGGCGTCGGGCTCGAACGGCGAGGATGATGAAGGCAATGAAACAGATGAGTGCAGCCCAAAACAGTCTGCTTCCGAAGATGGCCTGCCATTCAGTGAGATTGAGGGCCTTCGGATCCTTGAAGATTGAGATGTAGTTGTCGATTCCAACGAACGATTCACTCTTGCGATCAAGTAGTGAGAGATAGAGCGTCCGAATTGTTGGAACTACTAGTGCCGCAAAGATGAACAGCAGAGCAGGTCCGAGGAAGATGGCGCTTCGTGACCGCTGGTCAAGTTGATTGCGCTCGGTTTGGTCCGGAATTGGGAGAAGCGCCGAGCGCGTTCCGAGCAGTGCCGACGGAACTAGCAACGCGATGCCCGACCACACTGTGGTTCCGCTACCAAGTTCTGGAATCGCCCAAGCACCGACCATCCATCCAAGAGCAGCACCGAGGAAGATCGCACCTGGCGAGGTGCGGCTGGACAATCTGTGCACCGTGGCACCAATACCCGTACCCACAGCGGTGGAGACAACGAGCGAAGCAATTGAAACCGTTGGCTGGGCCGAGTCAACAATGAGGAGGCCAGCGACAAGGCCTGTTACTCCAAGGCCCCCAGCACCAACTGCGAGGCGAGTGCGGGGTGAGGACACTGTTGCGAGAACGGTGCCAATCGCAGATGTGGCCAATGCAAGAAGCAAGGGGAGCCAGCCCCAAGCAACGAGACGAGCAATCGTTCCACCTTCGCTTGTTGATGCGACGGTAAGTCGGTTGCCCGAAAGGAGAACTCCGCCAACGAATCCGAGCAGGCCCCAGACAAGCGCTCGATACCGAACAAAGTTCGTGCGGAGTTGGTTGAAGAGAAGGTTGGCGCCGATCCACAAGCCGCCACTCACCAGCACCGCAATAACAACAGTCAGCAGAGTGCTAAACAGCTTTGTGAGGAAGTCGCTCATCTGGATATCTCGACCTTGAGTGTTAAGTGGACAGGACAGAAACAAGTTCGGGGTGCCAGCACAATGTGCCGGCACCCCGAATCTAGTTCACAAACGCAATTCGTTTGCTAGAGATGTCACATCTCTGGCCATGAAGCGTCGATGTTTGCGGCAGCAGTTGCCACATCGATGTCGCCGTTGACGAGTGAGGTGCCCTCTGTCCAGAAGGTGCCTGCGCCGACGTCGGCTGGCATCAAGTCAGATGCGTCGAAGCGGACGATCTGAGCGTTCTCGAGAACGCTGAGGAATGACTGCTCAAGCGGGGTGTAGACCGATGGGTCCTGGCCCTGTGCTGCTGAGAGGAATCCGGAGAGTGCTCCGTTACCGCCCTTGAGCTCAGCCTGAATGGTCTGACGAGCTTCTGCGTATGCGGCTGAGCCGAGGTACGCCATGAGCTCCATGACCTTTGCGTTGTCATTGAATGCAGCTGCGAGGGTGCCTGCACCGAGAACTGGTGCGTCACCATTGATGTCTGGGAAGTAGAAGACGTCAATTTCGCCCTCACCATCACCGAAGACGGTGCCTTCTGGGATGAATGCTGAGTAGAACGAAGCCTGACGGTGCATGTAGCAGTCGCCATCAACGAGTGGCTGGCCGTTGTCCTGGAACGCTGTTGCAGCGATGGTGCCTGCTGATGCGTAGACGTTGTCCTCGGTCCAGAGATCAATGACTGCCTGCATGGCGTTCATGATTGCTGGGTCAGAGAACTTCACTTCGCCGGCGACCCACTGGTCATAGACCTCTGGGCCTGACTGACGGAGAACCATTTCCTCCACCCAGTCGGTGTAGGTCCAGCCAGTTGCCTGACCTGACTCAATTCCGACGCAGAGTGCCTTTGAGCCGCCTGCTGCGGTGATGTCGTTCACGAGAGCAACGAAATCATCGAAGGTCTCAGGAACGGTGTAACCGTCTGCTGCGAAGCGAGCTGGTGAGTACCACACGAGTGACTTGAGGTCGGACTTCATTGGAACGCCGTACTGGACGCCGTCAACGTTTCCGAAGGTCTTCCATGCGTCTGCCCACTCGATGGCTGCATCGGTGTCGGCTGACAAAGGAACGATGTAGCCAGCGTTTGCAAAGTCTGCAAGCTTGCCTGGCTGCGGGAAGATCGAGATGTCTGGTGGGTTACCGGCCTCAACCTGAACGTTGATGTTGGCTTCCCAGTCGGCATCGCCGATGTAGGTCACGGATGCGCCATTTGCGTCGCCCCATGCGCCGAGAACCTGCTGGAGTGCGCCAGCTTCTTCATCGGAGCGCTCTGGACCAGTGACGGTGATCTCGACGACCTCGTCTGATGATGCTTCTTCTGAGGTTGCCTCTTCGGCTGGAGCGTCTGCTGCGTCATCGCTTCCACCGCATGCTGCGGCAATGAGCGAAAACGCAAAGAGTGACGCGACAACCTTGGTTGCAGTCTTCTTCATGTTTCTCCCTGGAGGGTGCGGGTGTGGCGGATTGCCACATGGATTAATTGCGGGTCTGATGCTATCTGAGGAAATTTCGAACAATGTGACGGAGTTCATAAAAAGTTCACCCAAAAAGTTCCTTCTGTTATCTCTGAATTTGCAAACTTTGTGTCGTGAGCGTCTCGGCGGCAGAAACACATACCATTTGAAGGTGATGCGCCGCTCTATTGCAATGACGTTGTCGTTTCTGTTGCTGCTGAGTGCTTGCGGTTCGGGTAATCGTGGAGCCGGGTCGGCTGATCCGATCGTGACCTCGGAGCAGGCACCTCAGGAGCCTGTTACCGACGACCCTTCGATAACCACCACCTCTGAAAATCCTCTGGCTGCAATCGCATCAACGACATTGGCCCCCACGACAACGTCAACCCTTCATTCGACAACGACCTCAACAACGATTGCGACGATTGGTCGAACGACAAGTGACCGCTCCGAAGTTCCGAGTGACACGCCGATCCTGTTCGGTATGTCGACACGCAACGAACCGTTGACAGTCACTCGCCATGGCGACCGAGACGGGGCTCGGTTGTTGCTGATTGGTTCTATCCACGGCGATGAAGATGCCGGAATTGCCATTATTCAAGAGTTGATCGACCAGCCGGTTCCAGCAGGAGTTGAACTTTGGTTAGTCCCAACAATCAATCCTGATGGGAATGCCCTGCAGCAGCGACACAACGCAAACGGAGTCGATCTCAATCGAAATTTTCCACATCAATGGGCGCCACTTGCTGAACCTGGTAATTGGCAATATGCAGGTCCGAGTGCCGCAAGCGAGCCTGAAACCGCAGCAATGGTGATGCTCGGCGAACTTGTGAACCCAGATCTTGTGTTGTGGTACCACCAAGATTTGTTCAGGATTTCACCAACTGGCGGACGAAACGGCGAGATTAGGGCGCTATACGCAGAAATTTCTGGCCTTCCGCTGTTGCAAGTGACCGGTGGGACCTACACGGGTACGGCATCGATGTGGTCTCGCACGGTGACAACAGATGATGGGACCGGCTTTACCGTTGAACTCGGCCCCTCATTAAGCGATGAAGAGCTCGATGCCCATGTTTCTGCGGTGCTTGCTGTTGCAGAACAGTTCTACGCCTCGTGATGTCAGGCCGTGCGAGATGGCCGGTCGAACCAGTTTCCTGAGGGAATTGGTGTGAGTTCTAGCCCTGTTCCGTAGGCGTACGCCCAGCACCTTGCCCCTGACTGTGTAGTTATTTCAACTCGGGTGTACAAGCCATCGACGGTGTCCTCCTCGATGTCGAGTTCTGAGAGTGCTTCATCGATCAAGTCTTGACGGAGCGAGTAGCGACGACCGCAAATGACACTTGTTGAAGACTCATCAAATATTGCGGCTGGGTAGTCGAGCCCGGTGTCGTACAGCAACCCGGTCACCTCATCTGGGATGCCTTCATTAGTGACGAACCGCTGCAGAAGCGGCCATCGCACATCGCCTGGCAACAAGGTGCCGTAGACGAATAGTTCTGTAATCATGAGTGATGGTCAGTCTTCGTCAACGTGGCCCGGCACCATGATTGCTGAACCCAGGAGCGCTGCGATGAGAGAGGCGACGACAACACCGAGGCGGGCATCTTCAGCGAGAATTGACTCACCGAATGCGAGTTCAGTGATGAAGAGCGACACGGTAAAACCAATACCTCCAAGGGCGCCGGCGCCAATGACGTACCGCGGTGTGACGCCCTTTGGTAGGCGGCCAATTTTGGTTGCAACCGCAAGCAGCGTGAACGCTGAAATTCCGATCGTTTTGCCAACAACGAGGCCGAGAATGACTCCCCACGTGACGGGATTCGTGACCATTCCTCCCAACTCTGATGTTTCAATCCTCACGCCGGCGTTCGCAAGAGCAAAGATCGGAACGACGACAAATGCTGACCATGGGTGAAGCCGATGTATCAGCCACTCAACAATAGACACGCTCTCTCGAGCTTGCCGTGAGAGTTTGAAGGCGGCGTCGTAGTCGGGATGCTCACCGAGAGTGTTTTCATCCACCAGCACTTGTGTTTGACGTGGCCGAACAGGGGCGAGCAGGCCGAATGCGACACCGGCCAACGTCGGGTGAATGTGGGCTTCGTGTAGAGCGAACCAGCACAAGCCGCCAATTGCGACGTACACCCCGATGAACGGGACACGGTTCTTGATCGCCGCAGCGAGAGCAAAGGATCCGATCGCGATTCCTAGCCAAGTGAATGAGACACCGTCGGAATAAAACACTGCGATGACGACAATCGCGCCGATGTCATCGACGATGGCGAGAGCGAGAAGGAAAATCTTTGCCCAAGATGGGGCTCGTGTTCCCAGCAGTGTGACGATGCCGACGACAATGGCGATGTCGGTGGCCATTGGAATTCCCCATCCACTTGATCCTTCGCCTCCAGCATTTAGGAGAGCGAAGAATGCTGCCGGGACGATCATTCCGCCGAACGCGCCGATGATCGGAAGCGCGGCTTGGCGAGGGTCACGTAGTTCGCCTTCTGTAATTTCTCGCTTGATTTCAAGGCCGACGACGAAGAAGAACAACACCATTCCAAGGTCGTTAATCCACTCACGAAGGTTGAGCTCGAGCAGGTGACCACCGATATCGATACCGATATGCGCGTTCCATAGGTCGTGGTATGACTCATGCCAAGGCGAGTTTGCCCAGATGATTGCAATCACCGCAGCAACGATGAGCAGAATGCCTGCGCTGGCCTCTTTGTGCAGGAAGTCGACGAGCGGTCGGATCACCCGAGGAGTGTGTGCGCCGTTTTGGTTCGAAGATGTGGTCGGGGATGCCATCGGGGTGAATTATCGCAGTATCGCGGAGTGAAACCTCCGACTGGTACCGTCATTTCTTATGAACACAACTCCTTACGTTCGTGCGGTTGAGACTGGCACAGGCCGTTACGTAAACGAGGTAACGATGGGTTCCCACACGATGATCAGTGACGAGCCTGAGCGTCTCGGCGGGGACAATCTTGGTCCCAATCCTCTTGACCTCGTCGGCGCCGCGCTTGCAGCGTGCACATCGATGACAATCCGTATGTATGCCGAGCGGAAGGGGTGGGATGTTCAGAATCTCACTGTGCTAGTTGACCATCGACGTGACCGTGGCCAGGACACGTTCACAAGGTTCATCTCCTTTGATGGCGACTTGGATCAAGAGGCTCGTGAACGGCTCATTGATATTTCTCATCGATGTCCTGTCCATCGCATCATGGAAGGCTCGGCAACAATCCTCACCGAGACTGGTACCTCAACTACATCATGAGCTCACTGCAAGATTCGATTTCAGTTCTGTCGGGTCGGGACCATTGGCATGTCCCAGCAGCAGCAGGAGTTCCTGAAATCCGCATGAGTGACGGTCCAGCTGGGGTTCGGGGAACATCATGGAGCGGTCCACGCTCGGCTGTGTTCCCTTGTGGGAGTGCACTCGGCGCCACATTCGACCCGGCACTCATCGAAGAGGTTGGTATCGCGCTCGGGCAGCAAGCGCGGTCAAAGTCGGCCCATGTATTACTCGCCCCGACGGTCAACCTGCATCGAACCCCAATCGGAGGACGCAATTTTGAATGTATGAGTGAGGATCCATTTCTCACTGGTGTACTCGCGCAGGCGTACATCGAGGGTGTTCAGTCGCAGGGCGTCGCATGTTGCATTAAGCACTTCGTTGGTAACGACACTGAGTATCAACGAATGACGATCTCAAGTGAAATCGATGAGAGAACGCTTCGGGAGGTCTACCTGTTGCCGTTCGAGATGGCGGTAGATCAAGGCGTTCGCGCGGTGATGACCGGGTACAACCGGTTGAACGGAATCTTCTGTTCCGACCATGAGTGGCTAATTTCGAAGGTGCTCCGCGAACAGTGGGGATTTGAAGGTGTGGTCATCTCGGACTGGTTTGGGCTGCACTCAACTGTCGAGGCGATCAATGCTGGTCTCGACATCGAGATGCCTGGTCCGAGCCGTCATCGCGGTGAGCTGCTTGAGGCCGCGGTGACATCCGGTGAAGTCAATGAGGTCACGATTGATTCGTCCGTAGAGCGAGTTCGTGCGCTTGCGGAGTGGGCACGTGCCGCCGAAAGCGATGGGTCTGAACGTTCCGAGGATGATGCCGCTACTCGTGATGTGCAATACCGAGCAGCGGTCGGATCGACGGTTCTTCTGACGAACCAACATGATCAGTTGCCTTGGCCGCAGCAAGCAAACGAGCGAATTGCCCTAATTGGTCCGTATGCCTCGACTGGGCGGCCGCAGGGAGGGGGAAGCGCCAAGGTGCGCCCGACATGGGTCGCCTCGCTTCTTGAGTCGTTAAATGGTGGCGGCCAGCGCATGGAATGGGCTCAAGGATGTTCGATCGAGCGTTTCCACCCAACTGTCCGCGGTGAGTTCACTATCGTCGTCACTGACGAGCACGGCAACACACTGTCGATGACCAAGACCTCTCTTGATGCCTTCTGGCAGGATGCGCCGGCTGATGAACTTTCGATGCGATTCGGCGCATCCGCTCGCGGCACCTTCACCCCGCAGGTCTCCGGCGAGTGGTCATTGGGCTGTAGATCTGTTGGTGAGTGCCATATCTATATGGACGGTGCGGAGGCACTCGTCATCTCGGCTGGTGATGCCGGCGGCAGCATGTTCGAATACGGATCCCCCGAGCGTTGTGCCACCGTTGATCTCGTCGCTGGTCAAACAATTGAGATCACCATCGATTATCCGCTCGATGACCACCCAGGTATCAGAGGATTCTCAGTTGGGCTTCGACCCCCTGAACGTGCTGACCTTGTTGCTGAGGCGGTGGCTCTCGCCGAGGCATCCGATCGGGTACTTCTCATCGTTGGTACCGATGATGATTGGGAAACCGAGAGCGAAGACCGTACGACCATGCAACTGCCGGGACGGCAGGACGAATTGATTTCGGCCGTCGCAGCGGTGAACCCAAACACTGTTGTCGTTGTGAATGCTGGATCGCCGATCACCATGCCGTGGCGGGACGAGGTTGCAGCAATTCTCTACATCTGGTTCCCGGGTGGTGCGCTTGGCGACGCATTGCGCGATGTCGTGTTTGGAGAGGCTGACCCAGCAGGGCGTCTACCAACAACATTCCCGGTGTCGCTCAATGAGACTCCTGCGGCATCGAACTATCCCGGTGTCGACGGCAAGATGCACTACCGCGAGGGCCGGCAGATTGGCTATCGCTGGTATCGCACATCGGGTACAGAACCCCAATTCTGGTTTGGTCATGGGCTGTCCTATACATCGTTCGAGGTGCGCGATATCTCGCTCAGTGGCGACGCTCAAAACGGTGTCGCAGTGCAGGCAACCGTCTGCAACACTGGCCTTCGTCGGGGCGTACATGTCGTTGAACTATTCACCTCGTACGAAGGCGATGACCCTCAGCAGTCAGAAGAGTTTCGCTTTGCCGGCTGCGCCAAGGTTGAACTCGAGGCCGGGGAAACTTGCGCAGTCACTATTGACGTGGGTCCTCGAAGGTTCTCCTCCTGGATCTCTGGGCAATGGGAGACCCCTCGCGGGGACTACCTCATTCACCTTGGCGAGTCGGCGGGAGAGGTCGTCGAGATTGGCCGCGTGGTGGTCTGATCGCTACTGCAGTCGATGTCGAGTTGCATTCACCTCAGCTGAGAACAATGCAATGGTGGCGTGCAGTGAGATCCATGCGGTGAGCGCCAGAACTGACGCAAAGGTGCCGTAGACGCCTTGCGCTCCCGAGAGTAATCGGGCGACGATGTTCGTCCCGGCAAGTTGCAACAACGTGAACCCGAGACCTGCGGCAATTGCACCGAATCGAACCATTTTCCAGGTTGCGGGAGCCGCAGTGAGATACCTAAACATTGTTCCGATCACAGCGCTGTTCACGACGACGGCGCTCAGAGCAATAAAGAACTGCGTGACAAGTCCGACATTGGCATAACTCGCGATGCTGGTGAGGACAACAGTTGCTATCTGTCCTGCTGCAATGGTGAGAAGACCGACAATTCCGTGGAGCCGACGAATGACGAGGTTGTGTCGTTCATCAAGAGGTACCTCCCAGATGTTGTCAAGGGCGTCCTGAAGCGCAACGAAGGCTCGGGTTGCACCCCATACAGCACCGAGTATTCCGATCATGATTGCGAGGGTGCTGCCGGTGAGTCCGCCGGTTTCCGTAAGAACTTCGCGGCCGATGATTGGGATTTGAGCAATCGCAGTATCGACAATGTCGGCACGAAGAGCCGGGTTGTTCTCAAGCACGAAGCCGAGCACGGTCGTTGCAAGCAGGAGAGCGGGAAAGAGCGTGAGGAAGCCGTAATAGGCAATGAGTGCAGCTGCGTTTGCCGACCGATGTTGCTGATAGCCGTGAGCGCTTTCAACGGCGATATCGGCAATTCGATGTTTCCTTAGCCTTCGAACAAGCGCGAGTTCGGTCCAATGGTTGAGGCCAAACATCAGAGCCTCCAATCGATGGGATCGAGTCCATGGCGGATGAGTGCTTCGTTTGCTTGGGAGAACGGGCGGGAACCGAAAAAGCCGTTTCGTGCAGAAAGAGGTGAGGGGTGTGCTGACTCGATGACGGTGTGCCGGCTCGTGTCGATCATTGTCCGCTTCTTCCGTGCTGTTGCGCCCCAGAGAATGAACACGACCGGTGTGGATTTGTTATTGACTACATCAATAATTCGATCAGTGAATTGCTCCCAGCCGCGACCCTGATGTGACGCGGCAGAATGAGCGCGAACAGTAAGGGTTGCGTTCAGCAAGAGCACGCCGTGCTCAGCCCACTTCTGAAGTGAACCGTGACGCGGAACTTCGATCCCGACATCGTCGTGGAGTTCTTTGTGAATATTCCGAAGCGATGGAGGAATGGCGACTCCGGGTCGAACTGAGAAACACAATCCGTGGGCCTGATGCGGACCGTGGTACGGGTCTTGTCCGAGGATGACGACCCTCGTGTCGCTGAACGAAGTGAAGTGGAGCGCAGCAAACACCTCATCGTGGGGTGGGTACACCTCATGTTCGGCTCGCTCTCTTTGAACAAACGTCATCAGCTCCGACCAATAAGGCTCGTCGAATTGATCGCGAAGTAACGGATTCCAGTCGGTCGTCATGTCTGAGATACATGGTACGGCGGCGGCGTAGCATGCGTGAATGGGGGAAACCGTAAACCTTGACGGCCTGTTCGATGATGTTGCTCGAGTCAAGCTCGTCCCGGGGGTAACTCCTCTTGAACGCGGTCCGCTACTTGATTCTGGCGCGCAACTATGGGTGAAGCGTGATGACCTCACCGGCTTGGGAGTCGGTGGAAACAAGGTGCGCAAACTCGAGTTTTTGTGTGGGGCGGCTGTTGCAGCCGGAGCAAAGTCGCTCGTCACCGTTGGTGCTGGGCAGTCAAACCACTGTCGCATGACAGCAGCTGCCGGAGCCTTGCTCGGCCTAGAGGTACATCTCATCTTGTCGGGCGAGCGGCCGGATCACCTTGAGGGCAACCAACTTCTTGACGCTCTGTTTGGTGCGCAGATGCACTTCACGGGAGAACCAGACCATCACTGGGGTGCCCTCGAGATTATTCGTGAGTCGGTGACCGATGGACTTGCTGGCGACGGCCTACAGCCGTATTCGATTCCAATTGGTGGATCAACGGCGGTTGGCGCACTTGGATACGTTGCGGGATACCTCGAACTCTCACAGCAGTTGTTAGAACATGGGGTGGAGGCTTCTGCGGTCGTTCATACGTCGTCAAGCGGTGGCACCCACGCTGGGCTTGTTGCGGGCCAAGCAATATGTCGAGCCGCTGGTTTGCCGGCCCCGCCGGTCATCGCGATCGGAGTGGCGAAGGGGGTCGTGATTGGCTCACCAGATGTAGCTGCACTCGCTAACGAAGCGCTTTCGCTGTTGCCGAATTGTCCTTCTGGTATCGAAGTTGGTGTTGATGACGTTGTCGTCGATGGCAACTGGTTAGGCAAGGATTACGCCGTTCCGACGGATGAAGCCGACGAAGCAATTCGATGGGCTGCGCAACGAGGCGGGTGGGTTCTTGATCGCGTCTACTCCGGCAAAGGTCTGTCAGGTGTGCTCGGTCGCGCTGCGTCAGGCGAGTGGGTAGCCGGCGATGAGGTTGTGTTCATTCACACGGGAGGGGTGCCGAGTGTCTTCGCGACCGATGGCACTCCGCCACTCTGACTACCGTGCGGATATCGTCCGATCCCGTGGATGCTTCGCCAGAGTCTTCAGTGGTGTGTGCTGTCGATATCGGCGGCACGAAGTTTGAAGCAGGTCTTGTCACTCTGAAGGGTGAACTCATCGATCGGGCCCGAGTTGAAGTCGACCCTGACGTCGGCCCGCAGTCGCACTTCGCAGCACTGGCAAGCGTGGTGTCAGAACAATTAGATCGTGCTGCATCACACCATGGGAAGGTTGTTCGGGCGATCGGTATTGGTTGTGCAGGCCCTATCACCCGTAATTGTGAGTCGGTCTCCCCGGTGAATATTGCATCGTGGAATGCGTTTCCCTTGCGGAGATTTCTTAACGACTTGACCCGATTGCCGGTCTACGGTGATCTTGATGCGAAAGCGCTCGCTCTTGCCGAAGGCTGGCTTGGGGCCGCGCGTGGGGTGAGAAACTTTTGTGCAATGACCGTGTCGACTGGCATCGGCGGTGGAATTTTTATCGATGGCGATCTGCTTGATGGTGACAGTGGTAACGCTGGTCACGTTGGGCATCTCATCGTCGAACCGGGCGGTCGACGATGTGGTTGCGGCGCTCGCGGTTGCCTCGAGGCAGAAGCATCTGGGCTTGCGATCGAAGCAATCACCGGAAGGCCACCGTCGGAGCCAACCTATGACATCATGCAGCGAACCGGGAGGTACGTTGGTCGTGGCGCAGCGATGATTTGTACTGCACTTGATCTCGACCTAGTGGTGGTGGGTGGAGCCGTTGCTCTCGGCTTTGGTGCCACATTCTTCAACGAGGCGCAACTCGAACTTGATGAATGCGTGCACCGCTCCCGGGGCCCGATGCCACGAATTACGTCGACCCGTCTCGCTGACCGTGGGCCTTTGATCGGTGCTGGAGCAGTAGCGATTCGTTCAGCTCGCCGCGCAGCACTGCGTTAGTCAAGCGAATTTGCTGTCGACCAAGTCCTGGTCAGCTCCAGATCACTTCATCAACAAGCGTCTGAGTGAGCGGTCGCTGCAGATCGAGTCGGTCACCCACATTTGGTGATTCCGCATTGCTCGGAAGAAACAACATCGTTGTATGCATGTGTGGTGGCTCGAACATGTGCACACGTTCGCGGTTGAAGTGAAAAGGACTTCTGCCATCGGTAAGTGGTTGCACCCCATGTGCAGTGCCTGCACCAACCATGACGAGGTATCCGTTGGTGGAGACTTCGCTCTGCCGGTACCCAGCCAATTGCCCTGCAACAACCTTACGAACATCAAGCACGTCGGTTGACAGGTGTAGGGCTTCGCGATCACCGTGCCAAAGTTCCGAGCCAATCCGAAGCAGATACGAGTGGCTGTCCGGTAGCCGAGCGATGAGTGTCGGGTCGATGTGGCTAAGCCAGACGGGAATTGACGTCGGCACATCGTTGATCAGCGCCGATACCTCGGCAACCCGGTCATCATCGGCTTGGGTGAGCGGTAGGTGGATTGCAGCGCCAAGCACTTCGAGGTCGCTGTCGAATGCCTGATGGACAAGAGGGCTCTGCCGACCATATCGATGCATTGACGATTCGAGTTTGACGATGACTCGCTGACGAGAACCCGACAGCGCAGTGAGATGCGATTCATTGCCGATAGTGAGGACAGCATGTGGCACCGGACCACTAAGTGAAGGGGTGAGCACGACAGGCGTGACCGAATCAGGTAGCCCGACGAGTTCGTGCACTGTTCCAACGCAGAGCGTTTCGGAATAACCGGCTGCGATCGTGGCGAGATCGTGACGTCCGAATCCGTACCCATTTCCTTTGACCACCGGAATTGGAGTTGCAACGGTTTGAACGCGCTCGATTGTGCGCTGCACGTGTGCCGACCAGCGTTCGCGGTCGACGGTAAGCGAGACCGTCATATCCGAGATGTTAGGAGGATCGACCTCGGTGTTGTGGTCGGCTGCCCCGAATTCGTGGAAGGACGGGTCCGAAGGTCGTCGAGGAGTTCACTCCAGACCAGATTCCGACGCCATGGGCTGCGTCGTCTAACACCGTCATTGGCGAGCGTGCGGCAAGCAGTGATAGCACCAACAACCTGCGCGCTGAGCGAAGAAATGGAGCAAGAACAATGAGGACCGGCCACCACACTCGGCGTATCGCCCGTCCTCCTGCAGTCGCCGTGTGCATCGTCCCGGTTGCAACGATGTTGAACGACTCTTGATTCGTGAGATCTGGAATCCGTTTGCGTAGGCGCTGGGATGCAGCGCTGAGGATGGTGAGGGCTGCAGCAAGTCCGGCGATCGGGCGCCGAAACAGCATCGGTGAGAGAACCGCGGCAATGCTCCATGGCGAGGCCACCAGCGGCGAGATGTGATCGTCGCCATGGCGGCGCGCTAGAGCGGCCGATGAGCGTCCGTACCCAATGCGCTGCTGCCACCAACCAGACAACGAGGTTCGAGGTTCATGATGGACGATCACCGAGGGGTCATAGCGAATGGTTTTGCCGGCTGCGACCAAGCGCCAAATAAGGTCGACGTCTTCTCCAGTTCGAAGCTCTGGGTCGAATCCATTGATTTCGGTGATGTCTGACGTCCGGCAAAGGAGTGCTGCCGATGGCACGTAGCTCACTCGGGTTCCTGGACTGACCGACGCAGGGAGCGGGCCGAGATCAAGCGCACCACGACGAAGTTCATGTCGAGCGACAACGCCATCTCGCTCGATGCTCCGAACGCGAGGTGCGACTGCGGCAACTTCAGGATCATCAAAATGGTGAAGTAGTGACCGAATCCATGTCGAATCCGAACCGACGTCAACATCGGCATCAACAAACGCGACAAATTCGGTATCAACAAACTGAAGGGCTTCGTTGCGCGCAGAGCCTGGTCCGCCGTTCACCTCAAGCCTGATCGTTGCATCATGTAACGGTGGTTGTGATCCGTCATCGACGACGACGACCTTGATTCCGTCACCTTCAGGATGCTGGTGGATCCGCTGACCAAATGCGGGCGTGATGACAGTAACGACCGCCTCGGCACGCGGGCAGTCGTGATCGAATGCTGGGTGAATCTGGTTGAGGTTGAGCATCCGACGAACGAGAGGCGTGATCTCGATATCAGCACCAGAAATGATGCGTGTGACCGTTTCTTCACCCCGCCGGGAAAGCCGCAGGATGCTGGGTGGTGAGCCGCCAATGATTCGCCCCGGTGTGAACCGTGTCGTCGTGTCAAGGGTGAACTTCACGAGTCGTCGCTAATGATGTGTGCAAGGTCATCGACCCAAACCGAGAGCCATTGCTCTCCCTCGGCAGCGGTAGCTCCAGTTGGGTCGCCAAGAACTCCAGTTGGAGAGAGTGGCTGTACGCCGAGTGCCAAAAGGTCACCAATCGTCGGTATCGGGCCGCTCGTCATGTCTGCCATCGCAACCTCACTAGGAGCGATTGACAGCATCACTGATGTCTCGATGCGTCCGGCGTGAAGATCGTTGGGTGAACCTTGTGGCCACCAAGCGGTGACGTTTCGTCCCTCATTATGAAGGGTGGCGCAGGAGGAGGTAACAGCTGCAAAATTTCCGCCGTGTCCGTTCACCAGAATGATGCGATGAGCCCAGTCAGCGGAGCGGCATAACTCCACGATGCAGAGCGTGAGAGCTTCGTTTCCGATCGACAGCGTTCCGGGAAAACCTTGGTGCTCTCCCGACGCCGTGATCGAAATCGCTGGTGCCACAACACAATTTTGAGATCGAGCCGCGCTGCGAGCTGCGATCTCTTCAGCGATTTGAGTATCGGTATCCAGTGGGAGATGTGGTCCGTGCTGCTCACACGAACCAATCGGAATCAGCAAGGTGACGGGGGACGAGAGGTCCGGCCAACGAGCAGCACCTAAGTGTTGGTCTCGTCGGCTGAAACTCATCACTCCATCATTGCTCATCCGAGGAGTACGCAAAGAAGGCCAGAAATCTGTGAAACTGTCGAGGTGAGCAACACCGATACGACCCAAGACACCGAGACTGACGTGGGATGGCTCTCTGAAGAGGACATGGCGGTCACTCGTTCACGAATGCCAATCGTGTACGTCGACGCTGTGCCGGTGCGGGTTGACAGCAATGGCAATGTCACCGAAGTTGGCATGTTGTTGCGCGTTGCCCCCGACGGCAACATTTCAAGAACCTTCATCTCTGGACGAGTGCTGTATGGCGAACGAGTTCGAGATGCACTGCTTCGGCATTGTGAGAAAGATCTCGGTCCGCTTGCGCTTCCTCGGCTCCCAGTTTCTCCGGCGCCCTTCACAGTGGCCGAGTACTTTCCTGATCCGAATATCAGTGGGTTCTATGATCCACGCCAGCATGCGGTGAGCCTTGCGTACGTTGTGCCGGTTGACGGCGAGTGTCAACCAACGCAGAAGGCGCTAGATCTCTCGTGGTTCTCGCCAAGTGAGGCGGTGTCCGACGGAGTGCGGCAACAGATGACGAGTGGGCACGACCGACTCATCCGCCTCGCTCTTGCTCATGTCGCGCAACTTCCCTGACGCGCGAAATCCGCGTCTGCGGCCTCCCGCGCATCTACTATTCCTTATGTGATTGAAGCGTCCGCGATACGTCGTAGTGCAAGTGCAATGCGGACTGCGCTCGTCGGTCAGCAGACGATCTGCTTCTCATCTCGCAAACTTTCTGGGCCCGCACCGGGAGTTGGCAGAGTTATTGAAAACATTGAACGTGATGGTCGCGAGTTTGAATTCACCTGGGACGATGGGCTTGTGTTGCACACGAATCTCCGTCGGTCGGGCTCATGGGATCTCTATCGCGTCGGCGATCGGTGGCGTCGCAAGCAGGCCGACGCAACCGCACTCATTGAGTCTGAGGATTGGGTCGCTGTCTGCTTTGATGCAGCTGAAGTTGAGACCTACCGCAAAGAACCGATTGATCGACACCCGTCTCGGGGCCGAATCGGACCCGACCTCTCGGACCCTTCAGTAGATCGTGAATTAGTTGTTGAAGCGATTCTTCGCCATGCCCATCCATCAACACGCATTCGTGAAGCACTGTTGGATGCGCGGGTCGTTCGCGGACTCGGCAATGTGTACGCCTCTGAAGCGTTGTGGGCAACCCGGCTGAGTCCGTGGGCTCGTGTTGGTGACATCGCTCGTTCCGATCTCATCATGCTGGTGAACTACGCATCGAGAATTCTCACTGAGCACCTAGACGCGTTGGGGGACGACGGATTTGTCAACCTGGTGCCGTTTGAGGTCTATGGTCGAAACGGTCGAGTTTGTAATCGTTGCGGAAACTCAATTGATGTCACTGCTGCACCACCGGATAGCCGTCCGGTGTATTGGTGCCCGGGTTGCCAGACTCGTCTCGACTGGCGACTACTCGATGACACTCCGCCTGGAGGCGCTCAACCCTTACAGTGATCGAGTTTCAGTCGGCTTCGGGCACTCGCCCGAGCACGCGGTCGACAGCGATCACGATTGCGACACGGTCATCTCGTTCGGCTGGTTGCCGGTATCGACTGGCGTAACGTTGCTCAGCAAGTCGTACCTCATTGGCATCTCGAGATACTCGGGCAACACCTTCGAATGAGAGCCACCTTGGTCCGTCGACTTGACTGACGACGGCGCGACAGTTTCGGTCCGCATTCAATACTTTCTGAGATCCGTCGACTGCGATGATCATTGCTGTAGCCGATGACATGTCATAACTGAATCCCACAGGTACAACGTGAGGGGATCCATCTGCTCTCAATGTCGTAAGAGTTGCCAGCACATATTCGCGAAGGAACTCCTGAGCCGCGTCTGAAAGATGATGTGGGTCGAGCGCCATGATTATTCCTGCCGATGTTTCTACTGAGTCGAAATTGCCTCGAGTACGTCGAGACGGGCTGCTCGTCGAGCCGGGAACCAGGCAGCGACGACACCGAGGAGGCCTCCAACGATGACGTAGACAACAAGTTGTCCCCACGGGATGCCGAGTTTGCTGACGAACGAATCAGGAATTGCGATGACGGCGGCCCAACCGAGTAACAGCCCGAGTGCCACTCCAAGCAGGGCTCCGAACAAACTGATAATTGCGGCTTCCCATCTGACACTCGACTGGAGTTGGCGACGTGTCATTCCGACCGCACGAAGAAGCCCGATTTCTCGGGTGCGTTCAAGCACTGCCAGCACCATTGTGTTGACAATTCCGAAGAAGGCAACGACAAGGCACAGTACGAGTAGGGCAGTGATCACGACCTGAAGTTGAGCGATCTGGCCCTCTGCTTCCTCTTGGAATTCGGTGTTGTCTTGCACGCTGAGTTGCGGGAAGGCTGCGGTTGTGGCCTCAACAGCTGCCCGTCCGATAGCGGGGTCGACGCCATCGGCGTAGGTGAGTCCAGCGAAGGTGATTGCATCGGTGATGCGGTGCTCTCGGGAGAGATCACGGTCGATGAGCCAGTCAGCGCCGGCGATTGCAGCGTCGTCAAAGATCCCTCGCACGTTGAGTGATGTCACAAATCCATCTTCGAACTCAACGTTGAGTTGATCTCCAACAGCGAGTTGCCGCTCCTCGGCAACAGTGTCCAGAATCGCGATGCCATCTCGACCGACTTCGGCTGTGCCTTCAACTATTCCCATGTTGACGACTGAGGTGCCGGTGGTCGAGTCAAAGCCAGTTGCTGTAAGTACCTCATCGCCGATGCGGATCGCAGTCGGGGAGAATCCAGCCACCTGATCAACCTCGGGTAATTCGGCCAGTTGATCAACGAGTAGTCCCGAGAATTCGAGACCCTGGTTGGTTTCGAAAATCCAGAGATCAGCAGAAATGGATTCGTTAAGCACTTCCTCAAAACTGTCGAGAATTGAACGGGTCAGCACCGCAACGCCAGAGATGAGGGCGAGGCCAATCATGAGAGCTGTCACGGTCGAACTTGTGCGCTGCGGGTTTCTACTTGCATTGCCACGGGCAATACGTCCGGTGACTCCTCGGAGTGCGGCTACCGGTGTGCCGATGAATCCTGCGACAGCACCAGCGAACATTGCAGAAAGCATCGACACACCAATGAAGGTGAGTGCTCCGCCGACGCCAATGAGCGCCAGAGTTGCTGATGTTCCGCCTGGATCTCCGAACATGCCGATCGCCATGAACACGAGGCCCGGTAACAGCACTGCGCTTCCGAGTGCGATGCGGACAGTAAGTGGTCGTGAGGCCTTACCTCCGGTTCTGAAGGCTTCAAGTGGTGTGACCCTTGACGCTCTCAGAGCCGGAAGAATTGCGGAGGCAAGGGTGACTCCCATCCCAACGATGATCACCACAACAATCGTGCGTGTTCGAATTTCGAGGGGGCCGTCAGGAAATTCTCCGCCAGCCGATGAAAAGAGCCGCTTCAATGCCGATGCAACGCCGAGGCCACCGACGAGGCCGAGCCCTGATGCGGCGATACCAATCGAACCAGCCTCAATGAACACCATCTGCATGATCTGTTTCCCGCTCGCTCCGATGGATCGCATTAGGCCAAACATCCGGGTGCGCTGACCGACGAGTGTTGCAAAGGTGTTGTTGATGATGAACGTGCTGACAAACAGCACGACGACTGCGAAGCCGAGGAGGACGTTGCCGAAGATGTTGATGAACGTGCCAAAGTCCTCTTTTTGTTCACCGATCACAACTTCTCCGGTGACTGCCTCCAGATTGTCAGGAAGCACAGCCGTGATCGCAGTGACGAGTTCATCGGGACTCACGCCGGCGGCTGCGGAGATGACCACCGAGTCGATTTGCCCAGGGAGGCCGAGCACCCGTTGCGTCGTTGGCAGGTCGAACAGAATGAAATATGCGCCTCCGGTGCCACCCTCACCAAAGTCGATTGTGCCGCTCAGCGTGAAGACTTCAGGCTCCCCGGTCGGGAGGCTGATGGTGATGTCTTGGCCGACCACAAAGCCACCGCGCTCGGCTTGAACCGGATCAATGACGACCTGCTGGCCGGTTGGAGGGTTGCCTTCGATCATCCTGAACGACGACACAGGGCTTGGCCCAGACCATGATCCGGTGAATACCGGCGGACCGGTCGGCCGAACGACTTCGTTATTTGCATCGATGGTGTAGGCCCGCTCGAATGAGAACAAGCCACCTTCGGTGTATTCGGCTTCGGGAAGGTCAGCGATTGCACTGATGACGTCGTCACTAAAGCGTGGAGTTTCGCCGTTTGTCGAGTTCATGTCGTTGCTGGCGCCACGGACCTGCGCATCGACTCCGGCGAAGGCATCTTCGGACACTTGGTCAAAGATTGAGCGAAGGCTGTCGGCGAGCACAAACGACCCCGAAACGAATGCCACTCCAAGAACAACTGAAATAAGGGTGAGAATGAGGCGACCAAGGTTTGCCCGCGCCCCGCGAAGAGCAAGTTTGATCATTGGATTCAGCTGCCGATCGATTTCATTGTGTCGAGAATGCGGTCAGCGGTTGGTTGCGCCATGTCGTGAACGATTTCTCCGTCATTCAAAAACAGCACCCGATCTGCGGTAGACGCAGCATTCGCATCGTGGGTCACCATCACGATGGTTTGTCCAAACTCATCGACTGCTCTGCGCATAAATGCGAGCACTTCGCTACCAGAGTTTGAGTCGAGGTTTCCGGTTGGTTCGTCGGCAAAAATGATCGTGGGCCGGCTTGCAAGCGCCCGAGCAACTGCAACTCGCTGTTGTTGGCCACCGGAGAGTTCATTTGGCCGGTGTGAGAGACGGTCCCGTAGTCCGACGGTGTCAATCACGGTATCGATCCACTCTCGGTCGCCACTGCGTCCACCGAGTGAGAGTGGAAGATTGATGTTTTCTTCTGCGGTCAGCGTCGGAACAAGGTTGAACGACTGGAAGATGAACCCAACTTCTGAGCGACGAAGTTCGGTGAGTTTTTTATCTTTTAGGTCGGCAAGCCGAGTTTCACCAATGAATGCATCTCCTGAGGTGAGGCGATCAAGCCCGGCGATGCAGTGCATGAGCGTTGATTTTCCAGATCCGCTGGGGCCCATGATGGCGGTGAACTGGGCGCCGCTGAATTCAACATTCACCTCACGCAGTGCAGTTACTGCAGCGTCTCCGGTGCCGTAGGTCTTTGTGCCATCGACGATTCGGGCAGCGGCGGTCATGGTCGTAGTCGCGTTCACGTCCTGAAGTCTGCCGTTCATTATCGGTCGATGCCACCGGAGAGCAGATTTCAGCCGCTGCTCGATCGTTAAGGTGTGTCGATGAGTATCGAGGTGCCTGTTGACGATCTTCCTGAAACCGTAAAAAGCTGTGGATGGTGTTTTGTGGTCACGAGCGGCCTCTCCGGTGCACACGTGCTATCGCTGTCACCAACGTGGTCTGCTAGCGGTGATGCAGTTTTTTCGGTGAGCAGCGGTCGTCTTGCGGCGAATGTTGCTGCGTCAGGAGTCGTGACGATGGTGTACCCGCCGTTCACTGAAGGTGACCTCGACGGTTATTCACTCATCGTTGACACGGAAGCATCGTTTGCTGAGGATGAGACATCGTTGCGTTGCTCACCGTTACGCGCGGTATGGCACCGTCCTGCTCCGCCGGCCAGTGGGTGACTCGCGTGAGTTGGTTAAGTGAGCGACAACGTGACGGCGGTATCGATGAGGTGCCCATTGATGGTGCTACCGGGTCGATGTGGCTGTGCGGGAAGCATCGAATTGGTCCCAATCCAGATGGTGTTGTGGCTTCAGTCGATGCCTCTTCCGTCGTCTGCTTGACCGAGGCCCATGAACTTGCAGATCGTTATCCGGGCTATGTCAACTGGTTAACGACCGACCCTCGAGCGATCTGGTTCCCTATTCCCGACTTGAGTGTTCCCGACAGCGATGAATGGACAGCGTTGATTGCTGATCTCCTCGACCGGGTTCGAAGCGGATCAAACATCATTATTCACTGTGCGGCAGGAATTGGGCGTGCGGGCACTGCTGCGTGTTCGGTGTTGTTGGCAGCTGGAATGTCGCTTGATGATGCGGAGCGGCGGGTCGCTGATTGTCGACTGGGCGCAGGACCGCAATCTCGTGATCAGGCGCAGTTCATTCGCGAGTGGGCTGAGTCATCGCCGATCGTTGCTCATCCCGATCTGTGACGAGAGTTGACCGTGTTCGACTAGAGGTTGTCGATGATGACTTCAGCGATGTCGATTGCGAGCGTCTCAATATCTGGGGCAATCGGTATGAGGTTTGCCGAGACAGCAATTGTGAGGTCAAGTTCGGGCAGGTAAGCGGCATGCGATCTGAATCCAGGAACGCCGCCACCGTGTGAATATGTCTCAATGCCGTTCACCTCACCGACGGTGATGCCGAGTCCGTAGTTCGAGAACTCCGATGGCGTCACAAACTCGTTGAGCATCTCATCGCTGAGAGCTGAGGTGAACTCGCTGCGGAACACCCGAGCAAGGTCCTCTGCCTGAGCTTCGATGCCGCCTCCTGTCCAGCCGGCTGAACGAAGCACCTCTTGCGGGATGACGCTGATGTTGTAGAACGCTCCAACGGTTGCTTCAGTCGTGAACACCGCAAAACCAGGCACGAAATCGAGTGCGGTTTTGAGCTCCCCTCGCACATACCCCGAGACCGTCTCATTCGGTGGCGACTCCTGTGGGGCGAGGTACACCTCGGTGACTTCAGCAGGATCAAATAGCCGATTTCGTAGTTCGACATGTGCTGGGTTGCCCGTTACTTCTTCGATGACGAGTCCAGCGACAATGTGGCCGACGGTGTTGTACTCATAATCGGTGCCGGGTTCGTATTGAGGTCCTCTTTCAACCGCCCACGCAATGATTTCTTCGGGCTCAAACGGTGTGTCGAGACGCACGCTTGCAAGCGCGTAGAAACCGAGATCGAATGCGAATTCAGCGAACCCATCGGTGTGCTGCAGGATCTGCCTGATCGTGATGGCATCGCCGTAATCAACACCGTCAAGTTCGTAGCCGGCTGCCCACCCCGATCCGAGATATGTCGACACCGATGCGTCGAGGTCAACAAGACCTTCCTCCACGAGTTGAAGCATGACAACCGAGGTCATCGTTTTTGTGATCGATCCCCAGCGGAAGTAGTCAGAAGTGCTTACTGCCTCTGATCCGCGAGCCTCGCGAAGCCCACGAGCAATGTTGATCGCTTCGACATCACCATTGCCGGATGGTTGAAGAATTGACACGGTGACTCCGGGAGTCATTGTTGCGGCAAGGAACTCATCGATGACCGCATTGATGCGCTCTTCGATGTCGACAACTGCGAGCGTTGTTGTCGTTGCAACTTCGGTCGTCGTGGTCGTGTCTTCAGCGGCCGATGTTGTGGTCTCAATCGTTGTAGGGGCCGCAACAGACGTTGAACTATCGGTCTCTTGAGTTGGTGTTGCGCTCGAACATGCGACGAGGGCAGAAGTAATAAGCAACCCGCCGAGCAGGCGAGGAAGCGCTCGTGGGCTTGTTCTCATAAATGATTGTCGAATTCGAGTTAGCGCCCGGTGTAATCAGGGGTCCGCTTATCAAAGAATGCTGCGACAGCCTCTCGGTGGTCAGCGGTTGACATGGTGCGCACCATGGCGGTGGCCTCAGCCTCAAGGCCTGTTGCAAGGTCGGCATCGAATGAACGCTGGATATTTTCTTTCTGCATACGCATGGCGATCGGCGAGCGAGCAGCAAGTTCGTCGCAGAAGGCCAGCGCAGCGTTCTCGAAGTCATCATCGGGGAACATTCTGTTGATGAGGCCGAGGTTGAGTGCCTCAGCAGCGGTCACTCGTGGTGATAGGAACATGAATTCTTTTGCCTTGGCTTCGCCGATGAGGCGCGGAAGGAACCATGAACTGCCGAAGTCACCGCTTGCGCCGATTGTGGAGAATGCCGAAACAAAGATGGCGCTTTCTTTTGCAACGCGGAAATCTGCAGCGAGCGCGATGGAGAATCCTGCTCCTGCGGCCGGCCCCGGAATTGCTGCAACGACTGGCTTCGGAAGTTTGCGAAAGGCACCCGACACCCACATTTGAATTTGGCGAAGCCGGTCGAGGCTTTGCTCAGGGGTCACCGGTTGACCTTCACCGGCATGGCTTGCTCTAAAACCTTTGACATCTCCGCCAGAACAGAATGCGCCACCCTCGCCGGTCACCATGAGCACGCGAATGTCGTTGTTCTCAGCAACTTGAGGCAGAGCAGTGTTGAACCCGTGATAGATCTCGTCGCTGAGAGCGTTTCGTGACTCTGGACGGTTAAACGACAGTACGGCAACATTGCCGTGAATGCGGCCGAGCAGTTTGTCGGTTCCGGTATCAAGTTCGGTCATCGGTTTCCCCCGTTCATTATTGATCCTCTTACTCTTGCATCGGTTGCGTCGATGTGGCGAGGCGAGGAGTTATCGCACGGTGACCCGTCGGCGGTGGAATCCGGTTGCTCCGTCAGGTGCAACCGATCGCGGGGTTTCGTCTTGAACATTTCCGTCGTTGTCGATCGCACGCACCCTGATGATGTGATCACCGTTTGTCGCGTGCCACGGAAGGTGCCATTGCACCCATGTGTTGTCATTCGAGTGATCTCCGAGCTCGGCGGATTGCCAGGGGCCATCATTGATGGATACCTCGACTTGAGAAATGCCGATTGAGGGCGAGAGTGCAATGCCTGCAATTGGGGTGAGACCGGCTGAGATTGATGAGCGTTGAGGCACATCGATACGAGAGGTGAGTTTGACTGGGGCTTCTTTTGACCACCCGCGCGGAATCCAATATCCCTCGGTGGCTTCCCATGTTGTGAGTTCGATTCTGGAGAGCCATTTCGTTGCCGAGACATAGCCGTAGAGGCCCGAGACAATGAGGCGAGCGGGAAATCCATGTCGTTGCGGGAGCGGTGTTCCGTTCATGGCGGTGGCGATGAGTGCTACTCGGCCATCGAGGGCTGTTGCGGTTGGCATGCCGGCAGTGAATCCGTCGACTGAGTGACCAACGATTTGTGATGCGCCTTGTTGGATTCCGGCTCGTTTGAGAACGTCGGCGAGACGAACTCCTTGCCAAGTCGCATTTCCAACGAGGTTGCCGCCAACCTCATTCGACACACACGCGATGGTGACGGTCTCAACTTCTGTCGATGCTTCGACGAGCTCGTCGTACGTCAGTGTCTGTGGTCGGTCGACCATCCCATCGATGGTGAGTGACCAGGTCGCTGGGTCAACTTTCGGGATCACAAGGGCAGTGTCAATACGGTAGAAGTCGCCATTGGGGGTGATGAAGGGCGTGATGCCATCGATGCCATCGAGGGTGTTTTCGATTGGCGGGATACTTGTTGATGGTGTGGGGAGTGGCGCGGTAACGGCTGGTTCAGAGTTGAGCGAGCGTCGGCGAACAGTTGTTGCGATCGCCGTTGCTCCGGCGGCTCCGGCAATGGCTGAACCCGCTACCACCATGAACTGGCGTCGATTGCCGAGCGCCTCTCCTGGGCGTTCGAATGAGGGTTCTTCATCGGTAGTTACGGGCATTGCGACGTGCAAGAGGTACCGATGAAGCATCAATCCGGTTGCCAGTCCTGTCGTGATCGCGATGACGCCAAGGGGAGCGTTGCTGAGAGGTCGCGTCAGGAATGCTGAGAGCCCCACTACGCCGATGACGGCAACGAGAAGAGTGAAGTTTCGGCGGGACTTTGTTGTCGAGCGAGAGGCAAACGCGGCGAGCCCAATGATGACGACCCAAGTTCCGATGATGAGAGCGGATTTGTGGTGAGTGCCGAAGATGGCTACCGCTACGTCTTTGAGTGTCGCAGCGAACTGGTCAATGAATGTGAGCCCCGCGGCTTCCACGATTGTTGGCGAGGTTGCGTCGAGAGAACTCAGCGTCTCTGCGATGCCGAGCGCACTACATGCAGCGATCGCTCCGGCGATGCCGTGCGGAGAGCGATGCTGACTGGCCACGTTGCTGACGGTAATTCATGTCGATGAGTCGTGCGATTCGTCATCGATGATTCTGAGCACGACGAGTGTCCAACAAATTGTGGAAGCACCGTGAATTGCAGGGTGTTCGGACGCGGTAACTTTTACTTATGACTGAAAATCGTTCAGCAAGCGCCGAGCGAGGACGAGTGCGTCGAGAAGCAATTCTTGACGCAGCGATGGAACTGTTCGCTGAACAAGGCTTTGTGCTCACGAGTCTGCCGATGATCTCCCAAAAGGTTGGCATTACTCATGCCGGAATTCTTCATCACTTCGGATCAAAAGAAGGCGTGTTACGGGCCTTGCTTGAGCGTGAGGGTCCGGCTCCACATTTTGGTTCCTGGGTGCTCGATATTTCGGGGATTGATGTTGTCGCCAAACTTCCTGACTACGCCGAAATCGTGATTCAAAATCCGCTTGCGATGGAATTGCAGTTTCAGTTGTTTTGGGAGAACCGTCATGCATCCGACCCGATGCACGAGGAAGTTCTTCGCGACGTTCAAATCCGCAACCACATTGCACACGAGATTCGTTCAACACTTGGCGCAAAGAGTGAAGATTTAGAGATTGATCTGGAGGCGTTGGCGTACAACATCTTTGCGTTTGTCATTGGTGCGAATTCGCAGTGGCTTGTGGGCAAGGACGACGAATTGCTGCGCCGTTCGTACCATCGGTATGCCGATTCAGCATTGAGAGTGTTGCAGGGCGAATCCCTAAACCTTGAGGGTGGCTTTCCGCTTGTATAAACAGCGATGAATTAATCGATTCGCTCAAACCGGCTGACTCGATGAATCCCGTGGTTGCTGTCTTCGTGAGGCGCCGCAACAAGTTCGACGTGGTGGGGAAATCGACGATCGAACTCCGCTTGAAGTGACGCTTGAATCGATGGTTCGCCTACTCGTTTCCAGTCTTCGAGTGACTCCCACACGAATGTCAAGGTGATCTCACCTGGTTTGCTGTCATCGGTCCAGACCTCTTTTGATCGAAATGGAATGCGATCGAATCCGGGCAGTAACGCCTCACCGAGAGTCCATACCTCATGATCCACTGCGATGAATTCGTCGACGTGTTCTGGAGCAACCCGAAAGACGAGTACCTCTACTGGGAGCTGCTCACCTGTGCTGTAGGTGAACGATGGTTCTGCTGACGACATCTGTCTTGTCCTTCGGCTGAGGTGTTCGGTCACTGCATCATCACATACCAACGACGTACGAGGCCATCTCCGCGTCGTT
>Ga0255769_10000572_pt1 | contig 44038 bp, 7 predicted proteins | sample 041ome_9_FD_179637 | JGI IMG/M metagenome (GOLD analysis project Ga0255769, IMG submission 179637) | Coastal salt marsh microbial communities from the Groves Creek Marsh, Skidaway Island, Georgia - 041413US metaG (version 2) | ecosystem: Environmental > Aquatic > Marine > Intertidal zone > Salt...
CAGCTAAGTTTTCCAATCCCTCAATCGTCACTTTTGTGCCATCTGAGTCGATATAATACCCAGCTACTGCCTGCGTCGGGAGCGTCAGCGTCAGATTGGTACCATCGCCACTGTAATTCACTTGAACGTCAAGTGAGATTACCCTCTCACCAGTGTCCGCAGTGCTATCAACTCCGTCCGTAAGTACGACTTTCAACAATGCGGTTTTTGTGGCGCCACTTGTGTCAGGCACCTTTGAAAGCGTCAGAGCAATAACTGGCGATTGCCCGCCAGTCCCTGCGGCAAGCGCCTCCAAGTTCTTCAAGTTTAATTTTACTGGATCTGATCCGATTTTCAGGATGCCGTCGCTCATCGAACCAGTGAGATCCACCGAATCGAGCACCGGGCTTGAGACAGAATTATTTGCGACGTCATAGTCCTTCAATGTAAGCGCTTCAGAAACCACCAATGCAGCTGGATTTTGCTTTACAATTGTGAACGCCTCAGAATATGACTTACCTTTAACATCCGTGCCGGCGTCAAAGGTGTTGTTGTCTACTGTTTCAGTGAAGTCAGTTGCCTTGATAACTACTGAAAACTCAGACTTGCTATCGTAACCCGACACGGTTTTGTCTACAGTGATGACCCCTGAGTCCTTATCGATTGAGAAGAATGCCTTATCATCACCGAGAAGCTCGTAGAGGATGTCAGTTGAGTCGCCATCGGTTGCACTTGCTGTACCAACAGCTGTGGTATTTGGATCAATAAGTAGAGAAGTTACCGAGATATCGGTTGGCGCAGCATTGTTCACGGCAGCCTTCACAGTCTCAATGTCATCGAAGCCAGCGACGTCAATTGCGCCCGCCGCAAGTTGCGTAGTATCGACTTCGGCGATTGTTGCAGTAAATTGGTTCACAGTTGCGAGCGCATTTTTAATGCTATCAGCCTTCAGGTTGACACCCTCGACGAGAGTATCCTCCATCACTTGGTTAACGTTTGAAATAGAACTCGCCAAGGATGTGAGGTTTGCCGCAGAAATTGACACACCCGTCTCAGCTGCAGCAGCATTCAGGACAGTTGTTAGCTCGGCTGTATCAGTGAAATCAAAAGTTTTATCCGCACCAGCACGGTTTGCAGCCGTCTCCAGCGCACTTGCGAGTGCCTTAACAGATGCGGTTAACGCATCCTTGTCTCCACCACTCACTTTGGTCGCAGTTAAAACAGTACTTGCGATTTGTTGCGCTGCCTTCTCCGCGGCTACTGCCTGCGCAGCATCGGCACCGTCAGCAAATGGATTAAAGGTGAGCGGGTCAACAGTTATTCCCAATGCGCTTTGCAATTCTTCGGTAGTTAAGTTTGGCGACGCGTCTAGAATAGTTGTCAAGGGCGTGACCATGGTTGCCCCCGCAGGCGCCGCCATGATTAAGTCTGTTACTGCCGCACCCGATGAAGTATCAATCGTCGCATCGGTTGAGACAACCACCACGCGCGCTGTAGCAGTTGCGGCCTCAAGGATGTATGAGCCATCGGCAAGCGTAGTCGCCTGAACTTCCCCTGCATCAGGGATATTGTTGCCATTCGCATCGATGAACGCAATCGCCCCTTGCAGTGGACCCTTACTCGCATTACCGCCAATGTTGAACGATTGGGCTGCCGCCTGTTGACCCGCCGTGGTAACGCTGCTGCCACCACCAGAACATGCGGCCAAGCCTAGTAAAGTTAATGGTGACATGAAACGGATTGTTTTATAATTAGACATTGAGTTCCTCGCGTGCACGTAATAGCTTTTCCAAAACTATAATCGAACGTTTGCATAAAAGAAAAGAATAAATGAAAAAGTTTTCAGTATTTTACGTTCGAACGAAACCACTGCTTTCTCTATGTGCGCTGAGTGTACTATTTCTTGCATCTCATTTAAGAGCTGCAGACATTTCAACGTTTGCATTTTTTGAATCACCATCAAAACCAATCGTAATTAACGATATCACCGTAAAGTACAAGGTGGCGGCTGCTGGTTTAGAAGCACACTGGGCGAATCATTTTGGGGGTGTGGGCGTACGGGTCGGTGCCGGTTACAATCCTGAAGAGCGAGCCACGATGTCCGTAGCTGGTAGCGCCATAGAAATGAAGGGGCCCGTAGTTGGGAATTATGGTCGCATCGAATTGGTTGCACACCCCGTGAAATTTTCAGGTGTGACACCAGAGTTAGCATTAGCGCATGAGGCCTTTGATTTCAGCAGCGATAGCTTGACAGGGAGCCGTGGAGATTTCGACTTAACGGGCTCTGTCGCTGGTACGATGCATAATTCTGCCATCTCGCTTCGGCTTAAAACTGAGCTCTTCAACAATATGACTGGGAGGGCGGAGTTCGGATATAGCCGCTGGAATTATGACTTCTCAAGCCATGGAGTTGCAACGTCGGCAAATTTGACTGCGCGCACGTCTAAAGACGGTTCACAGATGAGTGACGATCCGTATTACCGACTAGAACTTGGGGGGAAATTTTTGGGTCAAGACCTTAGTTTTTTCTATCAGACGCGGCAGCTCTCCAGCCAATCAGGAAACACCTTGACCCGCTACGGCGCAAACTTGACGTTCAGGTTTTAAAAAATTCTATTTGAGCGATGGAAAATCTGTAAACATGATGATTACGAAACAATTTCCCAATCAGCGTGGCTTTGGTCCGCGTCACCATTGATCACGACGGTCAAGTTCCCCGCGCTATCTGCCTGCAAATTGTTAACAACAAATTCATTATCTGAAACTAAATCAAACGAATTGATTTTCTTCAAATCTAAGTAGTGCTTCAGGGTTTCAATTACGTCAGTCAGTGTCACGTCGCCATCGTTATTTGTGTCACCCGCAGCGAGTGCATTGCCCTTAAGCGGCTTTAAATCTAAGTAATGTTTTAATTGTGCGATCACATCACTCAATGTAATGGGATCAGACGGCAGCTCTTCCCCTGCAATCTTTAGATGCTTGCTGAAATCGGTTACGCCAGAAACTTTTGCATTTTCGAATGATACTTCTTGGGAGACATTTAGTAACCCGTCAGAATTCGAAGATATAACTTTGTCAGTTAATTCCAGACTCCCACCTTTGAAATTTTTCAGTCGAAGAGACGATAACTTAATTTCGTTTTCCACGGTCAGCGTACTTTCACCAGTGTCCTCTTGGAATACAAAAAAATCGAAACCATTCGCATCTAAACTGCGGGTAATTTTGGTGTAGTCATAATCAGAAAATTCTATGCTATCTTCGAGGGGATCATAATCAGTGATCGCGTCATCACCCTGAGATACTGTCTCTTTTCTTTTAAATTTAAATGTATCTGCGCCAGCTCTGCCACTAAATAATTCATTTTCAGATTTTGAAGTAAATGTATCATCACCTGAAGTTCCAGCTCGATCGGTTCGCTCCGAACGAATGTTTGTCAGAGTTGAACTAACAAATACTGAAGAATTACCAAGATTATCATCAAAACTCATTTTGGCACTAATTTCTGAACCAATGTCAACATCGGTGAGCGTGTAGGTTTTTGAGGTTGCGCCGTCTATTATGCTTCCATCGCGCAACCATTCATAGGCTATCGAGCTCAGCTCCACGCCATTTGACTCGAATGTATCATCGACAATTTCCAATTGCGCGCCCGACCTTGCGGCGCCTATCAACGAAATGCCTCCAAGCGCGCTAAAATTTTTATTAGACAGGTTAGACAGCTCTGCAAAAGTTTTAGTCAAATCGCTAAAATTGAAAATTTCTGCGCCAGTTATCGTTGTCGCATGCACCCCATTATTATAGAGGACCGCGCCTGCGGAACTGTCATACGCTAAAAAGCTATCGTTATATTGGAATTCTAAATTTACCGTATCCGAGCCAGTTCCAGCGTTTATCGTATTTAAGCCTTGTCCCGCAGATATTGTATCATCCCCAGCACCCGAGAATATTGCATCATTTCCTGCACCGGCGACAATTACTTGAGCGGCATCGTCCAAGAATATGGCATGCCCTGATCCGTCGGTTGATATATTAACCGCACCCTTCAAGAAGATATTTTGTGTTGCCTGCGCTTCAACTTTTGAGCCTGGTGCCGCCCCACTCATATCCAAAAAGGCTGCAAGATTTTTATTCGTTTGCTCATTGCCCAATACCGTGAATTTCTGAGCCGTGTTGGGGTCAGAAATTACACTGCTGCTCGTTTTTAAGTCGATATTCAGGAGATCGTATGCGTTCCCCAGGGCGAGGATTGTCCTAATACTATCTTCATACTGAGAGACTTCCTCACCACTGAAAAAGCTGGTAAACTCGCTCTTTATTGAACCTGCAGTCGCATCAACGGTAGCGCTTCCAGAGTTTATAACGAAAAATTCGTTGCTGCTGACCGATAGTGCTGCGCTATCACTACCCTCGAATATCAACCGACTATCGCTGCTCGTTAAATATTCGATATCTCCGTATGAATTCAAAAACCCTAGTTTGACGCTCAACGTTTCATTATTGAGCGCCTGTGTGATTTCTAGTTCTCGCTCAGTAGCACCTGAAAGCAACTCACCATTTCGATACCACTGATATGATGAAATAGACGGTATACCGCTTCCGGAAAAATCCAGATCAGAAAAACTCAAAACGTCTGGGGTTATCTTACCGCCAACTTTCGCACTCCCTACAAGGGTCACAATTCCTGTAGTTGGATCATCCAAATAATCCACCGGAGTTTCTGCAGACGTTGCGGTTCTTAGTGTCCCAACTGAATCCAAATAGCTGACTTCTGCATAAATCGTTTTTCCAATATCGCCTGCTGTCAACGTAAGAGTGTTGCCCGTGTGAAGAGCTGCCGAAGAACCAACCTCATACCAAGAGAAGCTTTCGGAGGAAGCTATTGATTGACTATTACTGGCATCAACGAAATTAGCAGTTAAGGTGCTTCCCTCAACATAGTCACCGCTGATTGATACTGAAATTCCACTCAAATTCTCTGCGGATGAGGGAGCGGTGTTTGTCAGCCCTGAAATAAGCTCAGATGTGCCTAAATCATTAGCATACGCAATTTTCTCAACATTACTTAAAGTCGATGTCCCCTGGGAGGATGTTATAAAATGTCGATCATTTACGTAGTAGTATGTGTAAGAACTTTTTGCGTCCGAGAGAACAAATGTATCCACATCGTCGCCGTGGCTATCGGTAACACTGTCAAATCCCGCGCTTTCATAGATAATATCGTCTTCAGAACTTAAAACTATCTCATTGTTACCTGTATTACCGTGTAACACAGTAGCAGATGACAAGGTCGCCTTTAAATTATCGTCACCTGAGAGGTAAACTTCTTCAATGCCCTGATAGTTTGACGAAATGTATGGCGCAGTCGTGATGATAATATCCTGCCCCGTAAGGCCCGTATCAGTTACGCTAGGCACATTTGTTGATATTACATATAGATCATTTCCACTCGATTTAGTGTAAGATGATAGTGATCCATCGACGCGTGTAAGTTCATAAGTTTCGCCACCAAAAGATAATTTTTCAGTATTTTTCAGGTATAAAATTCCGGACGAGGCAATCTCCGTAACTGTCACATCACCCGAAGAAGAAAGCTCAGTTTTATACTGTCCAAGTGCGTTTCCAAATGTGACGGTGTCGTCCCCTGTACCGCCGTCAAAACTTGATGTTTTCGCAGACGGAATTGTGGAAACTAGTAATTCATCATTGCCAAGGCCGGCTTTTACGTTTGCGGCGCTAACATTCAAGTCAAAGATGTCTTCGAAGTCTGTTCCGGAGGGTGTCCATGTGTCTGTAGTTGCCAAGTTGGTTGTTACTTGCACATTGGGCATCGAAAGATCTACGCTATCAAAAGTTTTACCATTGTAGGTTAACTCGTGCTCAATTAGGGTCGAAGCCTTACCATCATCGGCGGCGGCTTTTGAATAAACAGAAAATTCAACCTGGCTCGCGGTATCACTTTGTGCAGCTTCAAATTTAAAACCTTTGAAGGCACTTTCCAGCGCAGTCGACCAGTTGGCTTCAGTTGCCCCAGACGCTGGCGCATCAAACTCATATACTGCCGTCGGCAAACCGCTTGCACTTAGTTCAAGCTTTACATTACTAGACTCAAGTGAAGTCGTGGAGATTGATCCATTTGAATACAAACCAGCGCTCTCTACGTTGTCGATGAACACTTTAGCGGTGAGTGTGGCATTCCCTGTATAGAGCCCTATCGATACTTCCGATGCGTCGACATCATAATTTAACACATAAGCTTCGGTCTGAAATTTTGAAGCGTTGCTCGTTGCTATTGGCTTTATTAAAATTGAGTCATCAATGGTTTTTAGATCTGAGTAGTTATCCAACGATATTTCATATTTAAAAACTGAATTCGCGTCATTAGGCTGAAGCGCATTCGCCTTCGTGTAACGAGTTGAAAGCGAGGGAATAAGTTCAGATACATTGAAACCCGCAGGGGCTAAGTACAAGCTTGAGAGCTTCTGGCCATAAGTATTGCCAGAACCGATTACCTCAATCTCCAGAGCTACAGCCTCTTTTGCGACTAGGTCAGGATCAGACACCACCCAAAATGGAATTTCCACCTGGGCGCCCGTAATAACCACCGTCTTTGATTTACTGGTAACACCAGTAGACGGATCAACGAAACTGACGTCATTGGTAGAGCCTGAGACGTTAATTGACAGGTCGGTCGCCAAATTGTTCGCCTTAATAAAATCTGCAACGTTTACTTGCAAAAACCCTTGTTCACCCTCCAGAATTGAGGAGGAACTTGCCACCGCAGTCTTGGTGCCGTCGAGTATATTAGCAGAAATTGATGTATCTAAATAATTAACTGTTGCTTGCAAAATAGACGAGCTGTCTGTTTGATTAGGCTCGGTAGAAAACCAGGTCGAAACGTCACTATCTACCGTAAAAGTTTCACTTTTGTTTTGCCCAGTCAACTTACGTGCAAAGGCGGTTAAATTATACCCAGTCGTCCCCGAGGAACCCGCAGTAAAAGTCGATGCCAAAAAATCTGACTTCGATAATATCGTTGGATTTGCTGCGTCAGTTGAAATCGCAATACTTGAACTACCCATGGAGATAGAGAGCGCCGGCGCGACATTCTCAGGCGCGACTTTCTCCAACGTTAAATAGATGGCGTCATAGTCACCATCTACCACCAAAAAATCTGCTAGGGCATAATCAACTCCACTGGTAAAAGTCACATTGGAACTAATTACTGCCCCAACTTTTTGGCTCATCTTGAAGTCGCTAGAAGCCGTGTCATTAATTCGTAAAATCGGAGCGTGAGATTGGTCACCGGACAAGCTTGCATTAGAAGCCAGGTTTTGTTGCTCTGTGGCGCTAGGATTGTCTGATGCGTTGATGGAAAAATCGAACGCTCCGGAAGACGTGGGAGATGAAAATACAACTTTAATCGTTTCAGCTGCCGCATTGGCAGTAAATGTCACACTATCTTCGCTAAATAAATCTACAAATTGATCCACCCACAAATTTGCTTGAGTAGCACCTGTTGCCGTAAATGTGCGGCTGACATTGGTCTCATTTTCAGATGACAGGGTAAGAGTTATTGTGTCTCCGGTCGCAGCTTCACCCGCCAGTGCACTGGCAAATGTTACCGAACTTACGCCACTAGCAGTGCTACTTGTCGCCGGGTCGGGAATACTGGTCACTCCCGCATTATCCCCAATCGCAAAGGTTGCGGTAAATTGTTTCCCATCAGCACGGCTTATAGTCAGCTTGTTATCTGCTTCGGTGACAGTGTAGATCAAACCTATAGTCTGTGTTATCCCGGTACTTCCTGCTGCATTCGTGATGTTTTTTGTGGATGCGCTTTCGGCGTCACTCAGTTTGAAAACTTCAACTGTTGTCGAGGGACCGCTGTAGGAAATCTCCATTTCTCTATCTTGGAGCGTGGATTTTAAATCAATTAAGAAAGCAACCTTGTCACTCGTCGACGCGAAGTCGGCTGTGTTCTTAAGATCAGTCCCGATATACGCATCTTCCTGCGCAATAATATCTTCGGAACTCACTGAACTATCTGCAACCAAACCCCCAAAAGTTGGAATTTCATCAAATAAAATTTCAAATTGTGCCTCCGAATACGCATCCGCGCTCGAGGGTCTCACAATGAGGTAGTAAGGGGCGTCATCTTTAACGTTGAAGTCTAGATCGAGCTCGCCTTCGTCCGAAAATGACGCAATATCCGCCGATGAGACTTCCGAGAGCAAAGTACCGTTCGCGTCAGATTTTCTGATTTCTAGAGTAAAGCCAGCATCTTCATTAAATTCCTCAATCAACCTAAATTTCACAGATAAATTTGCGCCAGTGGCACCAGTTGCTAGGAACTCTAAATCTGTCTTGCTAAGTTGAAAGATTTTTTCTTCATCAGCTGTTGCCAAGAATGCTCTTTGAGCGCTATTTGCCGAAACAGTAATACTTGTCGTCATGTTAGATTAGCTCCAGAATATCACTTAGAGCAGGATTAGATCCTACTTCACCAATAATCTGGACCGAACCCGTTCCGATATTCAGGGTTGTTTGTCCTGTTGTGGCTGTGACATTTTCCTGAAGCCACGAAGTCTCTTCAGCATTCGGCGCCGCAATCACGATGCGTGTGCTTGCCAAGTTTGCTGATCCAATTGAAATATTACCAGAGAACACTTCATCATCGAAAATGAAGTAATCTAATGAATTTGCACTTAACTTTTGCACGCCGCCACCATCATTCACGATAATGCGCGTACCCGACGTAAGTGACAATTCACTTTCGCCGCTCTGAAGTGTGGTAAATCCATCAACTGACAGCGCAGTATTTGTTGTCAGGATAAACGTGTCGTTCTGTGTGTCGAAATCGGAGACTTTCAGTGTATAGTTACCCGATATGTCGACACTTATTGTGTCCTTCCCTAGTCCTGTCGTAATTATCTTGTTTTTGTCTCCGGCAGAAAACGCGTTATCGAAATTATTCCCAATGATTTTCTGTGTTGTAACGAAACCCTGACCATAAACGTACTCACGTATCTCTTCTTCCGAGATGGTCAACCTTTCCTTACCGTCATTGAATTGGATTGCCTCGATGTCACGGATTAAGTCGGTTTCGGCATTGCTGTGTAGGACTTCGAAGCCATTACCCGTGTCCCTCACGGTTGCTTCACTCTTACTGATGTCTAGGATGAATGTATCGGATCCAAGCCCACCATTAATTGTGTCATCGCCTAAGCCACCGCGTAGGAAATCATCAAAGTTTGACCCCTTTATTGTATCATCACCAGCATTCCCGTTAACGTCAACTGCATTGGCGTGGCCGGAATAATCTAAAGCTGCACCGGTCTCATCAATATCAGCACCTTGCACGAATGTGATGTTATCTGTTCCATCACCGTCGATATCCAAGGTTTCTTCGGTCTTCTTTAGGTTGATGACGGTATCTTCAAATATTATCCGCTCAAAACCATCTAGGAACGTGGATGAAGAAGTTGCAGCATTGGTAATTTTATATTCGTATTGATACCCGCCGTAAATCGTATCTGCTGCAATATCAGTTCCAACCCAATTCGAGCCAACATCATCCACAACCAATGTGTCGTTGCTGCTGACACCCGAAGCAATATAAGTATTTACTCCCAAATCGTCATACACACGCAGCGACTGACTCGAATCAAATGTTAAGGTGTCTGAGCCCGCTCCACCGTAAATTATTGTTGATTTTGTGGTGTCAACGCCAAAACCTGATGAGAAGTCATCATCAGCGTATGTGCCGTAAATAATCTCAAGATCAACTTGGCCGTCTCTATCACGGTCTCGCCCCAGTTTTTCTGCAACAAGCCTTTCGGTTCGATCGGAAAATTCGATGATCTCTACATCGTGTAAGATATCCGTACCTTCAGATGCAGTTGCAATCGTGTAATAATCGCTTCCAGAATTAGTGATTTTTGAAATTGTTACTTCGGAATACTTATCCGCAAAAACAGCCGTGTCCGTAAATGCTATGCCGATGTCATCTACATCCACTTCTAGAGCTGAATTATTCCCGTATAAAACATCATCTCCTTCGCCCCCGATCAGGTCATCACTACCAAGCCCGCCCATTAGGGTATCTGCGCCAGCATAACCATATATACGCTCATTTCGACTTGCATCATCGGCGTATTTGGTTTCCGCGTCATCTGTTCCCTTCCATACCCACTTGCCATTTTCGAACCCATTGGCAGAAACAAAATTCAATTCAGAACCATCAAATTGGATCCGTTCAATGCCATAGAGCGTGTCAGTTTCGGTCAAGGTTCCAACTGTTTTGCTAACCTCAATATATCCATCAACCTGATACGAAAGCGCCTCCAGGCCGGAACTATCAAAATGCCTAACTGTATAGTCAGTTTTAGCCCCCTGAAGACGGAAGATATCTACATCCTTGTGACCCCATGGATTGAGGCCTTCCTCACCGCCATAGATCGTATCGTTACCAAGCCCACCGTCGAAGTAATCGGCGCCGTCGCCCCCACGGAGCACGTCGTTACCAATTCCGCCGCGAATATCATCACCGTCGACAGTGCCCTGTATGTCGTCGTCAAATTCGGACCCGTTAATGTGCGTTCCCTTGGTGCCATTCCAATTTTCAAAGTAGTCGTAACGGATACCCACATTCATCCACTTATTGGAAAATGATATGTTCTCAATATCGTAGAGTTTATTCGTCCCAAGGCCAAATGCTCCGGGTAACAGGTCTTGAACTTCAATGAATCGGCGACCGTCATCATCTGTTTTAACACTGAGCTTGAATTGTTCAAACTCACCATCAAACCGAGCGCTATCCTGGTGGCCGTCTTCAAGTGATCCCGCGATAGTGTCGCCATAAATCGTGTCATTTCCACTATCGACATTGAAGTGATCGCCTCCAAGACCACCCACTACAATATCGTCACCGGCGCCATCGTTGAAGTGATCGCGACCATCTGTACCCATCAATGTCTCAGAGAATTCCGTGGCATTGACCCAACTGCCTTGGATGTTGCCAAATTCATCACGATCGTAGTGGTATTCTACGTCTAACGTCATCCATTTGTCAGAGAATGATAGATACTCGACGCCAACCAGAAGGTTTACCCCATCACTCTGGATACCCTCAATATCTGGAACGCGGTCTGTCACTATGGTTAGGCGCTCACCATTTGAGATGCTTGCGACGCGTACACTCAACTGGTTTCCTGTTAGATCTGTATCAAACCGGAATATTTCCCCGTCAGTATTCACCACAAATACAAGATGGCCTTCCGCATTAAATATCTCCTTCGCCCCAGCGCTTCCGCTCCAAATAATGCTCTCGATATCATAGCGAATATAGCTATTTTCAAATCGCGCTTCGTCTTTCCGCTGCCAGCCCCACCTATCAATCGCGCCATTTTCGCCACCAATGAACACGTCATTACCGGCACCAAGACGGGCATTGTCCCCACCTAGGCCGCCAAATACGACATCGTCTCCCGCTCTGAGATTAAAATCATTGTCTAACTTAATAAAGTCCGCGCCAAAGGCATCCGAATTTACCAAGTCGTTGAATTCGGTCCCCTCGATATTGGCCCAATCAATAATACCGTCGTTATCCCAGTCATCTTGTCGTGAGTATGCATTGAGTTCGATGCCACGGTTATTGGTCTCAAGAATTTCCACATCGATCAGCAAGTCAGTACCATCAGCACCAACTAAGTCCTCCACGAATGTACCAAGAACGGCGGTGTATCCCGATGGGAGAGTGTTCACGTCCACATTTCTTAGTATTTCACCGTCCGCGCCACGCAATACTTCGTAAGTCGTATAGTTTACAGCCACGGTTGCCTTTGTAATCTCAAGATCTGAAAAATTCTTATTCCAGTAAGTTAGTCGATCATTGTCGCGCCAATCCCCAGTGGCACCATTCGCACCGCCGAAAATAACATCATCTCCCTGACCACCATTTAACCGGTCGCCGCCAGCGCCACCTACGAGAGTGTCGTTCCCACCTCCGCCATACATTTCATCTTCGACGCCGCCTAAAACATTCTCAGCTACAGGTGTAATTAAGTCATCAAAATCTGTGCCTTCATAGCGGTACCTATTTACGTTGCCATCGTTATCCCAATCTTCGGCACGGAAACTGGAGCGCAAATTCAATTCTTTATCTTCAAAGCGAATGCGGCCAACACCGACAATTAGCTTGCGGCCATACAAGTCGCCAACTGCATCCTTCACCAAGATAGCCTCAGTGCGGCCTGCACCTGCTTCACTGTATGTTATCCAGCTCGCAGGATCACTTGCGTTTCTGAGCAGGGGTGTGCGCGTGTCTGCGTCGAGGATCGTCCAGACACGTGAAATCTCAAATCGAGATGAGTAATCTTCAATTTCTACTGACGATATATCAGAATAATCAGGGGAACCCTGAACATTATCTCCCGATCCGAGGTAGACGTAGTCGTTGCCCCCGTTCACTCCAATATCAGTTCTGTAGTTTGTCGTATCAATGACGATGGTGTCATCGGACTTTCCATTTGACCACACACTGATAGTTTTAATTTTTGATTTCTCGCCCTCCGTTGCGCCTTCAAATCCGTTAAAGGTATAATTCAAGCCCCCGAATTGTGAATCGATATTATATCTGTTCCATGTAAATGCATCGACGCGATTGTTGTCGTCGCCGAGCCAAAGCTCATAAGTGCCAACCTCAACTTCAATCTCTTTTGTGACGTTATATCCCTGATCCTCAAAATTAATCACTTCCACATCTGAGATGTAGATATCACCAAACTGAGCGGCACCCTCAATACGGTTGTCAGTAATCATGAACCCAGAGACAAAATACTGGCCATTGGCCAAGTCTTCAGAGCCATCATATAACTTCGGTGTTTCCCCACCGCTCATCACCAGTGAGCCATCAGCGTTTCGAGCAAACCAGACTGGATCAACATCGAAATTCTGAGAATAGTCGTTAATTCGGACTTGATCAAAATCCCAACTATTCGAGGCGAGATCACTTTGTAACTGATTAAATCCAAAGAAAAATTTATCGGATAGACTTGCGCTTTTAACATCAAATTGGATTGCTGCGTAGTCACCGGCATCAATGTCTGCGCGATTAAATCCAGACAAGGTGACGGCGTTTGTTTGGGCATCCAAAAACTCTGGCTCAGCGCTATAGCTTTCTAAGCGTATGCGATCAGGTCTATCACTTTCATCCTCAAATCTCAGAGCCGAGCCGATCCACGTCGTTACATTATTTGAAAAACGTAACATTTCGATATCGAAGAGGTAGTTTGTGCCAAACCCAGCCGCATTAGATGAAGATAAGTCCTCAACCTTTGTGTATGTCTCATTAGCAGTTCCAACCACTTTTCCGTAGAGGGGGTGAGTGGAGGCCAGTCCAGTTAACATACCGTTTGAATTTAACTTGCCAGTAGAAATTTGAAAATTCTCAGCACTGGAAGCGAAGCGTACAGTATCTGATGTCTGCCACGAGTCCGATGTAATTGCGTAAGTGTTGAAACCATAGAAGTCAGAACTTCCACGATAAACGTCATCGCCAAATCCATCACTGAATTCATCGCGAACGGCTATTTGAACTTCCGCATTATTGAGAAGTCCTGCGGTCATCAATCCGAGTTGATCTTGTAAGAATAGCTCATAGCTATCTGCGTAGTCAGACCAATTGACTTTATAAATTTTACCGTTCGCCGCTGTAATGGTCTCAACGCCACTCGCGTCTACTTCGGTTAATACACCCCTATCGATGAGGGAATGCAATGCCCCTAGGGCGTGCCCCGTGCCAAACCCAAGGTTACTGTCACCAAACACAGTCGTCACACTCGTATCAGTTACTTTTTCCGCAGTGCCCAGCTCGATCTTACTTGGGAAATCAAGATATACATTCGGATCGTTTCTAAGGTCGTACACCAAAGCTTCAAAATCTTCGTTTGTAACTAATTGACCGTTAGTGCCGAATTCGTCGCCATTCACGTAGAAACGATGTCCTACAACTGAGCCGTCACTTTTGTTTTCATTTAACGCAAGCAAGACTGTTTCCGATTTCTGCAAGGTTCCTATCTTAATAACCGAGAGAATATCGATGCCAGCGATTTTGGCGAAGTCGATGTCAACACCATTCAGTCTGATACCATAAATTTCACCCGAAATCGCCGAAATATCAGCCTGTCTATCATCAAGACCACGCCTTGGAGAACTGCCCAGGACCAGATCAGCTGAGCCATAAATTTCAATGTCAGCACTGGTGATGACACCGTTAACCTTGAAGTCTCCACTCTGATCATTTTCGCCTGAGAAACTATAGCCTGACAGGCTAAACAATTTGGCTGAAGATGACGCTCCAATTGCGTAATTGGTGAAATTTACACCACCATCTTTCAAGTCATCAAGCAGGCGCCCAGTGACTTTACCTGGCGTGCCATTGACGATATTGAAATTACTGTCGTCATTAAATTCATTCCAAGTGATCAATTGTTTGCTTCCATCTGAGAAGTCTCTCTCCTGGAAGCCGTTAGTGATTATTTGGTCTGCGATTGCGCGTGTGAAATGCGGGTTATAATTATTTAAATCATATACCCCACCAAAGTTTTCAACAATCGGATCAGGATTTAGGACCTGATCGACCGTGAGGTATGCATTTGTATCCTTTTGCAACACTTGTTCTTGCGACGCCACCCATCGATCCAGGTAATCAATTTTGCGAATGTCAAAATTATCCCCAAACCTGAAACCGGCCTGAGTTACGCTGTCTTTAAAGCTTTGTTCGTTAAAGATTGCTTCAAATTCTTGAACGGTTGAGATGTTATTGATGGCAGAAATTACTTGAGTGCCGCTATCTAGAATGATCCGGGCCACCGTATTTTTACCATCCAATTGCCCTAACACAGCCATCATTACGACAAATTCACCAGCAACCTCAGCTTCCCACAGGTGCGTCTGATATATTTTTGAGAAGGCTGAGCCATCCTTTATCTTTATACCCGATATCAGGGAAGTGAGGTCGACGCGTTGATCTTGATCAGTAAACCCGCCAACAATCTTCTTATTATTCTCATCCGGATTTATCGCGACACTCAGCTCAACGAAGTCAGCTGTCGACTTCGTACTCCAAGCCTCATCAAAATGGCTCACAATGCCATTCATTCTGTGAATGACTTTCAAAGTTTTATCGAGACCACTCACGTCTGCGCTGTCTAATGCCGCAAGTACAGCCGCATTCGTATCTGCCGACGCATCGGTATACGTATCCATCAGATATGGTGCGTTCCCAGATTTTCCGGATCCATCATAAAATTGGTTAGTGACTGGGTCGAATAAATGGTCGCCAAACCATATGGCTTCTAAATTGGAATAATAATCCGTCCCAAAAAGGCCGTTAACGGAAACATCCGTTAATTTTATATAGTAACCCGGATTGTACTCTATCCAACCCGGCCCTCCCAACCTGTCTTCTTGAAAATCAGGCTCACCCTTGCTCGTTGGATTGCTCCAGTCGATATTATAAAATAACTCGGGTGTGTAACGGTTAATATAACGGTCTTTGTCAATGACGTCATCAATTGGAGCGATGTTGTTAAATTTTCCCGTGAGATCTTCACTTGTGTGGTATGCGCGGATACCGTCTCTCACGAACGTGGAGTGGTCTAATTCGACATCGACTACCTCACCATCGACAAATGTTTGCTTTACAAAGCTTATGGCGAAATTTGAAGCAGCCGCGTCCGTCCACACGTAGTCCGCGCCGAGCCCGCCATCAAACTTATCATCCCCGTAACTGAGATTAAATCCGGTAAATCCCCAATTTAAGCTTACTTGATCGTCGCCAAAACTATCACTAACATTGAACCAGGTTAATTCATCGAAGCCCACGGGTTTGAGTTTATCTAAGTCATTTTTGGTAATTACATCATCAAAGATCGAAGTTTCAAAATCTACCCTGCCACGGTCAACGAAGCGATTTGGACTTGCGTAAGTATGCAACACAAGATCCCGTCTCTCCTCAGTCAACCAAATACGGTCAAAGTCATATAGCTTTGTTACGCCAAATTGATCCGACGAAACATTACTGCTTTCTGACAACGTTATTTCGACGTATTCGTCACCTGTGCTATCAGTTTTTTGCTCAAATATATAGTCGGTGTAATAACCCTTCCGCAATTCGGCCCTATCCACAAAATTAGGCGAAGACATACCTATGAAGGTATCATTTCCTGAACCTAATCTGTGTCGATTAACGCCCGATATTTCGTATCCCTCTATTTCCTGACCATTTCTATCCCAATTTACACTTACGGGTTCCTCAAAGAAGTCTGACAGTCCCCGATCTGCCCACAATAAGCGGAAGTCAATGTAATCTGAGTAATCTGTCGTATGCCACACATCAAAATGCGTAATGAGATTGTCACCCAGGACTTGGTTCCAAACACTTGGAACCCAATTTTCTTGGCGGAAATTCACTTGCGGTATTAATTCAAGATGCACGTTGTCTGCGTCAAATCTTAGCTGAGCGACGTCGATCACATAATCGCTACCGAGGCTCAATTCTTCAAAATCAATGGTGTCCCGCACTCGATATATCTTCTTTAGCTCACTACCCTGCGGCTTCAAGCCCAAGTCACCTGGAGAACTTACAAGCGCTTCCGTCCCTCCAATTATTTTATGATTTGTAAGATCCACGAAACCATATAATTCACTGATTTCAAATCGATCACTTTCCGCTCTTACTTCAACTCGATCGCGGTTCCACGGGTCCGAATAAGGATCAATGGAAACATCATAAACCTCGTACGAACCAAATATAATGTCATCGCCGCGGCCAGGCTCAAACCGCCCCGTACCCCCATTGCCGATAATTAAGTCGTCGCCATCCCGGCCAATGAGGCGATCCTCTCCATCGGAATAGGCAGGACCCATGAATGGCACGTCGTTGTCATCCAGCATTGGGAAGGAAAGTGCCGTAAAATCTCCACCGGTGTAAGCATGCGAGAGCTCTAAGACATTGGTTATGCCGTCCACATAAAATAGTGTTGCAAGCGCATCAACCATTGCAGACTGGGCTTCTGCCTTCGTTGAAAATTTAGCATTTTGTGAATTGGTTAAGACGTCCAAGAAGTCATCTGATTTTTGCCCAATCGCGCCCTTAATCACATCAGTGTCTGCCCCATCTGGGACTTCGAAGTACAGTTTAGCGCTCCAATTTTCGAGCGTTAATGAATTAGTATTATAAGGATCTGCATAGACTTCAGACATTAACCCGACGGGCCTACTCAATCCATTTTCCATCCAGTCCCTTAAGACTGGGATATTGTCTAAGGCGCCACTTGCAATAAACTCTTTCACCAGTCGCTGATCGACTACAATACTCTCCCATTCACGGTAAAATGCTGCGTCCTCATCTATTGGTCTGGTGCCGATAATTTTGTCATCAAAAAGTGACCCTTCGACACGATAAATCGGCGCGACATAGTCCTCCACGCCAAATTTATTGGTAAAAGTCCCGCGATATTCACGTTCATTCACATCAATTTCAAAGCGTTTAGATATCTCAATTTGCTGATCAGAGAAGTTTAAGACATCAATTCCAACAAGGATATCGGATCCGTCACCCTTGGCGCCGAGTTTATCTACAACGGCAACCGCAGCGTAAATATCGCTTCCGTTATTTTCTTGAGAATATAATACCACCTGACCAGCTTGATCTTGTTCTAATCCAGTTACGCGACCAGACGCATCTTTTAGAACTTTGACAAAGACTTGATCTATTTCGTAGCGAGACATTTGGCCGCTAAACCTGGCCTTATCGTAATAGTCCCATGGGTTCGAGTTCACTCCGTCACTCTCGCCTGTAGACGAGAGAGTTACGAAGACATCGTCACCGCTCCCCAGGCGCATGTCATTGAAATTGTTTGATCCGACTATTAAATCATTAATGTCACTTCCGTCGATCCACTTCATGTCGGCGACTGACAATGAATTTTGCTTATTAATGTCGTCTAGCGCGTCAAGGGCGTTGAAGTAGCCTCCGGAGTCCTTCATCCTTACGTCTATTGCGTGAACACCCCCACGCAACCATCCCTCGGGCTGGCGTATATTAATCTCTGTCTCTAGTTTGAAGTCATCATCTTCGAAAAATATTTTTTCGAAGCCGAAGATCAAATCTATGCCCTGACCACCGAAGTCTGTTGGCAGCCTGTCAACAACTACTAACCCATTTTTATCGATAATTTCAGAAGTTTGGGCTAATATTTCTCCATCTGCATTTTTAACGAGGCCCTCGCTCTTTTCGCTTAGGTCAAAAAGAATTTCGCCCGATTGGCCGTCAAATTCACTTAAATCTACAAAAATGCCATTCTTGAGAACATAACCAGCGTCAGAGATCTCAGTAAGTAAATAACGCCCCTTCTTTCCATCAAATTGAACTTCAGAGTCGGTTATCCAATCAAATGCACCATCCGCGCGTTCAAACTGAGATGCAACCGCTATGGCGAGGTCGTCTCCCGCCCCAAGGCGAACACTTACACCGTGGCCAGTATCAGCAATTACTACATCATCCCCATCACCCAAGTTTGCGCGGAATTGATGCAACCGCTCGGAGTATTCTGCCACTTTAGCTTTCGCATCAGCCGCGTCGACAGCACGACCATTAGAAAGCAGTGCAGCCTCCCACTCCACATCCGTATCCAAAAGTTCATAATCACTGAGACTTACAACGTCATTAAATTTCGTTCCGTCAATGTTAAGGTCTTGTCGAAGAGCTTTTATCGCCTGACCATTGTCGTTATTGTTTGTCTCAAAATTCACCCAGGAATTCTGAGAAGTTGCAGTCCATAGATTTTCGCCCTTGAACGAGATGCGCTCGACACCAGTCAGTACAGTTTCACCTAAGCCAAAGCTGCCCGCCCTATCCGAAACTTTGAAAAATGTCTTAGAGGTATCGCCTCCCAGGATGCTTGCAGCCGTGAGGTCACCGAGGGCAAACCTACCCTCAACGCTCAAGTAATCTAGCGCCTCCTGATAACTGATTTGTTCCACGTCAAACCTGTCGGAAGAGCCATCAAATCTGACCTCATCCGCTCTCTGCCACCGGTCGTTGCCCGTGAGGTTTGCACCCGCATCCACGAAATCGAACCCAGACCCTGTATTAATCCAATCAGAGGTGTCACCTGAAACAATAATGTCATTTCCGGCCTGGGTATTTATCCATGTTCGCTCAGTACCCTTTGACGTTGGCGAGAAATGCTGCTCGCTGACACCATTTTGACCAGCAATCACAAGATCTGAAAAAATGGTCCCTTGGATATCATAACCGCCCTCATTACTCCAGTTGTTTTTCTCAATTGTGACGTCCAAATTAATCCAAATATCTGAAAAACCTATGCGCTGGATATTTTTCAATACATCCAAACCCAATTCACCAGATGTATCCCCAACAAGTGTGATCGTATCTCCGCTCGCGATTGTCGAGCTGTCTATGCTAAAGCCTAGCGAAGCGATTAGATCTCCTAAATTGTTTGATGTCAGCGAAAATAGCGCTGCATAGTCAGACACGAGCGTCCCGTCATTGAACGTCGTGGCATCAGTCGCGTACTTCGCTTGCTTTATTTCAAAATTCGACGAACGCCCTTCATAGTAGGACTTATTCCAGTTTTCCCACTGGTTTTCAGTTGACGTCCCCTGCAAGCCGCCGTCAATAAAATCGTTTCCTTCTCCACCTTCGATCCAGTCACCGGAGCGAAAGGTTTCATCGACAGTCACATCGAGCAAATAGTATGTATCTGTGCTACCCTCTCTAACAAAAACCTCAGCATAAATATTTTCACCAGACGCGCGAGTGTCAGCAACAAGTCTCGCCAACTCTGCCTCAGTAATATTCTCTGCAAGTTGGTAACTTCCGGCGGCTGCATTCGTATAAAAATATAAATCGCCCACAACATTCGTATCTATCGTTTTGTAGTTTCCGGTATCTTTTTCGTAAACATTTACGCGGTTTTGCTTGCCATCGAATGACTTTGTCAGCGTGCCAACTCTCTGCAACGTTATACCTTTGAAGCCATCATATTTGGAGCTGTCGCCGCCGCCAAAGGCATCGCGGGCAATGTCACCCGCGTGGCCACCTGAAATTCTTAAGTCACTATAAGTGGAGGCATCTCCATCTGCGATAATTATATCGTCGCCAGATCTACCCCTAATGTCATCATTGAACGCACTTCCCATGATAACGTCATCGAATACGCCACCATCCGCATTTAGTCGGCGTTCACGCCAATCCGCGCCGCCCCAATGCCCAATATTTTCACGTACGCCTAATTGTACCCACTCGCTGTTTCCAAATTGGAGTTCTTCCACACCGTAGAGCGTGTCCGTACCCTGATCGTTTAAACCGTCACCCAATAAATCAGTGACAGTGACTGAGCCATCTTCATTTTGAGAGATCTCATAGCCCTTAACATAGGCGCCGGTTGCACGGTTTAGTACATTGAGACTTCCCGAATACTCAACAAGATCACGATCTGACCACCAATTACCCTGATTGCCGTTGTCGCCCAAATTTATCGTATCGTCACCCGAAGAAGCGGTTACGTGGTCGGATCCGGCACCTGTTGTGATGGTATCATCCGAGATTGAGCCCTCTATGTGGAAGCCAATCACCTCGCCATTATCTGTGCGTAAGTGCAAATTGCCTTCATCATCATTTGTGATCGTGGAAACCGCTTGGACGCCATTTATAATATCTTTTGGTGCATTCACGTCACTGGGAAATGTGATCGATAAAATACGCTGGCCGTCATCAGATCTGGAAGCTGAAAGTTCTACAGGCACTATCAAAATTAATTGATTTTCCTCAGCATCGGCAAGCGGAATACCAAATTCAGCCAGAAGCTCTCCAACATTCGTGTAACCAATTTCACTCAAATTTAGCTGGCCGTGCTTTGATACGGAACCGGTTGAAAAATCTGTCCAGACAGTTGTCGCGTCACTTAAGTTTGTGCTATTGTTACTATACTTAAACTGCAGTCTAAGCATTGTAACATCGTAGCCGAGTTTAGAAAAATCGACGTCAAGTGGCGGAATTTTGGAAACTGGTACATTCATCGCTAATAAACTCGCTCTAATTAGCCAGAGAATAGCGCGCCTTGTGACGTATTCAATTCAAAATGTATCAATTTGATATAATTTTTAAGCGAGCTGTGTTACAAATTCACGCATATAAAATTGTGAGATCGTCCCAGCCTAGGGAGCTATTTAAGGCGATGGTCATATCCCCCCAAGTAAGGATGCCACTTTGATAGTCTGTCTCAGCTAACTGACTACCCCCATCGCCCATATAGAACTTAAGGGCATCTCCCGAGGTATAATCTGAAATCGTATCTGACTGAGAGGCTGCGGAATGAGAAAACTCAAATACGTCCGCGCCATCACCTCCCGTAAGGGTATCATTCCCATCGCCCCCAAACAGAATGTCATTACCCAAACCACCCTCAAGAATGTCATCCCCCTCAGCCGCCCATAGCACGTCATCGCCCGCTTCGCCTTTTAGGGTGATGTTTGTCCCGCCCATATCGAAAGTGTCAGACGTCAGATCGATAATGTCATCTCCACTGCCTGCAAAAATCGTTTCAACATTTATCACGCGAGCCGCGGTCTGAATACCTTTTCCATCAGCGGTGGTAGAAACGCTCGCATGCAAGTCGGAATAGGCATCATGCAAAAAGAAGGCATCTCCGTTCGGGCGATCCATCAGTAATATTGTATCTGCATCTTCTTCACCATCAATCACCGACGAATATTTAGTTTTTTGATGAATTGAAATTCGGGATCCCGTTAATACGTTGTGCGCATAATAACCCGAGTGGTATGTGCTCGTTGACCCGAGTTCGACTGTATCGCTACCCGCGCCAGCCAAAACACTGTCTGCGCCTTCTCCGGCGTACAGGGTATCCACTGAAGCACCCCCGGATATTAGATCGCTCGTATTGGCCCCCAATATTACTTGGGGTATATACCCCGTCGCACCCTCAGTGCTTTCCAAAACGATTTGAGCACTCGCGAGGTCGTCAGTTTCATTTAGTTTTTGAATGCGTAGAGTTGTCTGGCCGGGGAGTGCAAATGTCCAAAAATTTGAGTATTCCGTGATTTCGGTTAGTAAAAACCCCTCCACGGAAGTAATCCCAGAGCCTACCAAGTGCAATGTATCTTCACCCAGGTCGAAGTCATGTAACCAGGTTTCATTACCATCACAAAACACATATACTTTATCTTGTCCAACGTCGGAATATATGTGATCAGTTCCAGAAATGCTGACAACTATGTCGTTCCCATCCCCACCCCAAAGGCTATCGTTTCCTTCACCTCCACACAAAATGTCGTTATCTGAACCGCCTTGGATTTGATCTGCGCCACTCCCACCAAAAATTTTGTCGGCACCTTCTTCTCCGAACAAATGATCATCACCGAGACCACCGTCAACGCAGTCGTTTCCAGTACCCCCTTGAATTTCATCATTGCCAGCATCACCATAAATTTCATCGTTTCCGGCTTTTGCAAAAACAACGTCATTACCTGCAAGAGCGCTCAAGTAATCATCCAAAAGCGTGCAACTGACACTCTCGCCTGCATCAGAAACCAACGAAAAAGTTGAGCTATTATTGATAAAACCACTTACAGAATATCCAAGGTCGGCTAATATTGCCTTATCTATATCTGAAATTAAGACCCTATCCCCTACACTCGTTGTTGGATCCATCAAGACGTCATTATCGCCGTATCCATCCTCAACATGGGCATCATCTTCGTGCAGTGGGAGTGCAACGCCGCCGTTTAGGTTAACAACATTCGAGCCTGTGAATGTTCGATTTTGAACAAAAGTATCAAAGGTAGACGCAGTTCCAATTCCCAGAACATGACCAATTTCATGCAAGGCAACCGTCAGGAGGTCACTCTTTCCAGGCTGGGGAGCATCGATTGAAAAATTCCATGTCGCATTACTATCGAATGTCAACACGCCAGCCCAGGGCTCAAAATTCTCGGTTGCACCATTGCTTCGAAAATCGTCAGAAATTCTGAGCGTATACTTATCGCCCATCAGCGAGTATCCACTTGGGCCACCTAATCCAAGCGTACTGCCAGATAACTCCCGGGCGCCGACGTAAATCAAAAGGTCGTCAATGTCCTCGCTCAGAGTGATTTGCAAAGTTTGATCGCTTTGACTTGGGTGCCTTATCTCAAAGGCCGACCCCGCCGGAATGTCTTCAAAATCATCCTCAATTACTTCCGACCAAAGTTGCGCGGCATAAGACAATACCGCGCGCCTGTCCTGGCTGTTGAAAAAGCCCTCGCTGTCGTAAGTGTAATCAAACTTGATATTCAGCATCGGTCATTAGGTTCCAGGCAGTAGTATTAAACCAAATCCCAGTCGGCATGGCTTTGATCGGCGTCACCATTAATCACCAAATTGAGCTCTCCCCTGGACCCACTGGCCAGGCTATCAGTTGCGAGCGCGTGCTCGGTGACAACGTCAAAGGTATCAATTGTTTTCAAATCTAGATAATGTTTGAGAGTCTCAATCACGTCAGTTAAATTTACAACACCATCATTGTTGGTGTCGCCTGCGATAAACGCATTCCCTGTCAGAGATTTGAGATCCAAATAGTGCTTCAACTGAGCAATTACGTCACTTAGAGTTATTGGATTAGACGCGGCGCTATCGCCACTGACCTTCAGATCCTTACTGAAATCAGTGACGCCCGTTACTTTGGCGCTCTCAAAGCTCGTGATATCTGCTGCAGTGGCAGTGCCCGAAGAAATAGATACAGTTCCGGCTTCAGCACCATTCAAATAGTGCACGACTGAGCCGTTTGATGAGCCGGCTGACAATTGTTTGTAACTCAGGGAAGCCGCACTGCTAGCAGCTTCTAATGTGATTGTGGTATCCTCGCCAGCCATTGTGACCACGCTATTTCCAAGTGCATCAGTTTGCACTGTATAGTCTGCCAAGGCGTATCCTTTAAGGTTTAGCGTATCCACTCCAGCCTCAAAGCCTTTTATGGAGTCATCGCCGAGGCCGCCAGAAGTGGGCTTCTCAAAGATAAATTCATCGGCCAAGGAAGACCTGCCGGTAATGATTTCAACAGCACTCGTCGACGTGTATTTGCCCGGTGTATCTGTACTCGCCATGTCTATTGGGGTACCCGCGATAAAATTCAGAACTGCAGTCGCCGAACTACTCCCAGTGAGTGCCCCGTCTGATACATTGTAATTGAACGCCAAGTTGACGGTGCCAACAAATGTACTGTCGTCTGGGGTAAATATTACGTTCCCACCAACCACTGATAAAGTCCCTGGGACATCTGCGTTAGTGGCGCTATTCTTTGCGCTTGTCTTCGCAGCTGAAACGACAGTTAGGGTATCACCCGTGTTCGCATCGGTGTCGTTGGCAGTCAGCTGACTTCCAGAAATCGCGATTGCTTTTACGCCATCGATTGGGGTCGTTAAGGTATCCGAGACAGCGGTGGGTGCAAAATTAACGTCATTGTCTTTAACCGCAACAGACGCGTCTGCGACATCATAAGTCGTGAGGAGCTTGCTATTCTCGTAGATGGAATGGGACAAGGCCGCGTCGAACAAAGCCGTGACCGAGTCACCGTCAATATCCGAATTTTCTTTGGCCTTAACGACAATAGTAGCCGTGTTATTTGTTGACGTTAAATCAAACTCTGATGTGTCGATCGTAAATTTACTGCCGCCCACAACCAGTTTTAGGGTTTGGCCCTCGGCAATGCCCGTTGCAGTGACTGTATAGGTCGCGGTTACAGACTTACCTTCTTCAACAGCACTCCCAGAGGAATACGTTACCGATCCAACAGAGATCGTTGCAACGTTTTCCTTTACGGTTAAGCTATTACTTTCAAGCTTTAGCCCGGAGAAGAGGCTGGAGCTGTCCGATGACACGACACTGTAGTCAAGGGCGACTGTTTCAGAAGTACCATCTGAGTCCGCAACGCTTGGCGCAGTGATCGTAAATGTCTTACTGCCTGCTGCGTCGAACTCCACCACATACTCATTGGCATTAGAGGAGGCCGTGACGTCATTACCCGCAATATTTAAGTCTTCCTTGGTCGTAATGACCAACCGCACCTTCTCACTGGACTGTAGTGTACCCGTGAGCTCAGCTTTAAATACAACTGAGTCTGAGGAGCCTTCGGTGAGTTCCGTAAGCCCACTATCCGAGGTATCTCTAGTAATAGTGATACCGGCGTCCGTGGCTTTTAAATTATATGCCACAATTCCTGATAAATCACTCTTGGTCTCCACGCCGGTCCCAGAGACCCCAGAATTGTCCTGGACAAGGGCATAGATCGTCTGTTGCTCGGTACTGCTATGTGCATCGTATTGTGCAGTTGCAAATTCAGTTAGACTCAGTGCAGTAAACGCGCCTGCCGCACTCGCTTGCGCCGAGATCGTTCCTGCACTTTGATCATCTTTTGTATATGTAATTTCGCCGGAGGTACCGCTGCCAACAAGCTTTAGGTAGTACTTAGAAATCAAGCCGTTCTGCGTTGCGTCAGCAGAACTCTCCGCGTCAGACGCGGAGATGAATTCACTTAATTTGGTGGAAGTCCCCGTCTTGAACCCCAAAAACTCATCAGACGCAGAGGTTTTTTGTGAGCCGGAGGCACCCGACGTGATATCAGCCACAGAAATGCTCGGAGAAGTATTGAACGCAGTTGTGCCACTCAGTGTCAGGGAATAATTGTTCCCATTTTCCGTTGAGCTTTCAAAACTCGATTTATCGACGGCTGATGTTACCTGAACGAAGTACGTTCCCGCGGGCGTTCCAGTCGCACCCACTTCAAACTCAAGCGTTCCATCGGACGACCCCGCGGATGTCGAAAGCGTACCTGAATTTCCAGGCTTTGTGACAGTTTGCCCGTTTTCATCGGTAATCCTGACGTTATAGAGAGATCCTGTGGCAGTGCTTTGAGTAAACGCACTTAAGTTTAGTGAAACGGTGCCACCAGTTTGCGAACCAGTCGTAAAGTAGTACCAGTCACCGCCATTATCACCGTCGGCTAAATCATTAGATGAGAGCTTTCCATAGTAGGTAGCCGAACCAAGGATCGGGTCCGATTGTGCGAGGGCGTCGTTATCTTCGCTGGCTGAAACCAATTCAGACTCAGCGGTCGGGGCAATATCCACGGAAATTTTATAGTCAAAACTCTTGTAGACAGAGTCTTTCTCAACCTTCAGGTAGTAGGCCTTTCCAGCAGTTGCGGCAGATGCCTGAAACGATGTTCCAACGGCAGTTTGTTTAGACGTGAGAACTGTTTCAGTAGTCCCGTCGTATGAAATGAAAGAGACTTTAAACGCGCTTGAGGATGCTTTTTGACCGTTTAAGTCAAAGTTAACATTCACCGACGAGGGTACACTAAATAATGTCCCCGGTAATTTATAGTAATCTACGTCACCTTCTTGATAGAGGTTATTCGTAAAAACCTGGCCTTCGCTCAGTTCTTCTGCTGCCGTGATGCGATCGCCGACTTCAATCTGTGCCATTATATTGTCCCCACTGCCTTATTATAGATAGGTGATTAAGAAGTCGTCAGCAGATAGATCTTCTTTCGAAACGCCCACGAGCAAAATGGAATGCGTATCTCCATTTGCAGTTCCAAGGTCTAGCAGTGCGCCATCGCTCGTATCATTGACTTTTCCAAGGAACCCGGCACCCGTACTGATTGACAGGTTGTTCACATTGGCCAAAATCTCTATTTTGTCCTCACCAGCTTTGAAGTCAGATATTCGGTCGGTGCCCGAACCATCTCGGAATTCAAAAATATCTGCGCCATTGCCGCCAGTGAATATTTCATCGATGGAGGAACTTTCGATAAAATCACCGAATTCCGTGCCGGCCAATTTGTTAATCTCCGTGAGCCCGGTTGAAACATCAAAACTGACCTTTTTGGATGCCTCAGCTTTCAGGTCGACGATTGTATCCTCAAATTCGAGTTGCTCGACGCCGACGACGGTGTCTGTTTCAACAGTAGTATTCCCTGACCCGTCAGTGACTTCGGTCTTGACTTCATAGACGTCCAGTTTCTCGCCAATGCTCTCAAATGTTATCATTTTCGTCGCATTAACTTCAGTGAGCGTCAGACTGTTTTCAGTCTCATAAGCAGTCACAGCGTCTGTGTTAGCAAACTCTTTGACACTCGCGCCATTCATCACAAAGGCACCGCTTGCATCCTTTGCAAGTAGCGTGCTGCCGCCAGTATCTTCGAACACCATCTCATAGGCTCTGACGAGTGTCATTGTATCACTATCGAAACCATCAGAATTTGCGCCCTGATCAAATCTTTGCGGAGCAGTATCACCCGCATTCGCAACAACCAGGTTGGTATTTGCTTTGAGGCCCGTCACGACATTTGAGCCACCAGGGTTTGTAGATTGATTAAAGACATCATTGTTGCCAACCGAGGCGACATATATTTCGCGGATGTCAGCAAATAGAGTAGGCGTGGCATTCACGTCTATTGCACTGTCTTTCAACTCGTTGAAGCCATCCTTATTCGCGTTTAGTGTCAGCAGGCAAACCTCACCCGTACCAGGGTCGCAAGACAATTGAGCCACGTAACCCGTTTTTGCGACAGCAAAGTCTGCCGCGACTGCTTCCCCATTGTCATCTGTTCCGGTCAAGTAAGTACCCTCAAATACGGCCCTATCCATATCCTGCTTACCGTCCTCATTGACACCAAGGTTCGCGCCACCGAAGATGAAGTCATCGCCGCCGCCCGCAAGAATTACGTCTGCGCCGTTCCCTGCTGAAATGACATCAGCGCCACCACCGGTATCTAATATGTCAACGTAGTCCCCAACATCTGCCACCACTTTATCAGCAGTTGTGGTGCCCTTATGTTTGAATTGGTCAACTTGACCGTCACCGTCGTTATCAACCTCTGACTTCACGGCAACCGTGTTCAGATTGACAAATTGGTCATTAAACTCAAGGCCCTCAACATTTTTCAAATGTACCTTTTGTCCAGTTGAGGAATTCGCATAATATGTGTCGTAGCCACTGTCTTTCTTACTGGCATCCTCGGCCCAATCTGAGAATTTCCCTGATAAGATTACGACATCGTTACCGTCTCCACCGTCAATTTTGTTTTCCTTATCATCCCGTCCAGGATCGATTACGTCATTGCCAGCTCCCGCAGAAATCGTATCCGCTCCAAGTCCACCGTCGATGAAATTGGCGACAGCCGTATCCGCGGTCGATATCGCGCCACTACTCGCCCCCACAATCGAGTCATCCAAGAAACTTCCACGAATGAAGACGAAGTCTGCCGTCCCGTCATAGTCGTAGTCATCCCGTTCGATCTCAATTGCAAAGCTGCCAAATGCATCTGAGAACTCTAAGTACTCAATCCCAGCCAGGTAGTCAGTTTCAGTTACACCCGATTTTGTACGTACCACAGAGATCAGCTCTTCGGCCACGTAACCCGTACCAACTGTCGAATCATCAAATATTTTCACTGCACCGTTTGCGTCGAGCTCGTAGCTGTCATCGTCCGCCTTATAGCCAACATACTTTCCCGAACTCTTAGTGATTGTGTAGTTCTCGATTGCACCCGAGAATGCCGCAACGTCACCGAGCAATGAGTTACTTCCGCCGAGTAAGACATCGTCGCCAGACCCGCCTTTTAGGTAATCGTCGCCACTTGCACCAATGAGCGTATCATTCCCATCTTTACCATCAAGGTTATCATCGATGTCACCGCCAACGAGTGTATCTGCAGAGCTTGTACCTTTCTGATCTCCAAAGTCTGCGAGGCCATCGCCGTCCAAATCGATGAAGCTATTGTTTACAAAGAAGGTCACAAAGTTGTCGTCGAATTGAACTGCTTCGATACCGTAGAGTGTATCAGTACCCTCTGCTACATCTTCGTCGGTGCGACCATCTTTAATTGTGAAATATCCATCAAATTCGAACGTATCAGATTGCTCATTATCAGCAGTGTAGAAGGTAATTTCATAATCACTTTCATCACCTGAGTATATTGCGACGTCCTGGCCCGCATTACCCCACTCGTCTAGACCGTTTTCGCCGCCACGAATGGTATCGTTGCCCTTGCCGCCCACAAACATATCTGGACCACCCATCCCGATGAGCGTATCGGCTCCAATTCCCCCGTAGAAGAAATCAGACCCTTCACCGCCCTCGATCGTGTCGCCGAAGATTGAGCCGTCGAAGTGTGTCCCTACTTTCTTACCTTCCCAATTCATGATTGATGACGACGAGACGCCGACATTTATGCGCATATCCGCAAACTCTAGGGTTTCAACGTTTTTGATCGTGTCGGTACCATCGCCGTCCGGGTCACTATCGGTGACTGTGATGACGAGCTCGCCATTAACGTCCTCATCCACGATTTCATAATCTGCGTAGCTTCCGCTGAAGCGAACAGTATCCCCGATGGCTTCACCACTCCAGCGGTCAATGCCATTTTCTCCACCGTCAATTGTGTCGTCACCTGCGCCGCCTTCGATTAAATCGCCACCCTTGCCACCATTAATGATGTCATCGCCGTCGTTTCCACGCAGCTCATCGTTTCCACTGAAGTCATACTGGGTATTTCCAGAACCAATGGTATCCGCACCATCAGTCCCATCAACAAATGCGCGGACCGGAAGTCCATTGGCATCAGTTTCAAGGAATTCTTCGACAGATAGCGCCACGAACTTATCTTGGAAATTCAGGAATTCGACGTTGCGAAGGATGTCTACACCCGTGCCTCCCATTGAAGACGGCAAGGCATCTTGAACAACCACGAGTTTTTCATCAGTCGCCCAGTTAGCCCTTATCGTATCCAGCGAGGTGCCAAAGTTATTTGATATGATCGCGTCGAGATCCGCGTCACCATTCGTGTAGGTGGTCACTGTGTAATTGCGCGCAGAGCTATCGTAGATTGCCTCGTCTTTCATGACAAAGCCAAACTCCGGATCTACGCCGTCAGCGCCGCCGTCAATGTAGTCATTACCTGCGCCACCGCTAATTCGGTCACCACCGCCGTATCCGAAGATAATGTCATCGCCACCCTTACCACGAATTTCATTCGCACTGTCTTGGTCGCTTACCGCATAATCGCTGTCCGCCGTACCCCATTCTACGATCGTATCGGCATTACCAGTTCCAATCACCTCGACCCAGTCGTAATAATTGTCAGTGCTATTACTATCAAAGTTCCAATCGTTTCTGAAAATACGGAGGCCTAGGTCTATCGTGCTCTCTTTGAATTGAACTTGTTCAACGCCGATTAGTAGGTCGTTGCCAGTGCCCCCAAGGGATCCCGCAAGCAGATCTGACACTATGTAGGCTGTCGTGACAGTTGTGTTCGTTGGAATTGTGCTCTCTATCTGAAAGCCTTCAAGGCCATCGGTCGGAAGTATACCAGCCGTATCATAGACGGTAATATTACCTGCAGACGTTAGTGATGACGTATCTGCGACCTTGACTTGGTAGATCGTGTAACGCGCTTCAATGCCATTATATTCAGCAGTATCACTATCACGCCACGGGTCGCCAGAGGTTCCGTCCGCACCGCCATCGATTAGGTCATTGCCGGTACCGCCACGCAGACGGTCGCCGCCACCAAAGCCGCGAATGACATCGTCTCCACCACGTCCCGAGAGACTGTCAGTACCCGCTCCACCCAAGAGTTCTTCGCTAAATAGGGTACCCTCAATTGACTTTTCAGTGATCGTCTGCCCAGTCCAATCGGTCCAGGACCAAGTGTTTTCACGTCCTTGAACTTCAATATACTGATCTGAGAACCCGATCGCCTCAATACCGACAAGCAAGTTAGTTCCAATGCCACCTGCCTTCGTGTCAGTCACCAAGTAGGCCTTTGTTGCGCCGACGGGCGCCACTGTAGATTTCAGATCTACCGCATCTGATGTCAGTGCCGCATCGCCATCATATCCGTAGATCTCCCACTGCCCTTTGGCATTAGTCGCGGCCATTCCCGCACTGTCAACCACAACTGAAACTTCTTCTAACTCTACTTGGCTGTAAGAAGTATTCCAGAAGGTGACCTCATCTCTCGATCCCCAATCGTCATTATCATATTGGCTTACATTTGACTGGCCGTTGACATAGTCATTGCCCGCACCTGGATTTATGCTGTCGCCGCCACCGCCGGCAATGATGATGTCGTCACCCGCCCCAGAGTCGATCCATGTATTGGCTTTGACAGCGTCGTCATCAATAAAGATATCCCCGAACATGGTTCCCATGAAGTTATCTACTTTGCCGTCGCCATCCCAATCATTAACTTCCGCTTCTACTTTGAAGCGTTGATCCCAATCATAACCATTTGTATTGGTGTCAGAAGTGGCTCCAAATTGTAGATTTTCGATACCATAGAGAACGTCCGTACCAAGTCCGCCGGCACTCGCGTCGCGCGTATCTGTGACGACAATTCGCGTTATTTCCGTCTCCCCAGAAAATTTTGTCGTTAACGCATTCTTCAGAGTTTCGTCAGCAGTATTTGGCGTCCCACCGGAATTATCCCAGTCTACGGTGGCATCACTAAATGCAACGCTCTCAATCGAGACATCGAAGTATTTGCGATCTGCGCCAAATATTGCAGTGTCGCCTTCTACCCAATCCCAGTCATTCACCTTTACTTCAATGCCGCCAACAATGACGTCATTTCCCGCGCCCGCCTTGATATTGTAGGTCGTCTGTTCCCAGATTTGTTTCTGGGTATTTGGGTCATTGCTCTTATCATCTGAATCATCTGTGATCGAACCAGAAATAATATCATCACCATCTGTACCAACGATTGTTTTTATTGTTTCCCAGGACGAGGATAAGTCTCTAACTTTGAGATTATAGGTGCGATCGGCGAATTCAATGCGCTCTATGTTGATGAGCGTATCCATTCCGTCGCCGCCCCATTCCTCAATCAGAGTGTCCTCGACAGTGACTGAGCCATCTTGGTTATGAGTAAGATCGTAGCGAGCAAAAACTCCATCGTAGATAACTGTGTCACCAGTGCTTTCCCGGTCATACCAATTCTCTGATTGCGTCTCCCCACGACCGTCAAATGTATCATCGCCTGGCGCGCCCATGAAGGTATCGTTACCAGAAGAACCGGATAAGGTATCCCCTTTACCAGCACCGAAGATGTCAAAATTATAAGTTGCCGACTGTTGCCAAACATCATCCGAGTAATCATTCGGCGTTCCATTGTCACTGTATGTATCAGTATATGAAATGCTCAATGAAACAGTCGGATGATTTCCATTCACGTAAATGGTATCAGGGCCGTTATGGTTAGTGTCCACAGTCCAATTAGTTGGAGCGCCAGTCACAGCATTTGATTGATCCACAACTACGTCGGCGTCAAAAGTGACCGCATTACCCAGGATTGTGGACCACGAAACAGATGACGCATGCACTGCACTCGGCCCAGTTGCATCAGAAAGTGCAAACATATTATGGCCACCGGGCGAAGTAATAAGGTTTCCGAGGCCGTCTTCATCATTAGATCGCGTAAGTTCTAACTCCGTTCCATCTTCAAATCTACGGTAGAGTATCGCCAAAACATTAGATGCGTCAGTACCTGAGACATCCAACTTAAATGGCCCCTCAGAACCACCGTAAATAACCGTTTCGATATTTTTGGCGACTATTGTTCCCTCGCCACCCTGATCGCTGGGCAATCTATCAACAAACGTAAATTCACGAGTATTCACATTGAAGGTAGTCGCGTAGCGCGTGGGCATGCCATCCAGAACAAGGGTGTCAGACCCAGTTCCCCCATCGAACTCAGTTTTATAGTGTGAATTGCTTCCCTTGAGCTCTAAAGTGTCATCTCCATCGCCACCGTCGAAATAATCTTGTCCAACACCAGAATTCTTTGAACCACCGCTAAAGAAAAAGTCATTGCCATCCAACAGACCGCTGAATTTCCCAGTGTCAGACTGAATATCATCATTAAATTCAGTGCCAAAAACTACTAAGCTTGTAGAAGCAACTCCGTTTACAATAACTTCCTTAGTCATGGATGTCGGCGTTAAATTCACAACGTTCGGATTAAATGCGAAATTCTTCTGATGGCCCTGATCCCAAAAATAATTATTCTGATCGAAATTGAATACGATCTGATCGATATTTGTGAGCGTGTCTACACCCGTACCGCCTTGCGCATCAGTAATCTGATGAGTAACTGTTGCGGTTTTTGTCGCAGCATTATAATCGACCTTATACTCACCCGCAGAGCCAAGATAAACAGCAGTGCTCTTCACCTTGGAAGTTGGATCACCCACAATAATGTCGTCACCAGCCGCACCTAGGAAGACATATTCGTCAATATCTTTATTCCCATATGACTCTGGGTCATTAGTATCCCGATACGTATTTTCAAATGTTGTTAAGGTGTCAAACTCAATAGTGTCGTCGTAGTCTGTTCCATTGTAAACAGCCGTCGCGCCTTTATTAAACTCCCAGAAACTTCCATTAAAGAAGTCATTATACGTTGTCTGACCGTAGGCCGTAATTTCCAATGAGGAAATTGTAATGGAATTCCCTCCCTCGGTACCCGCTGTACTATTATGAGAGGGAACGCCCATCGAGAAATCTTGTAAATAAAATTCATCAGTTGACCCGAATGCAAGCGCCTCAACTCCAATGAGGACATCTACACCCTCGCCACCGGCTGCGTCAGACAGCGCATCCACCACGATCGTGGCCTGGTAGTAACCATTGGCCTCTGTCAACGCATCCGTGGTCGTTTGAACAGTGACACCCTTCGCCGGTATCGCGCCCTCACCATAAATTTTTACGCGGCCCTTGTCGTCACGTGCAACGTCTCCGCCCTCTAATGCAGCATTAACATAGACATTGCGAATGACTGTGTACTGCTCAGCCGTACTGCTGTAGTATGCAACGTCACCCTCAATGGCCCCCTGCATTGCTCCGGCAGTACTTGTGTCCTGATTGTTTACATTTGTGCCACCCCAGATGACGTCATCACCCGCACCGCCCTTGATCCTGTCGATCGCCCGACCGGCATTTATGACATCGTCACCCTCCTTACCAAAGATTTGGTCGCGCTGCTCTCGATCTGGACTGACGATAACGTCATCACGGATCGTACCATTTGTCCCGCCTTCATATGAAATTTGAACAGCTTCATTCCACACATTAGGATCTAGGTTATCTTGTTGAACGAAGCCCTGAACCCAACTAGACGTTTCTGTGGAATAAACAACGAATATACCGTTACCAATATCATAAACGTCCCAAGTCGTATTATCATTCCACTTTTGATTGGAACCGCCCCACTCAAAATCATAAGAAGATATTTCTCCCAAACGCGTTCCGCCTGAGGACGGCGTCCATTGCCAGTCTACAACATTCCAATCTACGTCCCAAGTCTCCACATAGCCGCCACCATTCTTCGCAGTGACAAAACCCTGTACCCACGTGTAAGTCGCCTCTTCAACTACTGCGTAGATGCCCTCATCCACGTCGTAGTCATATAGCTTCCATGTAGCATCAGTATTCCATTTACTAATCGAACCACCCCAAAGGCTATTAAAGGAATCAATGCTAACACTAGAGCCATCAACTAATGCCGGCGTCTGTCCGTCAGCGGGCTGCCACATCCAATCGGATACTGGGGCTTCATTTGCAAAGTACCAGCTGTCCTGCTCCAGCTGAACGTCTCCATCCATCTCGTCTTCCAGGAAGCGAATGGCTTCAATATTGAGCAGGTAGTCTGTGCCTTCACCTCCCGCAACTTCAGGCAAAAGGTCTTTAACCTGGACAACTTTCTCGTAACCAATTCTGGCAGCAACCGTTGCCGCAGCATATTGGGTGGTCGTCATCACTTGATATGAGCCATCAGACTTCAAGTCTGGGCGACCCTCATCTATTTTCAGGTAAACCTCAGAAATCTCGTAACGGACCTGCGCGCCATTGTAGTAGGCGACGTCATAACTATTGAACCGGTCATTGTTGAACTGCATGAAATCCATGCTTGAGTCGGCCAGTTTTATGCCAAAAGAATTATCGTTAGGGTCCTTTGCCACCTCGAAGTAGGAGGGTTTATCCGTATCACCATCCCAAGCCCAATAAATAGGATTATTATCCTTAATCTCTTTGTAAATACTGTAGACCCCCGGGGTCCCCGTATTTGGGTCTTCGAGTTTCACGTTGGTTTTTTCTGCTGTAACTCCAACAAATTTGCTGAGGAAGTCACTTTCAGAGCCACCGTCGATGAAATCGTCGCCAATTCCACCCTCGATTTCATCGCGCCCCTGACCTGCGAGAATTATATCGTTTCCGCGTCCCGCATTAATAAAACTATTATGAATGCGCGCTGTAGATGAAGTCGTTTGGCCACTTGAGGTACTCTGCGGCTGTGGGTCTACGTTGTCTTCAACGATCGTGTACGTGCTAGGATTAGAGCTGCTTTCCTCAACTTGGAATTCCAATTCATGGGTTTCAGTGTTGAACGCGCCTAAATATGTTTGTTCATCAAACGGACTTTGAATTTGATAAATGTCATATACACTACCCAGCTTGAGGTTATCTTTACCATAGATCGCAACCAAGCCAGCAGTATTCTCTGGGGTATCCCCTGCCATTGGCTCCCAGTATTTGAAAAAGTCTTCAACCCCTGGGTCTTCACTGCCCCCAGGTCCCATATCAATTGGATCAAAGACATAGGCATTAGCGTTTTGGTCGAAAATGACTGGTTCGAACGCAAAGCCAAATTCTGCCGCAACATACTCGGAGGTTTGTTTATTCTGGTAGATATCAAATGTTCGCGGCTCAACAAAACCATCAGGCCAAGCAACGGATACAGCGGTAGCGACAGGATCCCAATCATTGGAAGTTGCCAAATTTTCGCTGTAAATATCATCCTGAACAGGGGGCTGGCCGCCGCCGTCCGCTGCAGTGTCCGGATAAAATACTTTATAAGAAGCGACATCAGCCTTGGTCGTAGAGTCCGATAAAACTAAAGGATTTCCATCAGAACCGATCGCACTTATCTCCTCGACGACGCGCATTTCGTCGACATCATAGGCAACGAGTGTAAAGGTGCCGGCGACCGGTAGTGCCAGTTTGTATATCTCAAACGGACCCGTAAGAGGGTCTCCCCCCTGGAAGAATGATTGAAGGGTCGAAACCGCAGAGTCAAACGCCGTGTCCGCAGCACTTGGCTGCCAGTTCCATATATCAAAACCGCCGACTGCATCATCAAATTGATTATCAACCGCAGTGAAGAAGGCATCGCCATCCCAAATATTCGCGCCCGTGTTGAAATCATCAAAGCCACCAAAGCCACCAGCGAAGTCCGATGCCTTGCCCGCCCTTAGATCGATCACATCGTTAAAAATTGTGCCACGAGCGTTTACCTCACCATCACCTTGACCACCCCATGAGTGTGTCTCGTATTGAACTTGGAACTCTACGTTTCCTTCCCAGTCATACCCAAATTGAGCCTTTTCCATGTTGATCAGTATATCGGTACCCACGCCGCCGTACTGATCCGGCAAGGTATCGGAGACGACAATGAATGTATCGCCTTCCTCTACTTGGTAAAGAACACTGGTCCCAACATTCCCGTCCTTGTCGACACCATAAATTTCGCCGATTTTCGTATCACCCTTCGTCTTTGGAGTAATAACATAGGCGAGGTTTCCGTTCGCATCCTTGATTGAAATTGTTTTCCCTTCAAAGGTAATCTTGTCGAGTTCGAAACGATCAATCTCAGAGCGATATTCGGCAATGTCAATTGTCTCATCAATATTCCAGAAATTGCCACCAGTAAGGGAGGCATTGGCACCACCATCCATAATATCATTGCCGACGCCACCGATAAGGCGGTCGCCGCCTGCGCCAGATATCATAAGGTCGTCGCCTGCATCACCTTCCATTCGGTCACGCACGATGTAACCGCGATCACCATCATATGCCGTGTCAACAATGCGATCGTCACCTAATGTGCCGCGCCAGTTTACCTCTCCAAAACCGTTTGCGTCATCGGGATTGCCCCAAAGCTCAGACGTGACGGCAAGGTTGAATTCACCATCTGAGAAACGCAATTTTTCAACGTTGACCAATACATCAGTCCCCGTACTATTTTTTCCGGTGACCGTATCCTTTACAACCGTGATTTTGGTGTCAGCCACCAAATAAATGTCGTTGTCTTGAGCGTCGTCCAATGCCTTAATGCGACCCAGTAATTCTTGGCTGATCAGACCCTCTGTCGTAACCAATCCTTCCAATTTATCGCCACTCACAGTGGTGACAACATAGCGATCAAATTCGCCCTGATACTCAACCACGTCACCAGACATGCCACTTCCCGGCATGTGAGCTGCGGGGCCGCCCATATTTGGATCACCGTTGAAATCACCGGCGCCGAAATCATCGTCAAAATCGTCAAATTGTCCGGATTGAATAAAGTTGTTGGTCTCGGTAGTGATTGCAGTCTGAAGATCTGAAATTACGTAACCATCAACCATCGGATCCCAGACGACGATATGACGATCACTACCGGTAGCGGCCACCGCGATAAGGACCGCGACTTGGTTTTGGTTCGTGGGATCATCGCGATAAATTGCAAATTCCCCTTTTTCAGACAGCGTGCCACTCAAATTTTCGAAAACTTTCCAATTTTCAATAAATTTTTCGGTAGTTGGGTTCCAAGCTGAAAGATCAATACTGTTTGTAGTATTACTGTTACCACCAGTGGACTGCTGTTGATTGACCACATTATACTGACTACCATCGTCGGTCACTTCAAACTTCGTTTGCGTCGTCGCGTCGTAGGCAATCAAAAATGATTGACCGCTGTTAGACGGATCTGAAACAGAATAAATGTCAAACGAACCGGTAACGGCTGCATTCTGAGCATCATAAATGGTCTCGCCAGTGTCAATCGGAGTATCACCAGATTGTGGCATCCAAGCCGCGAATGGATCCGTCGATGACGACCCAGTATTTGTATTGTTCGTGGTAGTATTTGAGGATGACTGTGCATTAAACACATTATACTGACTACCATCGTCAGTCACTTCAAACTTCGTTTGCGTCGTCGCATCGTAGGCAATCAAAAATGATTGACTGCTGTTAGACGGATCTGAAACAGAATAAATGTCAAACAAACCGGTAACGGCTGCATTCTGAGAATCATAAATGGTCTCGCCAGTGTCAATCGGAGTGTCACCAGATTGTGGCATCCAAGCCGCGAATGGATCCGTCGGCGGCGTTACAGTATTATTAGCCACCGCCGCTTGAGTGCCACTACCGGATGCACTGGGAACCTTACTCATACTCTCGTACTGATCGCCGCCATCAACAAAATCGTCACCCGCGCCAAGAATTATGGTATCAGAAATATCACTACCAATGACTGTATCGTTGCCCTTGCCCGCCTCCACAAAGGCGTTCCAAGCATAACTTGTTGAGGAAACGTCAACGCTAATGTCATCATCAAAATCCGTGCCCTGATAGAAGCCGTTCGCTGAATCTTTAAAGACTTTCAGGCGGATTTCTTTATCGCCAAAGCGCAATACGTCGATATTCGTTACAATATCTACGCCGAGGCCTTCCGAGTTTTTATCTGTGAGAAGCCAGAAAGCCTGATCAGATGCCGCATTGTCAAAATACTTTGCGTCAACCGTTAACCCCAACTCTATGGCTTTCACCTTCGCTTCTGTTTTAGTCAGTCGTGTAACACCCGCCGTGCCCTCGGTATCGTTCACCCAAGTGTAACGTCGTGCCGAAGCGTCATAATATTCCGCTGCATTCTCTTGCTGCCAGGGTTCATTCCCGGTTCCCTGGCCGCCACCGTCGATGTAGTCGTTACCCTCGCCACCTTCGATCATATCCTGACCCGATGCAAAAGTGAAATCATCTGACATGCTGTCGCCGATTAAGACGTCGTTACCCTCGTCTCCACGTAAGAAACTCCGGCCGTCACCACCGATAATCACATCATCAAAGGCCGTTCCCTCCGCAAAATCCTCGCGGACGAGACTTGATCGGTTTTTAACGGGATCCCATTCCTCGAAAGTCCACGAACCCGTTTCTGGAACTAATAGAATTTCTCCATCATCAAATTCTAGAATTTCGACGTTCTTAACGGTATCAGTTCCATAATCCCCGACCTTATCCGTAATTGTAAACGAACCGTTCCCGTTATCAGCTATTGTGTAGTCGTCTTTCTTGCCCTGGTATCTGACACGATCTCCAGTCTCCCAAATCGGAGGGACTTCAGACATGCCACTCGTGTCCAGATTTGCACCGCCATCGATTGTGTCGTTGCCTGCGCCGCCGTCAATGAAGTCTGCACCCGCCCCACCGTCTAGCGCGTCATTACCACCAGCTCCAAAAATTGTATCGTTGCCAGCTCCGCCCTTCGCAGTATTCGCAGTCTCGTCACCTTGGATGAGAACTCCTTCTGTTTGCGAAGACGCATCTAGGCTGTCGCCGTCATTCGCTCTAAACTCTGCGCCACGATCCAAGAATTGGCCAAAATAACTGAAAAACGCCACCTCCATTGAAAGAGCAGGATTTTCTTTTACGTTCGTAGTTGTCTCCAGTGCATTGGAAACAAGTACTCCTACCTCGTTCCCATCATTCTCGTTCACATACAGTGTATAAGAACCATCGGAATCCAGGCGCTTCGCCATCTGCTCGTAGTCTGAGCCGAAGAGTGACTTCTTCTTCCAGGCACCACTCGCGCCAATCAAATTAACAACTGCAGCCGTAGAACTATCCGCGCTCTCAATCAACGCAGCCTTCGCGCTACTTGAAACGGTTCGGCCCATCTCAGCAATAATGTCAGCCGAAATCGCAACGCTGGCCGGCGAACTTTGTGAAGTATTTTCAAAATTAAGTAGAATATGCCCCTTGGTGTCCTTCACCATTTTCAGCATTTCACGATCGTAGAGCTCAAGCGTTTGCAAATCAGCTGCTACGATCTGCAAACTAGGCTTGAAGGAGGACGTTGCGCCTATGTTTGTGAGAACCAGCCTATCCTCGTTATCAACCCAAAATGGGCCCGGCGCATCTTGAGAGGGCACTGCGCCACCAGACTGATCGCCTGACCCACCACCAGGTTGATTGCCGCCAGCCGAAGTTGCCTGCTGCAACAGTACATTTGGATCAACTTTCGCCGAGAATGAAGAATCAGCATTTATTGACAAAACAAGATCATCAACAGAGTAAATGTCACGCGTATTTGCTGGTCCAACCGCAGATTCAATTACAGCAAACCCTAAAATAACTGTGTTCGAAAATTCCGCATTATGAGGCAGCGCATAGCTTACGTATTGCATCCCACCCTGAACGGATGATCCATCCATAAACTCACGGATCACACTCACTTCTGGATCGCCGGCTCCCTTGTCTTTGGCGACGAAAATGTCAAGGATTACATCACGCTTTCCATCCTCTACGCCCATGAGATTGAACCCAAACGCTGACACTCTTGTGTCAGTCATCAGGCTTTCATCCGCGTAAAATTGGAAAACTGCGCCACCATAAAAATTGTCTTCCGCAGTCGCAGTGCGATCTGATGGCAATATTTCTAAGTATTGTTTGGTCGCACCATCGGGTGTGGTGTTAAATCCTCGGTCCGCGTTGTTACCCTCATTTGTTGCGATCCCAGGATCATCGCCATTTGTTTGATTGCTGACGGGGGTATTATTTCCGATGTTGAATAAGTGAACGCTCAGCATTCCGTCATAGGCCAATGACGCACTCGCATCGCCATCGGGACTTATATTTCCACTTCGCCCACTGACGGAGGATGCGCCACTGTATCCCGCAGCCGTGAAGTCGCCTGACGCCAAGCTTTCGAAATCGTACACGACCGCTCTACCGCCAGATTGTGCAATAGAATTGTAGTATATCGTTTGCATTATTTTGGCTGAGCCAGTGCTGGGCGCCTCGCTCTGAAAACCTGTTACTTCATCCACCTCACTCGACTGGTTCATTAGACCAAATTCATCGGCACTTGTGAATTGAATCTTCGACACTTCTTCAGTTGGATTGCTGCCTTTGATGACACCGGTATCAATGAGGTATTGAAGTTCATTACCCAATCCTCGCGGATCAAGCGCCTGGGCAGCTTGAACGAAGCTCGAGTAGGTTGTTTCGGCGAAAAGAGCAGTGATGGCTTGAGGGAACGTGAATGGGCTGGTTGGTGTCTCCCTGAATACTTGGATCAGCGTCCCACTTGGGACTGCGAAATCTTCACCCTGTGCGAGGAAGTGTCCATCATTTATGAGTGCTGCATAAACAGGATTGCCACCGTCATCAGTAAAACTGACAATATCTAATTCTAGCCCACCATTGGGCGGAGAGAAACTGACAGGAGTATCTATTGTCGTTATCGCCTGGATACTTTGCGGATACAGGTCACCACTTGTCGGATCTAGAATGAAGAAAGGTTGGTCTACTTCTACCGAAGAAGCAGGTTTTGGATCATATGTTCCGTCAGCCATTGAGCACACCCAGTTTTGAATCACAGTTGGTGAGAGCGTACTGACATTTTCTTAAAAAGTAAGAATTGATTTTTGACTAGGATTATTGTATTGGTCGATCCGCGAGTCTTTCGCTGGTTTCCAACTCATTAGGGTAACTGCGTGTGTTCACCCAAACATCTGACGCAAAACGTGCGCTTGAAATCCATAGATCTGAATGACCGCCGAAATTCAGAAAATCCATAAAACATTCAATCTAGCGACTTGCTCCCATTTGTATGGCCCATCGGATGAAAGCTGTATTCAAGTTCTCCCCTGAGGAGCTGTAAAGATGTTTTTGCAACATTTTCGATATTCTGTGCATGATCTAGATTTGGAATGAGTGGGAAGAAGAGTTGCTCAATTACACCTTCATGTGTACGCGCGACCAACCCCCCGGCATCGATTTGCAATTTTTCATGGTCAACATTCATTGCCGCAACCTTTTCATAATCAAGACCAGGTTCATACTTGATCACGCCTTCTAAACTACCGTACCAAGCAGCGCCAAAAACCATGGCCGGAGTGCCCTGTCGTATTGCCTCCCAACCAACAGTGCCTGTCACAGAGGCAACAAACTGAGCGTTTTTGCTCAGAGCGTGGGTATTTGCATTTGAAGGCATGATTTCCAGGTTTGGTATTCGTTTAAGCCGATGGAAAAACATTGGACCTCGAGCATAAGACCCCTGTCGCGGGTTCTCTTTAACAAAAATTTTCCAATCATCTGGCATATCACGCGCCAATGCCTCGATCATAAGCGCTTGATCGCGATACCGCCCACCTAGTGCTGACGTCGACATTTCAGGCTGATTATGAAGTGGCACGTAAATATACTTTTGACTGAGATCAATTTTCTGTGTCTCGAATTGTGCCAAATACTCGAAGTATGCAAGTTCGTTGGTATGAAAAAACTTTGAAAAAGGATCGCGCCAATCAGGCAGCTGTCCATATATATTGGAAATTCTATTAACATTTTTCGCAAGAGAAACGGGCTTCATGAGGCTTAGAGGATCTCTGTACAATAGGTGTCTTATCAAATTAACGACTGCCTTCGCAGAAATTTTGCCCCTCATTCCTTCTTTTTGCCAATTATCTTCCATGTAGAATATATCAGGGACTGATCCTTGTTCAATCTCGTAGGGTGGAGCAGAAATTGATCTTGGGTCAAAGTTTCCCAAATCCTCCGCATTTTTCATCGAGAAAAAGCGCCCCTCGAATTGGCTCCAACTCAAGATTGTGACGTTCACGCCCAAGGCCTTTGCCACCTCATAAAAAACAGTATCGTAAAATAAATGAGGCACGCAGTAAAATAGCGCGTGTGTGATGTTTCGCTCCTCAATAATTTGGGCTGCGGCATCTACTGTGATATGAAAGTAATCTAAATAGTCTTGAACATGCCTTATATTGTGTGCCCGATATGTGTAATCGGGCGAGGTTCGGTAAAGCTGTTCCACGGTTTTTTCGAGAATTTGGTCATAACTATCGGAAACAAGGGCCGTTAAAGAATTTTTAGCTAGTTTGTTATGTCCTATGATAGACCCAGATTTTCCAACTTTCGTGTTTAACCATTGCAAACTTGTCCCATTATAATCGGCATTCTCGTAACCCAAATGACAACTTAATTCGATCTCGCCATTACTAAATTCTATCATTTTGTTTAAAAAATTTTCACGGAATTTTCCGCGAGCGTCACAAAGCAATCTTATCATGAATGAGCATTCCTCAAATATAGTCGCTGCGTCTGAATTCTTATTTGGTATTTTCACGACAAACGCAATGCATACCTGGATAACAGAAAAATTAGGGGCGCTGCCATGTGTCGATTAACAAAATATTGAACCACCGCCGATAAGTCGAATTTGCCAAACTCAATAGCTTACGAGCAAACAATAGCGACTTTCCTTTATATCCAATCTAATGCAAAACAGTAATATCTAATTTGTGTTTGCATTAAAGAGGTATGTTAAGGTCCGTAAATTAATCTAATTCAGCCTTGGCAAATCCAAGTAACACTTTCCCCAGATATGTACTCCCTTCGAGGGAAAGATGTCCCTTATCTCTATACAAAAAAACGTCATCATAACTTACCTTGCAGACATCTTGCTCACAAAATTCATCATCTAGCCGAATAATATTTACATCCTTTTCCAACCCATCAAGCACATCGAAAATACTCGTATTAGTAATTTTATCTCTCCGAAAATCACACGCTGCTAGTGGCTGACGATACCGTTTTGCTTTAGATAGGCATTGCCCTAAATCGTAGCCCGCTTCAGGAGGTGGAGACACAAGTGAGACAGTGTGTCCAAGCGCTGTTAATTGCCCAATTATTGTTCGTATTTCAACTTTTAATGCCTCTATGCGTTTTTCAGGTGGGATGCGCCTGCCATAAGTGTTCCAAAGTACTTTTTCATCAAGAGCAAATTCAGAGGAAATTATGACTTTCAAAGAGCGCTGAGCGTCCTCCAGTTCCTGAATAACTAGAGAGTTAAAATCA
>Ga0255769_10000583_pt1 | contig 43519 bp, 20 predicted proteins | sample 041ome_9_FD_179637 | JGI IMG/M metagenome (GOLD analysis project Ga0255769, IMG submission 179637) | Coastal salt marsh microbial communities from the Groves Creek Marsh, Skidaway Island, Georgia - 041413US metaG (version 2) | ecosystem: Environmental > Aquatic > Marine > Intertidal zone > Salt...
AAAAAACGTCGACCAACACCTCCCCCAAACGTCGCGTTCGCGTTCGTCGCGCGCGCGACGGCATCGCGCGACGCGAGCGCGACGAACGCGGAGCGAACCGAAACCCCCGACGCGCGACGACGCGGCGCCCGCGCGAGGGCCGCGCGCGAGGACGGACGACGCCGCCGCCGCCGACGCCGACGCCGACGCCGATGCCGCGTCAGCTTCGCGAACGACGCGCGCCGTCGCGGTCGACGACGCGCGATGGCGCCGGACGTCGATGGGACGCGACGCGAACGATGATGCGCGGGTTGGTCGTCGCGAGCGCGCTGTCGTCGCTGCGAGGGGTCCACGGGGGGTCGTCGCCGTCGCCGCCGAAAACGGATTGTTCAGGCTTTTGGCAAGGGAGTTGCACGGCTTTTTGCGGACCGGCGACGTACGTGCAGACGTTCACGGTCACCGTACATCCGCGACACGGAGGACGAAGTTGTGCGTCGATATACGGAGCGAATGATGGACAAACACGAAGGGTGAATTGCGAGGGTATAAAGAATTGTTCGCCGCCGCCGAGTCCGCCGCCGCCGCCGAGTCCGCCGCCGCCGCCGAGTCCGCCGCCGCCGCCGAGCCCGCCGCCGCCGAGCCCACCGCCGAGCCCACCGCCGCCGAGCCCACCGCCGCCGCCCGGTGCCGGTGTTGCGATTGAAGTGAGATTTGGTTCCAAAACGGAGAGGATCGCGGGGCACACGTACGATTTCCAAGTCGCGGTGCATCATCCCGCGTGCGCTGAAGCGAGCGACTGTTTACTGAATGTGAATGAAGAGACCGTGAGCAATCACGCGCTTGGTCTTCGATGCGATGTTCGCGTGAAACGAGACGATCAGTCGTGTTCCGAGTCGGATTACACGGACAACTTACCGTGTCTTAAATGGAATGATTTTTTCCCGAAGGCGCTCGCACTCACAGAGTTGGATGGGACGCACTCGGTTGGATCTCACACCATAACTTATAACTGTCACTTTGTTACGGTCGATGGCATCGTTCCAGGTTCGGAAACCGTTGGTCAACACTCTTTCGAAGTTATCAAGGGTTGCGATTTACACCTGCCTCTCGGATTCAACGCCGCCGGCCAAGCGATCGCGAATCAGAATTCGGGGCTTGAAGAACTGGTCCGGTACATATTGCTGAGTAACGACCAATTCAACAACGTGCTGTGCGATGATGGCGAAATTTACAAGACAAAGGAAAGCATCTTCCGTAGGCACGACGTGGATCCCAGCGATGGACTGCTGCGCCTGAATGAACTCCAGGCTATGTTGGTGGAACAAAGCGTTTCGAGGTACATTCTCAAGGTTTGGAATGACCAATTTCGCGCCGCGTACGACAGAGATCTGGCGGTATCTATTGTTGACGTGATGGAAATTCCCGTTAGACCCGTCAAGTGCAGTGGAGCTTCGTCGAACAGTTTCAGTATCGATAGCATCACCTATCCGACTCTCGACTGGCAAACGGAGAGTCGCTGTGTGAGTAGCCTCAACGGGCTCACCACTGCATGGTCGTACAGTCCTAAGCCAAAGAACGGCGATTACGTCTGTGCATACGTGGATGGTGTACTCTTCAATCAGATGTACGTTGCCGACGGTACAGTCGACGACATCGCCGATGTACGCTTTGAAGAGTATGAAGTCGGCGGCACGACGCTTCAACTTCCCATCTCTTTCACGGACGTTCGCCCAGCAACGAGTGACTTTCTCGACGAACACGCCTCTCTGGTGGCAGCATTCACGTTTGATGAAGACCCTTTACACGACGGATCGCTTGTTTCGGTCGCGCCAACCGTCGAGGGACAGTCTTCCGTCCCGATGAGATTGCAGCCGAAATCCGTTCGCACAATATTGGGATGTACGGGGGGCAGCGGATTTCGCTGCCTTCAAGCAGTGGATGATCCTGGGACGACGGATTATTCATACTCTCTTGATGCAGAAGATACGCTTGGGCAAGACATCGCGATGAGCACATGGGTGCGCATCGATCGAAGTCGTTGTTCGCAACCCAAATCCTCCAACGACGAATCACTCATGACGGTCGCTCAGTTTCAAGGACAGTTGGGACTTCACGATCACAGACTCCGCGTATACCTCAAGATACGTACTAGCAACAACATGGTCGAACTGCGGGCATCTCACCAGGTCAAGGAGTCTGTGGATCCTCCGAGCGCTTTCACATCCTCAAAGGATGTGCAACTTGATTTTGCGTGCGACGGGGAGTGGCACCTCATCGCCTTCGCCGTGAACTCGGTGAATTTCATGACATTGTACGTAGATCCAACGAGTGACGCAAGGGCCACAGTAATCGATGACACGACTTACAAGCGAGATGTAACTTGGCCGCTGAGCTCGCTCGAGTCAATGACGGACGTTAGAATGCTTGGCGCGGTGGATTTTGAATTCGACGACGTTCGAGTGTATACCGGAGTGATACGAGAAGTGATGTTCATTGATACCGTAAGATGTGGAAATCACAAGCGTTGCGTGCTTCGTCAATCAGCCGCGCCAAAAGCTCGAAGAATTGTGTGTTTAAGTGGCGTCATTTCGGACGCTCTCGAGGAAACTTACTCAAAGTTTGAATGCGGAGGTGGATTGTACTACGATGGTTCTACTATTGACGTCAACGGAAAACTGGAACCAATAGGAGTCACTTTCAGCTTCCGTGATACCGCTTGGAATGAGGTAGGGTTCGAGATTCTTCGTCAGAGCATGCAGGATTCTCTGTCGGATGCACCTTATGAGTCAGTGGTGATGATTGACAGTGGCCTCACGTACTGTCATCGATCGTACGCGCCGTTGCTTTTCGCCGACAGAGAGGCGGCGGCAATTCCAGGACAGATTTGGAAGTATAAGGTGGTGACGAAAACATCATCCGGTGGAAGTATAAACTCTTCCCCTTTCAAATTCATCACTCCCTGGCACGGAGAGATAGGTGGTTATGTGTACGCCGGTGATTCCGCTGTTCCAGTACCCGACGTCCGAATATGCGCTAATTTTCACGACCCGATCGTAATAGATGGGGAGGTCGCGAATTACCGAGGGTCCAAGCCTCCAGACGCGGACGAACATGAGAATTCGACGATAACTTTACGACCGGGCGACGACGTCGAATCATCTTCCAGTAATGTCGCACTCTTCAAGCACGCATACTCAAACCCTTTGAGTGAAAAAGCGTACACGCTCACCGATGGGAATCACATACCTTCCGGTGAATCTGTCGCCGTACCGACGGGTGGCTATGCGCGCATCGATCTTGGTCTTTGGATGTCAATAGACAGTGTTCAAGTATGTCTACAGCCGCAATCGATCAAGGCTCGCAAACTTGCCGAGGGTTCTCTCACCGACCGACTGGAACATACTGGCGATACAAGCGATGATCCAGATGTGATCGTTGATCCACCTCGTTACGAGAATGATGTCATCCGACTCGTGCGAGCAGACGAGAAACTCTGGGTGAACAATGATGATGATCCACTGGACGCGAAAGCTGGTGATACGGTGTTGCTGGAATGCTGGGTACGCGCCGTCGGGAAGGAGGCGAGTATGACTTTCCGGATTGAAGAAAAACAGACAACCATATTGAAGGAAATGCAGAGAATGGGTGACCCGCTCGTCATTACGGCTGAACCGAATAAATGGAGGAAAGTAAGGCTTAAACACACGCTCGAGGACGCCGCTCGTGTCGGATTTAGCGTATCAGCTTCGTCGGAAAGTACGTTCTACTTCACCGGAGCTCGTTTCACTCTTAATACTCTCACCGAACGCCTCGCGCTTGTTCAGGAAAGCACAATCAGTGCTTTAACCGCGAGCCCAACTGCGCCTCCACCTGGTTTCGAGGACGTTGTAAAATCGGTGGACGCAGGCGTTTCAGTCATGGTGCACGTTCCTGGCGAGTCTTTGCGCGCTCTGACTGGAGATTCCGTCGTGGTGTCGTTTTGGGCGAAGTCTTTGGGAGGTGAACGCACGGTGTCAATCAAATTGCGCGGAACATCCGCCATTGACGCCAGTACGGAATCATTCTCCATACATGAGGCATCGTGGAGACGTTTCAGCGCCACCCTCATATCATCTCAAGATCAACACATACCTTTCCCCGAGATTTCTTTTGGCGCGGAATCGAGCAAAGTTGAAGTAACGGGATTCGAATTTCGGCAACAGGCGAGCCCGACGCTTAGTTTACCGATGAAAGTGTACGTGCATGACATCGATCCCGAAGACACGAGTAATTATGGATATGTATGTAACCACGATCCGTCTGATGTCAGTGATGGATTCGCAGATTGTTTGACGTTTATGTGCGGGGGCGACACTCTGCAAGCGATGCACGGGCAGTTCGTATCAGTCGTGGCGGTTCGAGATGTCAATTTGACTGAAATAAGAGTATTGGGTGGTGAGACGCGATGCCCTTTCAGCGCGGTCACTGATTCGGAAGGATCGTTTGTTGTTCATGTCACAGACTCCACGGGTGCAACGCCAATGAAAACTCACGTTGACGTCGGAGCGTACAAAGCGGAAGTTTTTGAAAAGACGACGCAGCCCATCTTGCAAACGTCGGACGTGTCTGACCCGCTGAATGTACCCAGTAAAGTCTTATTGGTCTTAAAGGAAGATGATTCATCATCATCTGAAAGCACGACGTCACTCTTGGGCTGGTCGAATGGGTGGGGGTATTATAGCTGGTCGTCCTGGGTAAAGAGCCCGCCGCCGCCGCCGGCGCCGTCGACTCGCCGTCGCCGGCTTTTCGGCACCGTCGCCTCGCCGTCGCCGCCGCCGCCGCCGTCGCCGTCGCCGCCGCCGCCGCCGCCGCCTGTTGGAAAAGCACATAAAGCCGTCGCATGCGAAGGCCAAAGTAAGACGCTTTCGTGTCCAGCTGGTAAGATAAGCGTGAACGCAGCGTCGTATGGGCGACATGATGGAACCACGTGCCCGCACATCGCGACTTCGAATCAAAATTGCCACTCCGCCAATTCGCTCGAAAAAGTGAAGGAAATGTGCGAAGGCGAGACCTCCTGCACGGTCACGGCGAGTCATGGTATTTTCGGTGATCCCTGTGGAGGTACGTACAAGTACTTGAGTGTTGACTACGAATGTATAGAGACGAAAACAGCGCTCGCGTGCGAAAGCCAATATACCGACTTGTCTTGCCCGGAAGGTCACACCATCAGCGTGTACACTGCATCGTATGGGCGACATGATGGAACCACGTGCCCGCACATCGCGACTTCAAATCGAAATTGCCACTCCGCCAATTCGCTCGAAAAAGTGAAGGAAATGTGCGAAGGCGAGACCTCCTGCACGGTCACGGCGAGTCATGGTATTTTCGGTGATCCCTGTGGAGGTACGTACAAGTATCTGGAGGTGACATACGGCTGCGAGGTTAGTGTCATAAGTAGATCGACTCTCGCGTGTGAAGGCGGTTCCGATGCTCTTGAGTGTCCACCTGGGTACATAATCGATCTGCAAGATGCGTTCTACGGTAGAGTCGATCGTGACGTCTGTCCTCACTCCGCTATTCACACTGTCACGTGCAGTGCGAACGGCGTCTTCGACAAGATTGCAAGGGAATGTAACGGCAAGTCAACCTGCTCTCCCAGTGCGTCGAACTCAAGGTTTGGAGATCCTTGCGGTGGGACTTATAAATATTTGAGCACTGAGTACCAATGCGTTGGCGTCGCGTCGCCACCGCCGCCACCGTCGCCGCCGCCGCCACCGCCACCGCCGTCGCCGTCGCCACCGCCACCCCCACCACCAGGAAAGGCGGTGGTGGGCAAGATAAGTGGTCAAGTTGTATGGGTGTCGCAAGTCGGCGTCGAATCCACAAAAAGCGGCCAAGTCGCGCGCACAGCTGCAGTGAATAGCCGTTGGGACGCCGGTGCGGTGAGTCAGCGCGCTATTCGAAATGGTTCTGACTCTGTGCGTGGCATCTCCGCAGTCTGTGCCGGAGAATACGCCGCCAGGATGATCGGCTTGAATTCTCAGTCGACGACGGATTCGACGAATTGGCAAAGTCTTGATTTTGCGATTCACTGTAGGCAAGACAAAACTATCAGGGTGTACGAGAGAGGCTCGCGTAAGTATACGATGGTTGGGAAGTACTCTTCGTCCGACTCGCTGCAAATCGTCATCAACGACGCCGGAGCCGTTGAATACTTCAAGAATAAAATTCGCTTTTACACCAGTCAACAGACTCCCGAGTACCCGCTGCATGCGGATGTCTCTCTCAAGGCCGGTTCTCTCACAAACGTTCACTGGGTCGAGCGCATCGCGTCGCCGCCGCCGTCACCGCCGCCACCGTCGCCACCGCCGCCACCGCCGCCGTCGCCACCGCCGCCGCCGCCGCCATCGCCGCCACCACCAGGAAAGGCGGTGGCGGGCGATCACGTCGCGTGGGTGTCGCAAGTCGGCGTCGAATCCACAAAAAGCGGCCAAGTCACGCGCACAGCTGCCGTGACTAGCCGTTGGGACGCCGGTGCGGTGAGTCAGCGCGCTATTCGAAATGGTTCTGACTCTGTGCGTGGCATCTCCGCAGTCTGTGCCGGAGAATACGCCGCCAGGATGATCGGCTTGAATTCTCAGTCGACGACGGATTCGACGAATTGGCAAAGTCTTGATTTTGCGATTCACTGTAGGCAAGACAAAACTATCAGGGTGCTCGAGAGAGGCACGCGTAAGTATACGATGGATGGGATTTACTCTGACTTAGACTCGCTGCAAATCGTCATCAACGACGCCGGAGCCGTTGAATACTTCAAGAATGAAATTCGCTTTTACACCAGTCAACAGACTCCCGAGTACCCGCTGCATGCGGATGTCTCTCTCAAGGCCGGTTCTCTCACAAACGTTCACTGGGTCGAGCGCATCGCGTCGCCGCCGCCGCCATCGCCGCCGCCACCGTCGCCACCGCCGCCGTCGCCACCGCCGCCATCGCCGCCGCCGCCGTCGCCACCGCCGCCATCGCCGCCGCCATCGCCACCGCCGCCATCGCCACCGCCGCCATCGCCTCCACCGCCATCGCCTCCACCACCGATGCACGATTTTGACGAGACGGACACAGATGGCAACGGGGGCATCGATAAGTCAGAGTTGACCGCCATCATCGAGAAAGGTGCGAGTTTTCCTAGCAATGGGTACGCTATAATTTCAGACCAACTTTGGCATTCGACGTTGGATATGGACGGTGATGGGCTTCTGAACGCACAAGAATTCCTCAGTGTGGCGCATCGTCTGGCTCAACGGACACTGTTTGTCGAGCCAGTGCTCGTGTTCCCTCCGCGGAAAATTACATACGACTTCGATTTGTTCACCGTGCAGAGTGTTAGCGCTCCGATCGGCGACGAGTCTCACCAGGATGCGCGTAGCCAAGTGTTCGGCAAAGCGTGCGAAAATTTCATCGTGCGAAGATCGACATCAGCCCATGTTCCGTACTCTTCTGAAGGATGGAACGAGTGGTATGATGAGCTCAGCGCAGAGGGTGGGGGTGATGTTGTGTCAAAAATCGATCACTGTCGCCCTCTCGAAGACGCCGAGTTCGATGCCATTGTCGTCGGCGATCAGACCTCCGTGTACGCAACACCGTTACTTGCTACATCTCCCGGCTCGAATAAGATTTTCGTTGACTTAGATGCCGCACTACTGCACGACGTAGTTCAAGATGATCCGCAGACGCTGTTAGCGCGCGTCAGTCGTCCTGGATTGGATGTCGCGCTGTGGAGCACGCGGCAGCTGCCAGAAATCGTGCATGTATTCAACAAAAATGACGTCGTCGCGCAAGCTGGAACTACAGACGACACTGGTGACCTACATGAAACTGGTACCATATTTTCGGCGACGGCGGATATTGATGTCATCAATCTAGAGCTGACCCATAATCATCAGGTAGAGCAGAAAATGCAGGACGATACGACGGTGGTCGTTTCGGGCGCCGTCATGTTCCCAATAGAATGGACCGAGTTGTCCGAGTGTGGACTTTTTGAGGCAAACATTTATGTCAAAGATGAAAGCGAGGCTGGTGCACCGCGACAATTCACTACAGACGAGACTGGCTGGTTCGAATTCGCAGTCACAAACGGGAAAACCTACACGATAACCGCGGAATATGACGGTCACGAAATCTGCTATTCGGGAACCACCATCGTGGAAGCTACGAGAATTTGGAGCTGCGACGGTAAACCGACCGCAGTTACTCTCCACGCTGTATCATCGAAAAAGTACGTTTTCTTCTCAGACACGACGACGGCGAACGTCGATTTGGGTGTCTATCAAGGTGAGTGTGAAAAGCTTTACACAGGGGCGACTTTCAAAATTACCCCCATCAATGGCTGTCACCCACCAGCCATCTTCACTTCGGCTCAAGTGTCCGGCTGGACTCTACCTGACCGCGACAAGGAAAACTCAGACGTTATACCAACATATGAAGAAGTTCCGAATGGAAGACGATGGCCACTCGCCGCGATGGATTACTCAGTAGTGATCGAAGAGGCCCCATCCACAGCGAATTTCACGGCGATGCGCGAGGAGAAATATCCGAACGCGTTGTGTCATGTTGGAGTAGACGGCATCATTCCATACTTCCGCCAGCATCCAACAACGATCGAAAGGCTTGTACCATTACGCACTGAGCACACTTGGTATTCGGCGAGATACAAGTACCACGGTTATTTGTGCGCAGAGTTCGTAGATCTTTCTGTAATCACCGACGATGGCGATGACTGCTGGGACGTTGATAGCGTGAAAGCTGGTGGCATTAGACACAACCACTTTGTTGGGATATCGCCATTTTTTGATGATTTCGGTGGAGAGGGGCTCTTTGCTTTGGGGCCGAAAGTTGTGAGCGCCAAAGTACTTGAACTGCATGTGGAGAATGGTTCACTCGATGAATGCTTGACACTGCCTAGCGCCGAGAGCGGCGGGATGACGGTGGCCATGTTCAGACAAAGCGTCACCGATATAGCCGAAAATCCATGTCACACCGATCGCAATGGAGGACCATTGTGCGACTTTGACGTTGAGATCGATCCGGAGAGCGACAAACTTTTATTCCCCACGGATGAGGGCGAGAAGACGACGGATCGACTCATTGTCGCGGGAGATCCCAAGCTCTCAGGAAATTACCGCAGATCTGTCGAACTGACTGTGGGTAGATTTGATGGTTCGATGACAGTGACAGTTCCGTTGAAACGAGAGCTCATCTCTCTTGGCTCGAAACCGCGAGGCGAAGGGATCTACGGCGAAGAAAGCGATGACGTGTATTGGGCAACTGTTCCACTCGAAGGTTTGGTGTACATGACGGTACATGATCCGCCCGGTGGCAACTCTTACGCCGAACTTCTTATGGGCACGGAAGTGACCATGTCCGTGGAGCTTTCAGACGAACAAGCGGCGTCTGTGTCGAATTCACACGAAGGCGGTGGCGGCGTAGAACTCGAAATGGAGGCGAAACCGGGTTTTGGCGCTGGATATGGCATGGAGGTTTTATTCCAGCTCGGAATGCCTCTCTTTAAGATAGATTTTGACGCATACCATGAGGAGTCTGGACCAGAATTCTCGGTTGCTCAGAGTTCCGCCGTCGGTTGGGATCTCACGGCTACGATAAATCGTGTCATACGGACAAGTACCGACGTCGCCATCCCGGGACGACAGGGCGATGCGATTCTAGGTGGCGGCGTTGAACTTGTCTACAGGCTAGCCGATGCGCTCGATCTTGCGCTAAGGGAAGACGATAAACCGTGCTTGCGGATATCGACGGCGATCACATGGATGCCGAGGAAACCCACGTCCTACATATTCACGGTACACTCGATTGAAGCGAAAGTGATTCCAAACTTGCGGTATTTGCTTTCCGTCGTGGAAAGCGGCCTCATCGTCGGGGATGATTCTAAAATGGAAGCGCCTAATTGGCCACAGTACATCGCTGACAAAATTAACGTGTGGCAACGCACACTTTTGTGGGCTTCGCCAACAGTGTACAAGGTTCCTATGGAGCCGACTGCGGAAGGCGCTCCCGTGTTGTACGGTAAAAACTACAGCGCAATGGAGCGCATCATGATTCCTTTTATGGATGAACAATCCGCGTTCGGTATGGAAGCCGAGAAAATGGAAACATCGTTCATAAGTGACGCGAGCGGTCCGATTTCTACCCCAATAGACGAGTTGAAGCTTGCTTGGAAGAGAATCGACAGAGTTAGTCCATACATACATGGCGTTCCAGGGGACTTGGGCGACGCGGATGGTACTATAGACACACTTAACGACTTCATTCTCTCGGATGAGACGGATGAATCTCGATGGTCCCAGCTCATCGGTGGCTACGTTAGCAATCCCGGGACTTTATTTTCAGACGTGTTGAGTGGAAACCTTGGGTTCCGCGGTGACGACGACAAGAACGACGCCACCCCAGACGTCGGCAAGGTTTTCTGGTCACGAAAGAGTGAAAGGATGAAGCCGAAGTTCCTCGAGCAATTTCAAGAAGCGGATGAGCTCGTCACGACAATGGGGATGAATAGCCCCACTCGTGAAGATCTGAACAACACGGTTTCATCCTGCATCACAGAAAAATGCAAAACGCAGGCTCTAGACGTGTCGTCACAACTACTTCAATCGAGCGATCTTAGCGATCTTACGCTCGGAGAGGATGCATCCATTTACATGAACGATACGAAACGAGTCGATGCGTCGTTTACAGGGCGTATGGGTCCCCGCGGCTACTCCACCACAGATTCGAATGGACCCGCTGATGAAGCAATTTTACTATCGTTTAGCGGCGGTGGTGCTTCGACAGAGTACATATTTTCTTCCAACGAAAACGTCGACGGTCAAGATTACGCATGGACGCTCAGCCTGGACGGCTCAGCTGAAAACGGATACTCCTTCGCGGGTTCAATCGCCATCGTCAAGGGGCATGTAGGTGCTACCACGGATATGAGCAAGTCAGTTTCAAAAAGTCGTGCCTTTGCCTGGGCAAAGTATGAACACATGAGCACGATGTACTCATTAGGTGACCCAGATTTTGGGGATAAGTTTGTGCTCCAGGTCAGTTCCGACAAACGTTTCGGATCTCCAGTGTTCATCACGATGGGCGGCAGAAGTCGATGTCCGGGAGAAAAATGGACGATGTTCCGAGAAGCTGGCGTTACCATAGGTAAGGAGTCGACGCATAACACGAATCTGAACCCAGGAGAGCACGCTTTGATCCAACTTCTCATCAGCAATGAGTCGCCCTACAAGGAAGTGGCCGACATGGGCCTTCGTTTGGTAGATGGAGTCGCCGACTGCGTTGGAAAAATCATCGCGGCTGCTCATAACGCGGCACAGTTGAACGAGGACAACGCAACGTTCGTAAAGAATGCAGCATACGCCATGGCGGATAGCCACGAATGCTTTGCGTCAGAGTCTGATGACATTCAAGACCTGAAGGCGCGGATTGAAGACATCGTAGCGTCATACGAACAGTCAATGAGCGTCAGAGCAGGGAGATTGTTGGCAAACGCAATCGCTCGTCTCACGCAAACCACTACAGCACAAGGAACACTCCTACAGGGAATGAAGTTCTCGATCAATGGTATTCAAATGTGGTCATTCGGTGAAGTCCTACCTCTACGAAGATTGGCTGGAGAGCGTATGGATTCGCAAAGCGTTGTGCGCGAGAGTCGCGTGCTTCTGAGCGTGGAGCCAAGCGACGGAGTGTATGAAAGCTCGTACCTGGGGATTTCCTTGGTGAGCTTGTGTGAGTCGATGATTGAAGAATACATGTATCGCCCGATCATCTCGAGCAGTGTTACACTCGGTGCCATGTCGTGGAGTAAAGATTGCCCTCAAGTTGCTTTTCACTCGTCTACGCTCAGCAAGGAAGCAAGTTACTTTGAGAAGAGCGCAGCGTCTGATTCGAGCGTTTTGAGCATCTCGGTCGTAAATCCGAATAGATATTCTCTCTGGCCCAAGGAAACTGCATCCACGTCCGAAGCGTTGGTGACGAATGGGAATCTCGCCTACGTCTACGTGCAATATCGTTCGGTATCAGGAGGCGAATGGATCACAGCGAAAGACGCCGTGCGCGGTGCCGGCACGAATAAGAATTTCAATTTACTTTGCCCGGAGTCGCGGGGTGGAGACGGTTGCATCTTTGACTGGGATCTAAACGACCCTTACAACAAACTTCTGAGTGGATATAAAGATGGGAAATATGATATCCGATTGAAAACAATGTGCGTGGGCGGATCTCACCTCGCAAAGCCGTCAGTGCACGAATTTGTGAGCGATCAAAATCTCATGGTGAAGATAGATACGAAGGACCCGCTCGTCGGTGATTTCAAATATGTGAGCTCACAGGTAACGCAACGCGTCGATTTCATGGAAGACATTGATTGCACGAAGCAAGTGATCACGGCCAAGCGAGGCAACTCGTCGACGGGTCCCTTCGAAGCCGTTTCCAACGAAGACTTGAGACAGTACGTCCTTCAATGCGTTAACGATGGCGCTGGTGGTCACTGGTTGATGAAGTTTCCATACTTTTCACAAGGCTATCACAAAGTGACTGTTACGGAAGTGACCGACGTCGCAGGCAACCCAGCGGCTGAGTTTGAATTCGTCGCACCTGTGCGCGTCGGCGCGAGCACCGCCGAAACGCCACAACTAGGGTCGTCGGGATCTTCTCCACGACAAAAATCATCTCTCGCATCATCGAGCCCTCAAGATGACATCGACGGCAGTCAAAAGGTCGCAATTTTTTACACTCCCTTCGCGTTCACGCTGTGCGTCGCGCTGTTCGCGTTCGCGTTCCGCGCGCGCGCGCGTCCAGCCGACGCCGAAATGTCCGAACGTACGTCGCTCGTCGCGACGACGTCACGCCAAGTCGACGGCTACAGCTCCGTCATCTGATTGACTTGGACGTAAAATCCAAAACACCGTCATTTTAACTATTTCAACTCTACAGTACAACTTACAGTACGACATCTTTAATGCAACATCTTTATTGAACATTAACAATGAGCGCGCTCGCGTCTCGCCGACTGCGGCGGGTTTAGGCCTCCTCGACCGACCTGAGACTCGATCAAGTAAGAGCCCGCACTCGCCGTCGGCGCGGCGCGCGTTCGTCGACGATGTCCGACATCGAGATCACCGCGCCCGCGCGCGAGGTCGACGCCTCGCGAGATCGCCCGCGTCACCGCGCGTTCGCGCGCGCGCGTTGGGGTTGGGTGTTGACGATGGTGTTGGCGACGGGGGGCGCGTTGGCGCTCGCGACGCCGCGCGCGCGCGATGCGCCCGTCGCGAGCGCGAACGATGACCGCGTCATCGACCGCGGCGTCGGTCGGCGCGCGCTGAGCGTGTACTACAACCGAAAAATCGCGGGAGGGCAGCAATTGAGCATGCAACACGGCGCGTCGGCGAGACCGGGGCGCGCGAGAGACTCTCGCGAGGCGAATTGGGTCGGCGACGAGATTAATCGACACGTTAAACTCAACGCCGACGCGGGAGGACCGGAAACCCCGGAGATCGAAGTGGGATCGTCGAAGTCAGAGTTTGAAGGGATGGACAACAACCAAGACGCCGCGACGCAGGATTATATCCTTCGCCGTCGTCGACGAAAGCGAAGAGCGGAACGGAACAAGGAAGCGGAGAACGAGCATCAAATCATCGAAACCACGCCGGCCGCAGATGATAACGACGACGCGATGCAGTCGGCGCGCGAGACGTTGGGGGTGACAGAAGGTGCGACGAAAAGGGAGATCACGAAAGCTTTTTACAAACAGGCGAGGCTGCATCACACGGACAAGGTCGGGCCGGCTGGTAAAGAAAAGATGCAAGAGATCAACGCCGCGAAGGATCTTTTACTCACCGCGAGCGATAATTCAGACTCTGATTAGCGTAATGTGTTACGTAAATGTACATATTGTGTAATGTTACTGTACAGTGTTCCAATTATTCCACGGGAAAAGCGCGCGCGCGCGCTTCCCACGCGACGCTTTCAAGAGCGTTGACGTATTCGCGTCCTTCGCGCACGGTCGGGTCGCTCGGACGACGGCGAACGCGCGAGGTGCGACCGCGTCGCGCGGCGTCGGCAAACGCGTACTCGCGCACGTCGTACCGAATGAGAACGCCAGCCCCCTCGTTTTCATAATCGCGCGCGCGCCACGGACGAACGACGCGCACGATTTCCGCGCCAGCAGACGTGTGGAAGAACACGCCACGATCGAGCGCGTCGCCGTGGACGTATGCTTCGTACGTGAGATTCGGATTCAAAGCTTGCGTCGAGCGAAATCCTCGCGTTCGCGTCACCGCGCACGCGTATCTCAATCCCGTCTGCTCGGCGTAGTGTAACACATAATTACGAAGCTCTTGACCGACGGACGCGCCCGAATCGCTCGCACACCTCGCGCCGTAAGCCTGGTCCACAAAAACGTCCAGAAGTTGAACGACATCCGTCGATTTCGGCTCGCGGCGATTCGACTCCTTCGTCTCCCACGTGGCGTCGAGCGGCGCGTCGACGCTTTCGACGTATTGCGTGTACATGACGCCTCGGACGTCTCCACTCTTGATGTCTTCCACAACAAAGTTCATGCTCGCGTTGTTTTGAACGCGCTCGCGCACGGTCTCCGGCGACGTCCGCATCTCTGGCGTTTCAACCCACGCCTCGGCCTCGATGGCGACCAACGCGTCGACGTCTTTGAGCGTCGACGGCCGAACGCGGAATTCTCGTCGCGCAAAACGGGCGGTGATGATACACGCGTCCTCGCGCACGAACGCCTTGAATACGCCGCCGTCGACGAACAGACCTCTCGATGCGGCGCGCGCTAAAGCTTCGCTAAGAAGCACGTCGCCGTCGCACAACGTCAAGTGATCGCCGTAAGTCGAGCATCGAGCGACGAGCACGCAGGCATCCGTCTCCGCGTCGCGCATGGACGACTCCAACGATTCCATAAAAATATCTGCGTCATCGCAGGCGGTGCGCAAGCACACCACGGCGCGTTTCGTTGACGACGCGTCCTCACCGCGCACAAACTCGACAGCATCGACGAAATCTCGCGAGACGTTTCGTTCGAATTCCAACGTGTGCGAAATCTTTCCGGAATCGTCGCGAAGCGCGCACCCGAGCGCGTCCACGACGGCGCCTGCTGATTCCTCATCCGAGAGCGTTTCCCCGCACGCTTCCGCGATGATATACATACATGATAGTCGAATAGACTCGTTGTACTCGATTTTCTGCCGCGCACACGCGTGAAGCGTCAAAATCATCGGTGCGTCGTCGTTCGTCGCATCGTCGCGAAGGGTCTCGCCGCGCGCCTCGGCAAACGCGAGCCAAGTCTTCTTGCCCGGCGAAAGCGCGTTCTTAGCCTCGTTGGGCGCCGACGCCGGGACGACGTATAACGTAAGAAACTTGCGCGTGACCCAATCTTCACGCTCAGCCATGACGTCGGCGTCGCACGCGACGCCGTCGCACTCCACCACCGCGACGTCGCGCGCGGAATGCGCAAAGACTTTGACACCTTCGACGTCGATCGGCACTGCGCTCAAGATGGGCACCGCGCGACACGGCGACATTCGCCAAGCCTCCTTGCGAGTGGCATCGAGCATGAGCGTTCGAATAAACGTCGCCCCATCCGGTTCGCCCGCGATTTCGTTCGCCGCAGTGGTGGCGAAGAACCGGTCGACGACGAAGTCGACGCCCAAAATTGATTCGCGAGTCGGAACATCGAATCTAGTTCTCAACAACGCGTCCACGTCTCGCCGTACGAAACGCATGACGCCGTACACTTTTGTGTCGAACGGGTCGTCGACCTCGACGAAGTACTCCATCGTGCCCGGATCGGAGTTGACCTCGGCGACGTCGTCCTCACACGCCTGTGCCGCGGCGTACCGAGAAGTTTCCTCGCACGTCCCACTCGATCGCAGCACGTGCATCTGATACGTTCGTGCGGCGCAGCATTTTTTCCGCTCGTATTTCGTGTGTGCGCGCGCGACGACGAACGTTTCGCCTTTGAACCGTCGTCGGAGCGCGACGTCGCGGCGGCGCGTTCGAGCGACGACTTCTCTCGCGACGTTGTCGCCATCTAGCAAACGCAAAATACACGACTTCATCGGCCCTTCGTCGTCATCGTCGAAATCGATCGTCGTGTCATCCGCGGAATCGCTCGAAGTCGACCGACGCGACGAGAACGGCCCCATAGGACTCATCGTGTTGTCGTACTTTGGCGTCGGGACGCGAAGCGCGGGGGGCCTGCGCGCCGCCGCGGGCTGAATGTCACCATCGCGCGCGTCTCCCTTCGCCTGCGCGTCGACGGCGACGACAGCGACGGCATGGACGCCATCGGTCGTCATCGAGCGCGATCTCACTCGACCGCGCGTCGTCGTCTGCGCGCGCCGAGCGTTTTTATCCGCTCGCAAAAAGGTGTCTGTTCGCCTCCCAATCGCTCGAGCGAAAAACTCCTCACTCAAAACTCGCCGCTCTCTCTCACGAACGCCGCGAAGCTCGACCAAACCGACGGTGCGTCCCTTCGAAATCGTTGATACTCATCCTCGGAGACGTCCGCGAGCGGTTCATCGAACCCGAACCCCGTCGCCACGAAGACGCTCCCGACGCTTCGACTCGCGTCGTCCCGCCACCGCGTCCACTTTCTCGGCTCTCCCACCTCCCCGTCCCCGTACTCCTTCTCGCGCGTGAACACCACCATCTCCCGACCCTCGCGCGCCAGCACCAGCGTCTCGTCCCAGCACGCGCTTCGATCGATCGCGCCCGCGCCGTCGAGCAGCGCTCTCAACCCGTCGCCCCCGACCCTGTAGTTAAAATCCTTCGTGTACGGTCCCGGGAACCCACCGAGCGCGCGCACGCACAGTCCGCAGTCGTGCGCGACGACGCCCGCGCACGCGCGGTCGCACCGCTCGAGCGCCAGCGCCGCTTTCGCGACCGCGACTTCTCTGACACTGTTTGCCTGTATCTCCTCGATCGCCGCGCCGCGCCACGCGTCGACGCGCGCCGGCGCGCGCGCGCGGCGCAGGTGCTCGCGCATGCGTCGCAGTTTCCCATCGTTCGTCGTCGCGAAGACGAGCGTCGGCGTCGCGGCGTCGAGCATGGCGCGGTCGAGGTGTGGAGACGACGACACTCATCGGCGCGATGGCGACGCGCGCGAGCGACGACGACGCGCGCGCGCACGAGGCGCTGGTGCGGTGCACGAGGTACGTCGAGCGCGCGCGCGACGAGGCGCGGGAGCGCGCGCGCGAGCGAGCGAGCGCGCGATCGAGCGATGGATTCTGTTGAGATTGACGACGACGTTCGATGACGAACGACGACGCGCGCAGGTGCGCGCTGGACGCCGCGACGGGCTCGGACGATGGTGGAGTGATGTTTCTGGGAGATCTCGCGCGCGAGCTGCGAGAGGAGCGAGGGACGAGCGCGGTGTTGAGGATGACGGGGGAGACGCTGGAGCGGGTCTTCTTCGCGCGGTTGGCGCGCGACGACGGCGGCGGCGGCGGCGCGAACGCGGGGTTCGACGAGCGCGCGGAACCGTACGCGTGGACGGTGGAGACGTACCGGCGGGCGACGGAGGAACATCGAAGGTTGGGGACGAAGAGCGATGGGGCGTCGACGGCGGCGCGGGAGGAGCTGCAGAGTTGCATGGAATTTTGCGCGTCGTACGGAGGGTTGTTGTTGAATCCGGCGCTCGCGGGGACGTTTCCGCAGAGCGAGTGGGCGGCCGGGCGAGGGGCGTGTCAGTTGTTGGACGCGATGCGGACGGTGGGTGGGATACCGCACGGATATTTGGAGCGATTGGCGACGCGGTGCGAGGACGAAGGTTTGGACGAAATCGCCGAGCGCGTGTTCGACGAGTTGCGCGTGTCGACGCGAGGGATGAGTCCGTTGGGGGAGTTTGACGAGCACTTAAAGGTGATGTATCAGCTGTGCTCAGTGAAAGCGTTCGCGACGGCGCTCGTGAAGCACAAGCGGTGGGTGCCGATGAAGAGTCATCTGAGCGCGATTAACGGGAGGCAGTTTGAGACGGAGAGCGTGCTCGGTTGGTTCTTCAGACCGAGCGTGTTGCCGGACATTCTCGGATGCGGCGAGCCCGACTGCGTGGGCCCGTACTTTAGTAACGTCACGAAGCGATTGAAGCGAGACGTGGAGGCGTCGTACGGCATGTTACGAGGCTGCGGCAATCGCCTGGTCGAGGGACTGTATCAGATTCTCTTTGTCATGTTGAAACACGGTGGCGACGTTCGCCAGGGCGTGCTGAACTACCTAGATGCGTTCATGCGCGTCAATGCCGGGCGTGGCAAGATGCGCATCCATCCTCAAGTCGTCGCGTCGCACGGTGGTGCGCACAATTTGAGCATGGTGGCGTTGCGTCTGGCGATGCCGTTTTTGGATCCGCAGAGCGGCAAGTACGACAAAATCAGCCCGGCGTACGTACGAAGTCGCGCGTGCAGGATCAATTTGACGGACGAGACGCGCGTCGCGTGCACCGCGGACGAAGCTGTAGCGGCTAAATTGTCGACGTCGGAAGACAAAGAAGATTGGGGATTCATTTGCGAGTGCTTTTACATCACCGGACGAGCGTTGCATTTGGGCTACGTCAAGTGCATCGCCGAATACGCGGCGTGCACGCGCGAGATCCAAGACATGCGAGAGGCGGTGCGGGATTTACGAGGAATGTTAGACCAGCAATTGATGAGCTCGCCCGAGCGAGAGCGGTACGAGCGCAAACACGAAGAGATGACTGCGGAGATTGAGCGCGCACTCGAAAGAAATTTGCAATTCGACTGCGCGCTTCGCGATCCGCGGCTGATCAGCGAGGCGATGCAGTACTATCGTCTCGTCGCTGTTTGGCTCATGCGTATCGTCGCCACGAATGGGGACTACGAGGCCGGGAACGGATTCACCTTTGCTCAAATCACCATGGACAAGTTCCCTCAGACGTGTCCGGTGGCGTTCGGGTGCTTGCCCGAGTACGTCATCGAGGACTTGGTGGAGTTCATTCTGTACATCTCTCGCTACGCCCCCGATGCGCTCGATCACGAGCCGTTGGATGAGATTATGAACTTCTTCATCACATTCATGGGCAACACGGCATTCGTGAAGAATCCGTACTTGCGATGCAAATTCGTCGAAGTCTTGCGCCACTGGATCCCGTTTGAGGATGGCTACCAATCGCAAAAGCTCATGACCTTATTCGAGGTGAACCCGGTGAGTTTGAAGAACTTGATTCCGAGTCTGCTGTATCTCTACGTCGACATCGAGTTCTCGGGAGGCGCGAACCAGTTCTACGAAAAGTTCAACGTTCGATATCAAATCGGTGAGCTTTGCGAATACTTGTGGTCCGTGCAATCGCACCGAAACGCATGGATCAAGCTCGCGAGCGAAGACCCTGAATTTTACACTCGATTCCTGAACATGCTCATCAATGATGCAATTTACTTACTAGACGAGGCGATGAAAAAGCTTCCGGAGGTGCGCCAGACGGAGACGGACATGCAAGACCAGGCGGCGTGGGAGGCGCGTCCGCAGCAAGAGCGCGAGGAACGCGAGAGCGAGTTTCGCCAGACACGGCGTCATTTGCGATCTAACCTCACGCTCGCCATGGTGCACGTACGCATGATGGCGTACACTTCGTGTGACATCGCACATCCATTCTTACGCCCCGAGATGGTCGAACGTGTCGCTGCGATGCTGAATTACTTCTTGCTCTTCCTCGCCGGTCCCGAGCGCCGAAAGCTGAAGATTAAAAATCCCGAAAAGTACGGCTGGGAACCTAAAGAGCTTCTCGGCATGATCACCGACATTTACGTCCAAATCTACGCCGCGGACAAGGACAAAGCGTTCATCGCCGCCATCGCCGCCGACGGCCGGTCCTATCGCGACGAAGTCATGCTCGAAGCCGCCGCCATCGCGCGCGGTTTGCAGCTCCGCTCCGAGCGGCGCGTCGCCGCGTTCGAGAAACTCGCCGCCGACGCCCGCACGCGCGCCTCCGAGGACGAAGAAGAGGAGACCGATCTCGGCGACATTCCCGACGAGTTCCTCGACCCGATCTACTGCACCCTCATGCGCGATCCGGTCAAACTTCCCAGCGGGCACTCGTGCGACAGGAGCATCATCACTCGACACTTGCTCAGCGACGAAACCGACCCTTTCTCGCGCCAACCCCTCACCGCGGACCAGCTCGTCCCGGACGACGACTTACGCGAGAAGATCGCCGCCTTCATCGCCGATCGCAAATCCGCGTCCGGGCGTTAGCTCGCCGATTGTAATCAACCGAATCTCGACTCGCCGCCGCGCCGCGCCGGTTGGTTTCGCGCGCGTCGACGACTGAGTGACCGATCGCCATTCCTCCGCGCGCGCGACGCCGATGACCACCGCCGCGTCGCCCACGCCGTCGTCGCGCTTCAAACTGATCACGTCGACCCTGCTCGACGCCGGTCGCGTCGACGACGCGCCGCTCGACGCCGCGCTCGACGTCGACGCCAGTTCGTCCGCCAATCTTCCCGCGCGTCCGCTCTCGCGCGCCGACTACTTCAGGCGCCTGCGCGCGTTCAGAGACTGCGTGCGATGGAACTTCGACAAGCCGAGCGCGCTGCAAGGGCCCGCGTGCGCGGCGCGAGGGTGGACGCTCGAGGCGAGAGATTTGCTGCGGTGCGAGACGTGCGAAGCGCTGTTGGCGTACCCGGGAAACGTGGATAAATTAGACGAAGACGCGCGAAAAGACGTCAACGAACGCGTGATGAAAGACTTAGTCGACACGCACGAGCGCGGGTGCGCGTGGCGGGAGACGGGATGCTCGACGAGCGCGCGCGGATTTCCGGCGGCGAGCGCCGACGAGACGCGCGCGGATTTCGCGAGTCGAGTAGACGCGATCGCGCGTCGAGGAGGGAAATTACCCATGGTCGTGGGAGCTTTAGAGGACGAAGGACGATCGCGACCGACGAGCGAGGCGATCGGGGACGGGGAGAAGGAGAGGATTCGCGCGTTGGTGCGAGACGCGCGGACGCACGCGGAGGAGGCGGAGACGAGCGCGAGCGACGACGCGGATGACTTGACCCCGCTCGAGCGAAGGTCGGCGATCGATTATGCGACGGAGATGGGGTTGTTCGGTTGGTCGCCGACGGTCGTGGATGGGGATTTGGAGACGGACGCGAAGGGACGCGCGGCGTATTGTTGCGCGCTTTGCGGCGTGCGCGCGCCGGAATGGACATTCACACCTCTGATTGCGAGTCGTAAGCAGCTCGCGATGGCGCAGAGTTCGTCGAGCAAGAAACCAAAGACGACGCTGGCGGCGCTTCGAGGTGCCGCCGGTGGGACGTACGGTTTGGGGACGTTGCGGAGCGCCGTCGCCGCCGCCGCCGCCGCGCCGTTCGCCCCGAAACTTCACGAGGAGAAACCGGCGCACTCGCCGAGCGTCAAGTCGAAATGGGTCGCCGCCGTCGCCGGCGCGAGCGTTCTGTCCAAGCTCACGGCGAGCATCGCGGGCGGTGGTGCGAGTGATGCGAAGGTGGATTCCACGCCTTTTGGTTCGACGACGTCGTCGACGCCGTTATTCGGTAGCCCGCGTCCGGTGACCACGATGACCGACGCTACGCCGTCGGCAACGCTCGATTCCGAACAAGGTTCAAAGTTTGCGTCAATCGTCGTCGCCGCGGCGACGAAAAAACTCGCCGCGGCGAAGAAGCGCAAACGCGTCGCCGTCGACGAAAACGCCAAGCTCAACATCCCCGCGCTCGCCGTGCGTTTCAACGTCATCGACGAGCACTTGCCCTACTGCCCCTGGATCAGCACTCGACTCGACCATCGCGACGTCGACCCAGGCTGGCGCGCCACGCTCGACGTGCTCGTTCCGAGCGCGGCGGCCGACGCGCCCGACGCCGCCGCGCGCCGACGCGCCGACAATTTCAAAGTCGTCGATTACGCCCGCGCGCGCGACATGGTTCGCAAGTACTTACCGTCGTCTTAGGTTTACGTTTTAAAAAGGTTTAGGTTTAAATCAAACATCGCGCGCGCTCGATTCGCCCGTCGCGTTTCGCGGAAACGAATCGCTCGTCGCGCGCGTCTCGCCGCGTCCGCACACTCGGCGCGCGAGCGCCGCGAGATGCCCGACGCCGTCGCGCGCGCCGCCCCCCCGCGCGCGCCGGCCGCCGCGCCCCGATCGAGGCGTCGAAACCGCGTCGCCGCGCGCGCCGCGAACCGCGACGCGTCGTCCGACGACGCCGCGCTCGGTCGATCTCTCTTGGCTTTGGCTCTGGCCGCGACGCTGAGCGCGGCGCCGACGCCCGACGCGCTGGCGGCGCTGAGCAACCCGAACAGTCGCCTGCCGCGCAACGCAAAGGCGGCGCTTCGACGCGCGGTGCCGGCGGTGAACGAAGAGACGCGAGAGATCCAACGCAAACTCGAGGACGCGGCGTACCTGATGCGCATACCGCAGCGCAAGCCCTGGGCGACGATGGCGAAAGACGTCGATGAATCGCGGAAAATAATGCTCGAAAAGAAGACGGATGTGTTTGAAAACGTACGGCCGAACGATCGAGCGGAGGCGGAGGAGGCGTACGCGCGATTGGATGACGCGCTGGAACGGTTGAGTCGGGCGGCGGCGACGCAAGACTTTGATACGTTTGACGCGAAAATCGCGCAAGCGTTGGATTCGCTGTCCGTCGTGCAGATCGCGCAAGCGCCGGGACTGCCGTTTCAAATTCCAGCGAAATATCAGGCGTTGCCCAAACTCGTCGGGCGCGCGACCGTGGAATTGAAGGTGCGGAACGCCGACGGCGGCGGATTTGGGTTGCTCAACGGGGATAAGTTGGATGAGGCGACGATCGAAATCACCGTCGATGGCTACAACGCGCCGGTGACGGCGGGAAATTTCGTCGATAACGTCAAGCGGGGGGTGTACGACAACGCACCGTTGCGACGAAGCGAGACGAGCATCATGGGCGGCACGAACGCCGACTCGCAGGAGAGCGTGCCGCTCGAGATTAAATCGAGCGATTCGTTCGATCCTTTGTACCGCTCGCCGCTCGACGTGCAATCGGGCGAAGCGATTCCGAGCATTCCGCTCAGCATCAACGGTTCGGTGGCGATGGCTAGAAGTAGCGACGGGCAGAGCGATAAGGAGCAATTCTTTGTGTATTTATTCGACAAGCGAAGCGCCGGGCTCGGCGGTTTGTCGTTCGAGGAGGGGGAGTTCGCCGTGTTCGGGTACGTGACGAAGGGCGAAGAATATTTAGGTTCAATCGGCACGAACGCGCGCATCACGAGCGCCAAGGTTACGAGCGGAGGGGATAAATTGGCCAACGCGAGAACCGTCGTCGAGCCGGTGCCGAGCGATTTCTCCGCGCCGGACGTGGCAGTGTGATGATCGCGCGCTGTACTAGTACTGCTCGTTGCTCGCCGCTTGTTAATACATTTCATTTTCGTTACGCATCGCGCGTCGGCCAGCGACCGCGGGCGCACCGCCCCGAATCGTCACGCGGCGGCGTCCGCTCGACTAACGTTGGCGCCCCCCACCGACGAGCCGAACGATCTAGAAATCGCGCGTCGCAACGCGCCACCCGACGACGACGACGACGAGAGCGACGACGACGAAAAGAAGGACGACGACGACGACCGCGCGTCGCCGCCGCCGCCGCCTTCTTCAACGAACGGTCCGTCGGCGAACGCCATCATCGCCGCCGCCGCCGCCCACAGCGCCACCATCACCGCCGCCTTCACCCCATCCCCCACGCGCGTCGTCCGCGCCCCCTCTAACCGCGCCTCGCTCGCCCGCGCGCGTTCGACCGCCTCCCGCGCCGCGGCGAGCCACGCCTCGCTCGATCCCCAACTCGCCGGCGCGTCGCTCGCCGGCACGCTCGCCGCGTCCCGCGAATCGATCCTCCACCGCGTGTAATCCCCGCACGCCCCGTGACACGCCCACGTCGCGCTCGACAAGGACGTCGGCGACGCCATGTACCGCCACATCGGGTGCGGTATGCGCTGCGCGCCGCCGCACCGCTCGCAACGATATCGCAGCGCCGCGCGTCCGCCGAGCGCGCACGCCTCGCACGTCTCTCCCGTCGCCCTCGCCTGCCGGCACACCGCGCACCGCCGAAGCGGCGCCGCGACGAACGCCCCATCGACGCGCGCGATCGCCGCGCGACACCGCGGACACGCGGCGACGCCGTCCCCCGTCTGAATCAAAATCTCGACGCATTTCGCGCAAAACTGCGTCGTCGACGCGCGCGCGCGCGCGCCGCAGCACGGCAATCGCGCGAGCGACGCGTCGTCGACGTCGTCGTAGCACACCGCGCACGTCGGCGCGCGCCGCGCGTCGTCGTCGCTTCGGGACATGATTCGCGCGCTCTTCGCGCGCGGCTCTGGCGCCACTTCGCGTCGACGCGCGCGCGGCATGCGCTCGACGCGCGTCGCGCGAACCGGCGGCGCCGCGCTCGACCGTCGCTCGACGCGGCGCGCGGACGCGACGCGCGCGGCGGGCGGCGCGCGTCGAGCGCGTCTCGAACGCCGCGCGCCTTATCCGCGGGCGTCGCGTTCGCGCGCGCACGGCGACGCGACGCGACGCGCGACGCGCGCGCGCGCGGCGTCGAGCGACGCGACGACATTCGACGCGTCGTCGGTGGAGTGCGCGCTCGACGCGGGCGAGGGACGGGACTGCTGCGCGTACGCGGTGAATCTGCGAGCGCACACGCGGGTGCGGGCGGCGACGGACGAGCGCGACGAACCGGGGCTGACGCTGAGCGATTACATGCGACTGCCGGTGTCGCAGTACGTGGACGTGCCGCTGCCGCTGGGAGCGACGATGGCGAGGCTGGGAGAGGGGACGGTGAGAACGGCGACGGCGAGCGAGACGCGGGACGAAACGTTTGAGCTGACGATACCGGGACTGAAGTTTTTTTCGTTGGAGGTGGCGCCGGTGATCACGGTGCGCGTGCGGTGCTTGGGGGACGAGGAAACGGTGGAGACGTGGCACGGGCGAGCGTGGGACGAGGGCGTGGACGGAGAGGCGGAGGTGAAGGCGGGACGGAGACCGGAGACGCGGAGAGCGGCGATGCGGGGGCCGTGCGTGTTGATCGAGATAATCAGCGCCAAGGTCGAGGGGAAGCTCGTGGAGAGCTTGGGGTTGAACGACATGTTCGTGAATCGCGGGACGACGGCGTTTAGGTGGCGATCGATAGGGGATGGGAGTTTGGATGGACCGGCGTTGACGCGGACGGGGTTCGTCGACGACGAAGACGCGGCGAGCGAAAAGGAGAGCGAGGGCGCGTGCATCATGGGATGGACCGATATCGGCGTCGGCGTCGATCCTCCCGGTCCGTTTGCGAAGGTTCCGAAAGGTGTTTCCCAGCGCGTGGGCGACGCCGTGCTCGGAACGACTTTGCGAGTGCTTCAATCCGTCTTCGTCGGAGGTTTGGCGCAAGACTATCAACGCTGGGCGTACGACGAAGAGTACAGAAGCGAGCGCGCGAAGCACTGAAACCGACGCTGTAACGATTAATCAAAGCCAACTTTTGTTTTTTTACATCGCGCGCGCTAATCGATCGCCACTTTCGCCCTAAATCCGCGACGACCGAGCTTGGCGCGAGCCGCGACGTCGACGCCGCCTCCGGCGACGGAGCTGAGCTTTTTAAACGATCCGTCCACGAGAACCAAGATGCCGAGCGCCGCGAGCGCGGTGCATTGCAGAAACGCACAACCTCCGGCGACGTATCGCTCGCGCCAAATCAACGGAACCCCTTGCGCGGTGAAAATCACGAATGGAAACGCGAGCAACCACGCGGCGCCGATGACGAGCAAGTTTCTAATAAACTGCGCCAGAGCTTGATCTTGCGATTTCGCCGTCGCGTACGTCGATCCGCCGGCGACGATGAACAACACGGCGAACGCGACGCGCATGAACACCAACGCGTACCCGGGCCAGTGATCGTGATCGTGAAATGCCTCGAAATCCTCGTGATACTTGCGCGACATCAATTCGAGCGTCAAGTGCACCAAGGCAAAGAAGACTAAGATGACGACGCCAATCGTAGTCTCCGCGCCGCGTTTGAGCATGTTCACGGGCGAACGTAACGCACCAGCGACGAGATCAACCCGATATTTCACCGCTGGATCGTCAGCGTTTACCTTGAAGAAGGATTTCAGCACGCTCGTCAGCATCGCTCGAGTCGATTGTCTACCATCGGCGCCGGACGGCGGATGCGGTCGCGCGCCGTTACCGCCTGCACCTGACTCGAGCGACGCGAACAGGCTCCCCCCGAGTCCACTCACCGTCATCGAAAGCGTGGTCCAGCCGCACACGAGGAACAATAACACGAACTCGACGATAAACTCGCTTGCGCCTTGCAACATTTCCGCCGCGAAATCCGCGGCAAACCACGTGTATCGCCAACGTAAACCTTTCCCGTTCATCGCGAACACGGTGATGTGCATGAATTCCAACCCAAGCGACGTCAGCTGACACGCGTGCGCGAGCATGACGACGAGTACGAGCGCGTGCACGCTCTTTGCTTTCGAGTATTCTTTGAACGCTAAAATTGAAAACACCGCCAGCGCGCCCGCCATACCGAGCCACGCGATCGCGTAAATCACCCCGAGCCCTCTGAGTTCTTCCGGTAAGTGTTTGTTATTGCTCTTCAATTCCAACTCGTAATGCAACGCCGGGGGCTTGGCTTGGTAAAACTCCAACGCGCAGTCGCTCAACACGACGAACCAATTACTCGCCACGCCGTATTCCACCACTTTCGCCCGCGAATTGGTCGTTTTCGTCTCCTTCAGCTCCACCGATAACGACGTCTCTCGATGCACGATCGCGAACGCCTTCTCGTGATGCGCGTTCGGGTGCATCCACGTCGTGTTCCCAGTAGACAAATCCAAACGATAGCTATCGCCGCTCTCCGGGTCGATGAAAAATTCGTACCCCAACGCTTGATGCGTCGCCCCGGGATGCGGCAGCGCGACCTGGTGCCTTCGCGACGCCAGGGCGTTCCGATCGCGACACAGAGACCCTTTCTTCATCATCGCTCGCCATTTGAAGTATTCTTCGTCGTTCAACACCAAAAGTTCGAGCTGATGCGCGCCGCGTTCCCAACCCGTCTTCGCCGTGGTCAGCTTCAATTTCAGCGACCCGCCGACTTTGGATACGCTAAATTTCGTGAGCACTTTCTCCGTCACCTCGCTGTTGAGCACCACCGTGCCTTGCGCGAGCTTGGCGGCGACCGGGACGACGCCGCAGATTAATCCAACCGCCGCGACGGCGAACGCGACGAGACGACGACGACGGCCGTCGCGCTCGCGCGGTGCGCGACGCGAGAAGTCGCGCGACATCGACTCCGACAGACTCGCGTCGCGCGCGGATGGACGACGGAGGCCTGGCGAGGCGCGGTCTGCGGTCCGCGGCGTCGCCAGCGGTCACTCGAGCGAGGCGTCGAACACTAATTTCGGGTGGTTGACGCCGAACCAACGCTCGTGCGGGTACCCGAGCGCGCATTGAATATATCGCACACCATCGACGCAGCGGTCGACGTTTAAGTGCGAGTGGCCGAAGACGTGAACGGTTGATTTCCATTTTTTGGCGTCCGCGTCTATTCTACAGCTCCCCATCACGTGCACCAGATCGTAGGTCCCTCTATACAGCTCCGATCGCGGAATGAAATGAGAGTAAGTGATGACGTGTTTTATCGGCGAGTTTTGATCGAGCGCGGCGTCTTGAAATCGATCGAGAACGCGATCGTTGACCGCCCGCATGAACGCTCCGATGGCGGGCGAGTGCGAGTTGCGAGCCTCGCTCGGCGGATTGATGAACGACGGCCACGAGCACGCGCAATCGAACCTGCGCTCCAAGTCGGAATATTTCGCCGGGATCTCGCCGCGCGGGGCGAAAAGATCGTCGTACCATCCGTAGATGGGCACTATTCGCACGCCGGCGACGCTCAACGGTGAACAGCACACGCCAATGTCGGTACACAAATCAATCAAACGAAGCATCTTTCCGATCGAGTCACACGGATACTCTCGTCCGTTGTCTCGGCACCACCGTTCCGTCGTCGCGCACCACAGCTCGTGATTTCCCGCGGGGAGGTAGCAGACCATGTCGTGGGCTTTGCTCAACAACCGCAAGGTGAGTTCGACGCACTCCAGATTCGTGCCGACGTCGCCCGCGACGACGATCACCGACGCTTCGTTCGTCTCAGATCGCGCGCGACGCGCCGCCGTCTCGCGCTCGACGTACTCTTCCATCACCTGCATGTTTTTCGGCATGTCGGTGTGTAAATCGCTCGTCGCGAAGACTTTGATTCGCTTCTCGTCCAGCTCGAGCTGTTTCTGCGCCTCGAGCGTTTTCTCGGCGTTACGTTCTAAAGCATCGATCACGGCGTCGAGCGCGCGCGCGCGCGCCGCGCGCCCGTCCTCGACGCGGCTCGATCGCATTTTTTACGCGCGTCGCGCTCGAAACCTCGCGAGAAAACCCGCGACGCGCGCCGCGTCGTCGTGTGACGCGCGCGTCGATTTTCACATTGGTCGCGTCGTCGGATGAGAAGAGTCTAAAATTGAGTTACACGACGGACGCGACGCGCCGTCCACCGCGCGGCGCGACGCGCGATCTCCAAACTAAACCGCATCGCCCCGTCACGCGTTGGCATCGATGCTCTCTAAGACTTCGAGTTGTTGCTCCAAAATCTTGATCCGCTCCTTCGTCACCTCCCGCGCGGCGTAGATGCCGACGAGCTCGGGCTTGTCCTTGAACGACGACCACGCGTCGTCGTGCGCGCTCTTCGGCGCCCTCTTCCACGCGTGCGACTTCATCCGCTTATAAAACCCACCATCGCACTCGTGAAACACGATTTCCTCGTACCGCTCCTTGATCAACGGTTTCTTCGTCGTCTGCGGTCCGTGCCTCGCGATTTCCTCCGCGCTCGGAAACAGCTTCAACGGCGTCGTCGTCGTCACCGTTCTCGCCTCGCCGCAATCGCTCGAGAACGTGATCTTCACCCCGATGTCGAATTCACCCCATCCCGTCTCCGTCACCTCGTACGGCGCCTGCGTCAGCACCCGCGTCGGTTCGTCGAACGACGGGTGCAGCGCGAACTCCACGCTCTCCACGCAGTGCGACAAATCCTCCCCGTCCAGCCCTCTGACGTACACCGTCCATCGATGGCTGTGATACTCGTCCGCCCTCTTCCCGAGGTAATGCGCGATCGTTCCGACGATGATCGCCTGCGTCCGATCGCGCTCGTCCGCGCCGCGCGCCATGCGTCGCGCGTCGTCGTCGTCGCGTTTCGATTCGATTCCGATTCGATTCGACGCTCGATTCGATTCGATTCGACGCGCGCGTCGGACGTCTCGCGATCGCGATCGATCGATCCGTTCGCGACGCGCTCGATCCGACGCGCGCGCTCGCGCTCGCGCGACGCCGTGTGCGGCGTCGGCGTCGCCGTCGGACGGCGACCGCGGCGCCGCATTCAAAACATGGGCGTTTTCCTTCTTCAATACGTATATACCCCCCTCGCGACGGTTCGTGATTCGTCGATCGATCGCGCGATCGATCGCGCCCGCCGCGCGCGCCGCAGACGGCGACGCGATCGCGACGCGCGAGACGCGCGCCGACCGACGGCCGCGAGCGTCGATCGAACGAACGCGTCGCGCGCGCGTCCGACGCTCGATCGACGCCGCGCGAGCGCCATGCGCGCGCACCTGCGCGATCTCGCGCGACGATCGGCCGCGATCGCGTCGCGCGCGTCCGGCGATAAAACCTCGACGCTCGCGGCGCTCGGCGCGGCGGCGTGCGGGATGACGGCGGCGGTGGCGGTCGCGGACGAGGCCGAGCACGGGCTGGCGCTGCCGCGGTACGAGTGGCCGCACGATGGGTTGTTCTCGAGCTACGACCACGCGAGCGTGCGACGAGGGCATCAGGTGTACACGCAGGTGTGCGCGGCGTGTCACTCGTTGAATCAGATTGCGTACAGAAATTTGGTCGGCGTGGCGTACACGGAGGCGGAAGCGAAGGCGCTGGCGGAGGAAGTCGAGGTGAGGGACGGGCCGGACGATACGGGGGAGATGTTCGATAGACCGGGGAAGCTGAGCGACGGGATACCGGCGCCGTACGCGAACGAGGAGGGGGCGCGATTCGCGAATAACGGCGCGTATCCGCCGGATTTATCGCTGATGACGAAGGCGAGACACGATGGGATCAATTATGTGTTCGCGCTGTTGCTCGGGTATCGGGAACCGCCGGCGGGGGTGGAGGTGCCGGGGGGGATGTATTACAATCCGTACTTTCCCGGGGGGTTCATCGCGATGCCGAAGATGTTAGTCGACGGGGGGGTGGAGTACGATGATGGGACGCCCGCGACGGAGACGCAGATGGCGAAAGATGTGACGACGTTTTTGGCCTGGGCGGCGGAGCCGGAGATGGACGATCGTAAGCTCATGGGGGCGAAGTGGATCTTTGCCCTGTCGCTCGTCGCGGTGCAAGCGGTGTACTACAAGCGCTGGGCGTGGAGTCACTTGAAATCGCGCAAGCTCGTCGTCGATGTGGTGCGATAACGCGCGAGCGGGCGAGCGCGAGTCTGATTTCGTTACTTACGAGACGATAAAACACAACGACAACTTCTTAATTACTCGTCGACGTCATCCGTCGGCTTTTGAAATTTCACACATGCGCGAAGCGCGCGCTATCAAATCTAAATATCCTCTCTATCATCTACGTCGCTCGTTCATTCGCTCGATCCCGTCGCCGCGCGAAGGAGCGACCACTTCCACTCTGGCGTCGCGTCGAACGCACTCGCGTGCTTTTCGAACGCCTCGACGCTTTCGCCCGCTTTTTTCGCTCGCTCGATAAGTTCTCCCAGACTCGTCTCGGCGTCAACTTTCGCGCGAGATGCGGCGTCGACGGCTTCACTGACGACGCGCTGTAAGGCGCGCGCGTCGTCTTCGTGTCCTAAACTCACCAGAAGCTCGAGCAACTCGCCGATTTCTTCCAGGGTTTTGTTCACGGGCGCGAGCGCGATGACGTGAAGCGCCAAGTCGCGCTCCTCCGTCGGAGACCCCGCACGTAATCCGCTACGATTGTTTTTATTCTTCTTGTCTTTTCGTTTCTTGCCTTTGCGACCGCCGATTGTGGATGCCGCAGACGTGCCGCTCACGACAGACGTCAAGCCTGTGCGATCGGTGTAGGCGCTCATGTCGCTCGCGAGGCTCGGCGCTTCGCTCATCGCGTCGTCGTCCTCCAATCCGTCGGCGCCGACGCCGGCTCGAGGGCGACCGCCGAGTTCGGACCATCCGCCGTCGTCGAGCGCTAACTCAGCTCGCTCGCGGTGTTTGCGCAAATCACGAAGACGCTCGACGTACTTTTCCGAGCGCAACTTGTTTTCCTTGAACGCGTCGAAATGTTCCTTCGCCGCGCCCGCGCACGCGGGTGCGATGGTGGTTTGCATCAAATCTGCGCGATTCTTCGCGTATGCCGTCTCGCACGCTTCTCGCCACGCACCAGCGTTTGCGAATAACTCAACCGCGCGGTCGATGTCTTGAAGATACCCGCTCGCCACGCGCGCGGCGGCGAGAGGATCCGACAGCGTGAGAGACTCGCACAGCTCTTCCGCGATGTCGCGCACCGCGTTCGTGGGCATTTCCAATCGGTTCGCCAGCGCGAGCGCCTGACGCCACGAAAGTCCGGCGCGGTATTCGTCTAATGCTCCAGTGAGATCACCAGCGGCGAGGCGAGCGATCGCGGCGTCTTCAGAACGCATGCTCGACGACAAATGTTCGGCGTGCCGCAACAGCAGTGCGCGCCGGGCGTCCGCGAGGTTCAATCGTTTCGCTTCCGCGAGTGCCCAAGGGAACATTTTACGTTCGGCGGCGACGCTACCAGCGGCGGAGACATTATCATCCAACAAGTATTCCGTGATGGCGTCCTCGTGACGACCGAGCCGTTTGGCGATTTCGGCGCGGCGCTCGTGCTCGCGCATGGCTTGGAATTCTTGCAACTCGGACATGTACTCCCCCGGGTCCATCTGCGCGTGTTGCGCGACGAGATACGCCAGCGAAAGATCGCAAGTACCCAAAGCAGCGGAATATAGAGTCTTGCCGCCGACCAAAAAGAGTAAATGCTTCAACGCCGCCGCCGCGTCGACGGCGCGCCCACCTTCGTTCTTCGACGACGACGAGACGAGCGCGTTCGACGCCGCGTCTTCCAACTCGCGCTCACGCAATACGGCGACGCGACGAAGCGCTGAAGCCAAATCGGGATTCTCGCCGGAAGCGTAAGATGTCAATGCGGCTAATTCCCAACGACCGACACTCGCGGCGCCACCAGTGCCGACGTGCGTCTCGATCGCCGCTCTGATAGCCGCGCACACGGCTTGTACCTTGGATTCTTTGTTCGGCCGCTCGTTCGCGCCTGCGCCTGCATCGCTCGAGCGAGGCGGATACAATCGTACGAGATCTTCGTAAATTCCACCAGGCGCCGTGACATCGCCGTCATCGAGCGCTTCGAGAAGTTCCATCACCGCGTCCGCGCTGTCGACGTCTCGCACGAAGGCGTCGGCGGCGTTCAAGAAATTTGGCCACCCGTAATCGACGATGAGATTCAAATCCACGCGCTGCCTCGCTGCGAGCGCGTAGGCATCACCATATCTACCTGCGCGTAGCGCACACGCCGTCGCGGGTAACACCAAAGCCTTCGGTGCCACCGTCTCTAAATTCCCGCGCGGCATTTGTAAAACCACGCTCGTCGTTCCCGGCGCGCACGCGACAATGCGAGCACCGTCTTCGACTTGTCGTGTCGTCGCGTCCGCGGCAACTTTTGCCGCTTCGGGGCGCATCGCACGGCGCATGCGCATGTGCAAATCGCTAAACGCGAGCTCGCCCATGCGTGCGCCATCCGCCGCAGAACGCTCGGCCAGCCAATTTCCAATGTGCGCGTCGTCCGCAGCGACTTCACCCACGACTCGGGCGCGTCCTCCGCCGTTGGCTATCACGTCGTCGACTTCAGCGACAAAGAGCTGATTGTCTCGGGTAATGTAGCACACGCGTGCCGATGGGACGGCGTCAGGAAGCCAACGCGAGGAATCGCGCGCCGCCGCCGCCACCTCTGCACTCTCCTCGGGCGTCGTCACCGCGCATCCATCGGCACCGAAAACGTGCGTCGCGAACGACGTGACTCTGGGCGCAACGAGTATGTTTCCAATTCTGAGATTTCCTCGATCGTCAAGCGTGACCAGCGCCCCGCTTGGTCGATCCGCGGACGTTCCCAGCGCCGAGGCGTAGCGATCGCCAACGTCTAATCCTCGCGAGGAGATTATTTTCAGAGTCTCGCCGCCCGCGCTTGGCACGCCGTGCGAGCGCACGAGCCACGCATCGTCAAATGCGTTGCCTCCCGCCGCGATGGTATCCGTCACGTCCACTTGGTATAGGTCGGCGGAATCTCGCGCCACCGCGAACGCGACGCCGTTGGCGCTCGTCAACGCTCCGACGGCCACCGGCACGATTCGTCGACTCATTGCGTCTTCGCCCGGCGTTTTCGTTTCGTCGAAAGGCACGAGCAATAATTCGGTCTCGTGTTCGCGCGCCGCGGCGACAATCAAGTGGTCATCGCGCACCCAAGCCAAATGCTCGACGGCGGCGTCGGCGACGGCGACGCTCGAGTACGGCGTCGCGGGTATTTCGTTGTCGCACCACCGCGCCCAGGTCGCGGCTCGTTCACTATCGGCGAAATTATCTGCCGTCAACGCCCAATCCGTACCGCTGTCGCTCGTCGCGTACGCGAGTTCGCCGGTCGATAACAGCGCGACGACTGTTTCATTTCGCGAAGCTCGAGCCGGTTGAAACGCCGCGGCGATTACGGGGGCGCTAAACACCACCTTGGCCGCGCACATCGGCGGCGGCACGGGCGTGCGAAACATGGGCGTAAGCATGAGGCAGTCGCCGTCGATCACCGCGCACGTCCCTCGATCGCTCACCGTGGTTTCCCAAAACAAGTCGTAACGATGGATCGCTCCGCGTTCCGTGTACGCGCGCAACACGTCTCCGCGTTCGGCGTCCCACTCCATGCGCACGACGCCCTCGCGCGCGGGATACCGCGTTTCGTGTTTCAAGTACCAATGCATGTTTGATCGCGTCCAAATCTGCACCGCGTGCGCGCCGTCGCGATACCGCGTCGCCGCCGCTAAGCACGCCGAATCCGCGCTCCACGCCAGACTCGTAATCTCCGCGCCTTCCCCTGGAAGCACGAAATCCCCCCGTCGCAGCCCGTTCCGCTCGTAAAACACCACGCGATCGCTCACATCACCTTCTGATCGCGCCGCCGCCGCGATCAACGCCCCTCGCGGCTGCCAAGCCAACGCCGGCGTCCCGTCGCCCGCCGCGAGCGTCGCCGGCGTCCCGCTCGACGCCGTCCTCGTCTCCCCCACGCTCTCCACGCGCGCGCCCTCGCGCTCCCACACTCGCATCGTAGTCTCTCCCGTCTTCGCGTTCGTCGAGCTGCACGCGAAATACCGTCCGTCTCCCCGCCACGAGATCGTCGCTCCGCTCGTCGTCTCGTTCGCCGCGTCTTCGTCGTCCGCCCCGCCGTCCCCGCGCGTCTCGCTCACCGGATAAAAATCCCTCGTCATGATCACCACGCGTCCCTCCGCGCTCATCACCGCGCACGTCTCTCCGTCCGGGCACCACGCGAACGCGCGCACGCCGCACGGTATCTCACCGACGACGTCGCACCCGTCGTCGTTCGCGTCCCGAGCCCGCGGCGTCGCCGCGAATTCCCCCGACGCGAACGCCGCGACGATCTCGTCCGTCTCTCGCACGCACGCCACGCCGACGCACGCGACGTCATCACCGCGCGTCTCGCACGCGCGCGCGGGCTCGAGCTCGACGCCGTCGGCGACGCGAAAGCGTCGCAGCGAAATCACCGCGCCGCCGGTCGTCGCGCATCGCGTCGCCGTCGCGGCCTCGAGCGCGTCGCGCTCGTCGTCGAACGCGCCGCCGAGGACGCGCGCGTCGTCGCCGTCGCCGTCGCCGAGGCCGAGGCGCAGGCGCGCGCGCGACGACGCGACGCGGCAGTTTCGCATCGGCGCCGGGACGACGCGCGCTTTTTCGCGTCGGATTCTGCGGCGTCACGACGCCGCGCGCGCGGGATGACGCGCGGCGCGGAGAGGTTTAACATCGCGGTGAGCGCGACGGCGGCGCAGCGGAACAAGGCGCACGTCGCGCGCGTCGTCGACGCGTTCGTGCGAAGCTCGAGCGCGGGACGGGAGAAAAAGTTTGAGCTGCTCGAACTCGGGTGCGGCGTCGGCGCGCACGCGGCGGAGATCCTGCGCGTGAGCGGCGCGGCGTGCCTGAAGAGGTATTACCCGACGGACGTGTGCGACCACGACGGGTCGTTCGCGGCGGTGATGGAGAATTGCGCGGACGCGGGGGCGAGCGGGACGTGCGCGGCGCCGCGGACGATGGACGCGACGACGATGGCGGACGTCGTGGAGGCGGAATCGTTGGATGGGGTGCTGATGGTGAATGTGGTGCACATATCGAGTCGCGCGGCGACGCTGGGGATGTTTGCGGGGAGCGCGAAGGCGTTGAGGAAGGGTGGATTGGTTTTCGTGTACGGGCCGTTTAAAGTCGGCGGCGAGTTTCGATCCGAGGGCGACGCCCGGTTCGACGCGTCGTTGCGATTGAAGGATCCGGAGAACTTTGGGCTGGTGGATTTGGAGTGGATGGACGAACAGGCGAGATCGGTCGGGCTGACGCCGGCGTCTGTGGACGGGATGAAGTCGCCGGTGGAAATGCCGGCGAATAATCTCACGCTCGTGTACGCGAAGTAGAGTACAACAATTAATTTTAAGAATTACAGGCTATGCGCTAAAGCAGACACGCCACAGACGCCGCCACGGCGGCGGCTTGCGATTGTGAGAGCTCCACGCGACCGCCGGCGACGTTGAGCGCGGCGGCGACGCCGACGCGTTCGGACGGTTCGCCGCCGTCGTCGTTTTCGTCCTCGTCGTCGTTTTCGTCCTCGTCGTCGTCGGCGGCGTCGTCGTCGTCACCGTCGTCGCCGCGTGGATACGTCGCCGATTTCGTGGCGCTTCGATACCCCGCGTCGCTCGACGCGCTGACACCGGATGTGACGCGAATCGTTCGCGACGACGGCGCGACGTCGACCAACGCGCGCGCCGAGACGCCCGCGACGACGCCTATGGGTGACGGCGTCCAATCTTCCGCCCGTTCCCAGCGCGAATCGCGCTTGCGTTTACGACCGGACTGAAGCGTTGCGCGAAGCGCCTCGATGTCGGCTCTCGCGCTCGCGAGCGCGTCCGCGGGCGCCGCGCCGCGACGCGACGCGGATTTGATTTCATCCTTTGACACGCCGGCAATTTTTTGCAGCGTCCGGATCGTTCTCTTCGCCACCGCCGGGTCATCGCTCCAATCGTCTTCGTGCACGCTCGCGAGCGCGCGTTTGCACGCGTGGATCGCGGCGACGCGCTGATCGCCGTTCGCGGCGAAGTCGCCGCTCGCCGCGACGCTCAACAAAGTTTGAAACCCCACATCGTTTCCCGGTTTCTCGCCTCGAATCGCGGCGTCGAACAGATACGCGAACAAACCGGTCCATTTCTGACACAGTCGCTCGAGCGTCGGCCGCCAATCTTCCGCGCTCGCGCGAAACGTCGCTTCGTCGGCGTCGTCGACGTCGCTCGCCGTCTCGTCCTCCACGACGCGGAGCCACCCCCCGTCGAGCAACGCCTCCGCCACGACGTGCGCCGCGCCCTTCGGACACACGCTGCTCAACGTTCCGATCGCCCGTCGTCGTCGTTCTCGCACGTCCTTAAACGACGTCCCGCCCTCGCTCTCCCGTCCCGCGTTTTCGCCCTCGCTCGCCCCGTCCTCGTCCATCTCCTCGCTCGACGACTCCACCGCGCCCCGTCCCTCCCGCGCCCGCAGCCCTCTCGCGTCTTTTTCGCACGCGCACATCGCTCGCACGCATCCCCGCACGCGTTCGAACGCCGCGTCGAACGCCCGCGCCTGTTCGTCCCAATACCATCGTCGACACCACGCCAACGCTCGCCGCGCGCCCCTCCGCAGCGCTCCCGCGCTCGGCATCGTCCCGTGCGCGCACTCGTGTCGCAGATCCACTAAAAATCGCGGCAGTCCCACCTCTCGCGCCAGCGTCGCGATCGGCGCGGCGTACCGTCCCTTTTGCTTCGGGTCGACGACGCCGTTCACCAGTCTCGCGAGCGTCATCGCCGTCGCCGACCGCGCCGCGTCCGCGTCGCCTCGATCGACGCCCTCGCGCGCGCGCGACGCGCGCACGAGCATCGCGGTGACGTCCGCGGCGAGCGGCACGCGCCCGCGCGCGCGCCACGCGCGCACGACGCCGAGCGCGGCGTCGATTTCAACGTCCCCGGCGGCGCCGCGTCGCGCGCCGTCGCCGCGCGCCTCGTCCTCCGTCGCGCGCGCGAGCGCGTCGCGGACGTCGCGCCACTCCCGGACGCTCGCCCACGGCTGCAGGCGCGCGCTCATGGCGCGCCGCGGCGCGCTCTGACGCCGCACTGCGCGCCGCGGTGCATGTTGACGCGGAGCGCGCGGTCGTTCGGCGCTTCGAGCGCGTCCGTCGTCGCGCGCGCGTGTCGAGCGATGGCGACGACCGCGCGCGACGTCGCGCGGGCGCGAGGCGCGACGACGCGCGACGCGCGCGAGAGAAGTTGGCGAAGACGCGCGATGGGTTCAAATTTCAAACCGACGACGACGCGAACGACGCGCGCGACGGCGCGACGCGCGACGCGAACGTACGCGACGGCGACGGGAAGCGCGGAGGAGAAGATCATCGACGTTGAACTGGCGAGCGAGGCGAAGACGTCGTACCTGTCGTACGCGATGAGCGTGATCGTGGGGCGAGCGCTGCCGGACGCGCGCGACGGGCTGAAGCCGGTGCATCGAAGGATCCTGTACGGCATGCACGAGCTGGGATTGCGGGCGGATAAACCGCACCGAAAGTGCGCGAGAGTGGTGGGAGACGTGCTGGGGAAGTATCACCCGCACGGGGACGGATCGGTGTACGAGGCGCTGGTGCGGTTGGCGCAAGATTTTTCGATGTCGGCGCCGTTGGTGGACGGACACGGGAACTTTGGGTCGTTGGACGACGATCCGCCGGCGGCGATGCGTTACACGGAGTGCCGATTGAATAAGTTGGCGGAGAAGGGGTTGTTGGCGGACATCGGGAACGAGTGCGTGAATTTCACGGAGACGTTTGACGGGAGTCAAACGGAGCCGGAGGTGCTGCCGGCGCGGGTGCCGAATCTTTTGATCAACGGCTCGAGTGGGATCGCGGTGGCGGTGGCGACGAACATGGCGCCGCATAATCTCGGTGAGTCTGTCGATGCGCTGTGCGCGCTGGCGAAAAACCCGGATTGCTCGTTGGACGAACTCATGGCGTTGCTGCCGGCGCCGGATTTCCCCACGGGCGGGGTGGTGACGAATAAGAGCGGGATGAAGGAAATTTACGAAACCGGCAAGGGCGGGGTGACGCTTCGCGGGCGGGCGACGATCGAGCGCGTGTCGGCGGCGCGCGGTTCGCTGGATAAGGACGCGGTGGTGATCAGCGAGATTCCTTACCAAACCAACAAGGCGAGGTTGGTGGAACAAATCGCCGACCACGTCAACGGGCGCACCATCGACGGCATCAGTGATATTCGCGACGAAAGCGATCGCGATGGCATGCGCGTCGTGATCGAGATTAAGCGTGGATATGATGCAGCGAGCGTGCTGGAGGAGCTTTACGCCAAGACGAAGCTCGAAGTGAAGTTTTTTGTGAACAACGTCGCGCTCATAGACAACAAGCCGACGGTGATGCCTCTTCGCCAGATTCTCGACGAGTTCATCAAGTTTCGCGTCGATACGATCGAGCGACGGACGAGATTTATGCTCTCAAAGGCGCAAGATCGCAAGCATCTCGTTGAAGGCTTCTCGATCGTGCTCGCCGACGCGGATGGAGTGGTGAAGATTATCCGAAAATCGAAAGACGGCCCGTCGGCGTCGAAAAAGTTGCGCGAATCGCACGGTTTGTCCGACATCCAAGCCGACTCGATTCTCGCCATGCCGCTTCGTCGATTAACCGGACTCGAGGCGGATAAGTTAGACGCCGAGCTCAAGGAGTTGAACGAGCAGATCGCACACTTCCAAGGTTTGTTGAGCAACAAGTCAAAGGTCATCGACGTCCTCGTGCAAGAGGCGATGGAGGCGAAAGAGGCATTCGCGCGTCCTCGACGTACGTCCGTCGAGCAAATCGAATCTTTAAGCGGCGTCGAAGACGATTCGCCACCAAAGGATAATATTTTGACCCTCTCTGAGCGTGGATACGTCAAGCGCATCTGCCCGAAGAACTTTGGCGCGCAGAATCGAGGCACTCGAGGGAAGCGCATGAGCAAGCTCCGCGCCAACGATGAGCTTTCCAAAGCCATGCACTGCAAAGACAGCGATCAAATATTATTCTTCTCCGATCGAGGGCGAGTCCAAAAGCTCAGTGCGAAGGCGATTCCGCAATCCGAACTGAACACGATAGGAGTTCCAGCGACCAGTCTGTTGAACACGTTCGCAAAGCGCAACCAAAACGTCACCGCCATGTTGTCGACGAACATGAAACAGGATGAAGTAGCGGACGACCAAGTGGTGGTGATGTTAACAAGCCAAGGTAAGGTATCCGTGGCGTCCGCGGCGTCCATGCTCGGGCACAAGGGTAAGAAGGTGATCACGCTCGACAAGGGCGATAGGTTGCAGCAAGTGATGTTCGCGCGCACGTCCGACCATCTCTTCATCACAGGCACCGGGAAAGCTGGAAAAGGGCTCATCCTTCACTGCCGTGTCGGAGACTTCCGAGTCGTGAAGTCGGCGTGCAGGCCAATCTCGGGCATCAAAACCATGGGCGAGAAGAAGGTGGCAGAAGCCGTCGTCGAAGACGCGGGCGACGACGAAGACGACGACGAAGACGACGGCGAACTTTTGCCGCCGAAAACTGTCGGTATGGCTATCGTCCCAGGTGAACGCATGGTGTCCGCGAGCGAAGAATTCGGTCCGTTTATCTTATTTACGACGAAGAAAGGTAAAGGCAAAGTGGTCGCCGCAAACTCGTACCGCCTGCTCGGCCGCGGTCGCTCGGGCGTCATGTGCATGAAATTCAAAAAGGGTGACGACGACGCCCTGGCCACCATCACCCTCGTCGACCGCATCGGCGACGACGTCACGGATGAAGTATTGCTCTCCACCACGGGCGGAATCTCCAACCGCATCGCCGTCAACGATTTACCCAAGCGCTCGGATCCCTTGGCTCTGGGCGCCGCCATCATCAAGCTCGACGCCACGGACGCCCTGAAATCCGCCAATTTACTCCCGAGCGAAGTCGCGAGCGAGCTCGCGTGACGCGAGTGTTGTATTATTATTAACGTATTTTCCCAAGTCCCGGCGTCCACGCGTCGTCGCGCGTCGCTCTCGTCGTCGTTCTACCTCGCGTCTGGCTCGAGGCCAAATTTCAGCCGCCGCCGCCACGCGCGTTCGCATCGTCCACGAACCTCACTTTTCGCCCGCGCACGGCCGCCATGGCGGACAGCGCCGCGATGGAGAGCAAAATGGAGATCAAACGCGCGTCCACGACCGCGGGCAAGCGCGCGTTGCTCGCGCGCGCGCCGAAAAAGGTCGAAAAGGCTGGCAAAACCACCCTGTGTCTGCACGGGCAAAACAGTTCCGAAGTTTTGAAGCGTCTCCTCGCCGACCTGGCGCGAACCAAGGGCCAAGAGGCGCACAAGATGACGCGAAAGAACCCAGGGGTACGTCCGTTTGAGGGCGGGGGGGAGACGTCGCTGGAATTCTTCGCCAAGAAGGCGGACGCGGGGGCGTTTCTGCTCGGGACGCACCAAAAGAAGAGACCGAACTGCTTGACGGCGGGCAGATTCTTTGAATATCACCTGTTCGATTGCGTGGAGATGTTGGTGAGGAATTATAAGTCGATGCAATCGTTCGGGGGCGAGGGAAAGCACGCGGTGGCTGGAAGTAAGCCGTGCTTGTGCTTTCAAGGGGAGGATTTCGAGACGCACGACGGGTTGCGACTGGTGAAAAACGTGCTGAGCGATATATTTCGAGGACGAGTGGTGGATAGGATAAATTTGAAAGGAATCGATCGGGCGATCGTGTGCACGGCGTTGGCTAATCCCGGGGGACCACCGATCGTGATGTTTCGACAGTACGCGATCAAGTATAAGAAATCCGGCACGCGGTTGCCTTTGATCGAGCTCGCCGAGATGGGACCTAGTTTTGATTTCACGTGCGGACGTCACCGCGAGGCGCCACCGGACGTCAAACGCGAGGCCTACCAACGAGCTCGCGTGGCGAAAAAGCAAAAGAACGTGTCGCACGACATGTTGGAGGGCAAGGTGGGTCGCCTGTACGTGGAAAAGCAAACCGGATTAGAGGCGCTCGGCGCGGCGAAGATGAAGGGCATGAAGCGCGAAAAACGCGACGCCGCCGCCGAACGCAGCGCGGCAAAACAAGAGGCGTCGACCGCCGCGCCCGCGTCCGGGGCTGGCGCGTCCAAGCGCTCGAAGAAGGCGACGTGATCGACGGCTCGGCGCCAACCGTACGATTATTGAACGACGACGAAGAGAACGACGAACGCGCCGCCGCCTCGGCGCACCGACGAATCCTCGCGTAACCGATGTCAACGCATGTACTCTCATCATCACGAAGAACCTTTTTCGCGTCGACGCGCGTCGTCGTCGTCGTCGTCGTCGATCTCGCGTCGCGTCCCGACGCCGCCGTCCTCGTCCAGCCTCGCACTTTCCTCGTTCCGCATTCCGCGTCGCGCGCCTCGCCTCGCGCGCCATGAAAATCCCCGCCCTCGTCGTCGCCGTCGCGGGCGCGTTTCTCGCGCTCAACGCCACCGGCTCCAACGCGCGCAAATCCGCGAAAGCGGCGAGCAAACTCACCCAAGTCTCGGTGATCAAAACCGACATCCTAAAGTTTCATCATCTCAAAAACCCGAAAGCCGTCTCGCTCGAGGAGAAGAGCCTGATCGACGCGTGGTTGTACGCCCAGCGAGACGAGGTGAACATGTTCGGCGACGCGCGCGGGACGAAGTACGAGCACGGGACGCCGCTGAAGAACGAGGACGGGACGAAGCGAAACGACAAGTACGCGTACGTCAAGTGGCGACGAAGCGACGCGCCGTGGATCGCGCGATTCCCGAAACACTGGGGCGAGGAACCGGCACAGCAGACGAGAGATTACGTGAAATTACCGGGCGCGTACGGATTCGGGAGCGGGACGCTGAAACGGTGGATTGAAGAGAAAATGGCGGAGGACGAGGCGGCGGCGGCGAAGGAAGCGGCGGCGGCGTCGCCGCGGAGAGACGCGGAGAAGACGTCGGAGACGACGCGCGAGGAGGTCGTCGAGGCGACATCGGCCGAGGCGGCGACCGAAGGCGCGGTGGAGACGACCGCGGGGGAAGGCGCGTGAGCGAACGACCCGAAAGATCGCGCCGCCGCCTCGCGCTCGCGAAGGAAATTTGTAACGCCGAAGACGAAACGAACAAAATCACCCAGCCTCAAAATTACATCGCGCGCGATCGCGCGCGCGCTCAGTCTTCGGAAAAGAAATCAAACAACGATCCACCGTCGGATCCACCGTCGCCGAATCCGTCGTCGTCGTCGAACTCGCTCGCGCCGAAATCCGGCGGCGCCGGCGCCTCCGTCCCTCCCGCCTCCCCGATCGCGCCCTCGCCGCCGCCGACCCCGCCGACGCCGCCGTACCCGCCGTACCCGAACATCCCTCCGATCGCGCGGTGTCCCAACGAGCTCCCCATCCCCCACGCCGCGCCCTGCGCGATCATCGACCCGAATCCGCCCGCCGCCGACCCTCCCGCCGCGCCGAGATCTCGCGACGGCGGCGGCGCGTGCGTCCCCGATCGCGTCGGCGCCGGCATCGTCGGGTCGAGCGCGCTGTACGTCGTCGGCCGAGGCGCGCCGAGCGGCGTCGTCTCGTCGGTTTCCGTCTGCCAGTAGTAAATCTGTCCGCTGCGCGCGTCGCGAACCTCCTCCCAGAGCGCGTCGACGGACGTCATCGGCGGCGGCGGCGCCCGCGCGCGCGTCGCGAGCGCGGCGGCGCGCGGCGAAGGCGCGCGCGCGCGCGCGCGCCGCGCGAGGGCGCGCAGGACGGACATCGCGCGGCGCGGCGACGCGACGATCTGTGCGGACATCGCATCGACCGGGTGTTTTCGGTGAAAACGTCGAAAACGCACGAAGGCGACGGACGCAGATCGCGACGCGGCGCGACGCGGGGCGACGCGCGGCGCGACGCGCGCGCGCCGCGCGGTTCGGTAAATTACGCCGCGCGCGGTCGAGCGCGACGGGAGCGATGCTCGCGACGCGCGCGGCGTCGGCGTCGGTGTCGGTCGACGCGAGATTGTGCGCTCGGGGGCGTCGGGACGGGCGAACGCGCGTCGACGCGCGACGCGCGGTGGGACGGGACGGCGCGCGCGGGGCGCTGGAGACGATAACGAGACGTTTGGGGGAGG
>Ga0255769_10000612_pt1 | contig 42563 bp, 54 predicted proteins | sample 041ome_9_FD_179637 | JGI IMG/M metagenome (GOLD analysis project Ga0255769, IMG submission 179637) | Coastal salt marsh microbial communities from the Groves Creek Marsh, Skidaway Island, Georgia - 041413US metaG (version 2) | ecosystem: Environmental > Aquatic > Marine > Intertidal zone > Salt...
ACAACGATTACGATTACCCCAACCACAACAGTTACTGAAACGGCTACAATCACACCGACCACAACTGTTACGGTTACCCCAACCATAACGGTTACGGAAAGTGCCACGATCACACCAACCACCACGCCTTCATCAACCACCACGCCTTCATCAACCGACACTCCAAGCACCCCGCCCACAAAAACCGAGACTCCCAAAACTGAAACTGAGACTCCTAAAACTGAAACTGAGACTCCTAAAACTGAAACCGAGACTCCTAAAACTGAAACCGAGACTCCTAAAACTATAACCGAGACTCCTAAAACTGAAACGATCACCCCGAGTACTATCACCTGCACTCCGAAATGTATAAATTATAAAGAATGCGGAACGGCTAGCTATAAAAAGGGTCACATTGAGTGCGGGCTCAACGAGGGTGATGGTGTCTACAAAACTGGCTCGGGCTTGGACGTGGTCTGCTACGACGTTAAAATCTTGCCCGATCCGTGTCCAAACGAACGGGATCAAGATTTTTCACTTGCTGAAAAAGTAGAAGATTGCGACGATGAAAAATGTACTCCCAACACTCCAACAATTACTCCTCGGACATTGACCGAAACTCCCCACACACCTACCTGCAGATGCTACAGACTAATGGAGTGTGGAACTTCTGACTTCGACAGATTTGGTAACTCCACAAGGATAAAGATTTGCGATGGTAGTGAAGCTCCCGAAGTTCCATTCTCTTTCGGTGAAGGCAATTCATTAGCTTGTTATGATGAAATTAAAGATATAACATGCAGAAAGAACACAGATGAAGCTTCTTTTAAAGGTTCCAAAACTGTGAATAGTTGTGAGGACAAAGATTGCATAGTACCTACTGAGACTGAAACTTGCATATGTTGGGAGAAGACTTACTGTGATGGATCAAATGAATTTAATCTTGTTTGCGACAACACGGATGCTCCTAGTGGTACTTATAAATATTCTTATAAGGGTAAAGTATATTGTGCGTCATCATCACGCGCGGATTCTTCCCAATGCGACCCAAATAGTCGTACTGTCAGTTTTAATGGTACTGAAGATGTTGACAACTGTGAAGTCGAAGAGTGCCAAGAGCCCACTCCAACACCTAGCTCCACTCCAACACCTAGCTGTGGCTGTCCATCGGATGATTGCGATGTTTGTAGTGCGTCTTGTGATAGTCCAATAGTAGTTAGTGCTAGCGGCGGAGGCGGCGGATCGGGCACTACTGGCACGATGGACATTAAAAAAGCCAAGTGGGCTAATAATGATGGTTGTTGCGACAGCAATGGCTTAACAAATGCGGGCGAGTCTGCTTGCAACCTTCTAAAACAAAATAGATATGATTGCAAACATAGTTATGGTTGCCTAGTTATCGAGTCTGAAACAAAAGATCTTAGCATAAGTCACAGCATGATTTCTGGTACTTGTGCGAGCAAACCTGACGACATAGACCTTAGCAGTTTGGGTTGCTACGCTGGCTATGCAAACATAGAAACTGTAAAAATTGAGCATCAACAACAGTCAGAGATCGAAGATGAAAATATAACTTTTGAGACATTTTGTGATGAAATTAAAAAGCATGGCGTAAAAGATTGCGCAGGCAAAAACTATCTTGGTTGCAAATGCGAAGACCCAACAACTGGAGCTTTCCCCTTTAGCGGCGGCTCATCGCAATGCTCAGTAAGAATTGATGCGGTTGATTACGATATGGAGTGGTCATTCTCTGGAGAGGCAGACCCTTGTACCAAAGCTGTCACTTTTACAAATGCTTCGGTGACTAGTAACGGCGTAAATTTCAATATACAAACTCCTGGAAGCGTGTCTAGTGGAAACAACGGGCGGTCAGTAACTGACTTTGAAGTATCTTCGCTAATATGGGCTAATGTCATAATGAATGCTTCTGTTTCAGGCAATACTTTAACCGTTGGTTTTACAGTCGATTTCTCCAGTCAAAGTTTAAATGGAAAGCCTCAAACTACCATAACAGGTTTCAACAACTTAATGAGTCAAGCTGCTTCTGCGAATTGTAAAGTCTCACCGATTAATTGCCCATGCTGCCCAGGAGACTGTTGCAATATTAGCGATCTAAAAGAAAAAGCTAACAAAGCTAGCAAGCTAGACCCACAAGACCCGCGTTATCAGCAATATGCTAATGCAGTAGCATGTTTTGACGCATGGGCTGCTATGTCTGACACATATTCCAATTGCAGTAAAGATAATGAAAAATGCAGTGCCAGTTTCACCGTAGAACTAGAACCTGACGGCAGCAAATTTACAGGAAAATGTGAAATGACCGAGTTAATTGGTGGTAAATGTGTAACGATATCAGGAGACAACCCCTATAAAAAACCTTGTCCCCAATAAAAAAACCTTGTTAAAAATATAACTTGATTTTATTCTTTTTTTTTGTTATAATTAGGTTTCATTGAGCTTTAATTATAAAGATGTTTTGTCTAGAATATTAGATTGCCCGAAAGATAATCGCACTCGTTCAGCTCAATCTTTCTGGAAAAAAGAAACTGTTTTATACAAAAAACTATATAATCAATATAAAAATGAAAATTTTTGGGCTAATTTAAATTTGCATGATTGTTCTTGCTCCAACGGTCGCATAAAATCTTTAGCCTTTTTTTTAGACAAAAAAAAACCATACTGGTCTCAAGTATTAAAAAGAAAATGGAAAATATTTAATTATAAACCAGAGCCTTTTCAGAATAAACCTTTTAATAAAGACATTAAAATACATTCAGAATACCCAACAAATAAAAAATCTCTACGCAACTTTTTTAAAAAATAAAATATATGAAGACTAATTATTCCAACGAACTCATTGAAAAATTTTTAAACGACAAGAATAATGTTAAATTCCATTATAATAATTATGAAGATATTAACTATAAAATACCTACAGGCTCTTTAAATTTAGACCTCGCCCTCAATGGAGGCTTTCCAGTTGGAGCTCATCGATTTACAGGGGTTAACGAAGGCGGAAAAACAAGCTGTGCTTTAACGGTTGCTAAAAATTTTCAACAGCAATTCCCTAAAGATGGAATGGTTATATATGTCAAAAGCGAAGGTCGACTTAGTCCCGAATTACTCAATAGATGCGGGGTAGATCAATCTCCCGAAAAGTTTTTTCGCTTTGATTGTAATGTTTACGAAAAAGTTTTCGAGCTTCTTCGCGAGTTGATACATGACAATCCAGAGAATAAAAAATATTTATTTATTGTTGATAGTGTTGATGCTTTATGTAGACTTGCTGATTACAATAAAGCATTTGAAGATAGCGAGCAGGTGGCTGGAGGAGCTTTAGTCACTTCAGTTTTCTTAAAAAAAGTTATTTTACCTCTTACTAAAATGGGGCACATGTTAATATTAACATCTCAGGTTCGAGTTGAAGTTGCCACCAACCCTTATGCATCAAGAGGTGGTCCTAAAGTAAAACAAGCGGGAGGCAATGCTATAAAGCACTATGCTAATTATATTTGCGAGTTCCAAGAGCGTTACTCAAATGATATTATGTACACCAATCCTTCTGCCGCAAAAATTGAAGATAAGGGAGACCCAATAGGTCATTATTGTAAAATTGTTTTTCGCAAAAGTGTTAACGAAAAAACAGGGGCTCAGGTGAAATACCCCATTCGCTACGGTCGAACTAACGGAAATTCAGTCTGGGTTGAAAAAGAGATTCTTGACCTCTTGAAAAATTGGGGCTTTCTGGAGCAAAAAGGAGCCTGGATATCAACAGATGAAGACTTACTTTCAAAACTTAAAGATGCAAATTTCGATTTTCCTGAAAAAGTTCAAGGGGAACAAAAATTACTAGATATACTAGAAAAAGATTTAAAATTAAGAGATTATCTTTATAATATATTAACAGAAGAAATTATTAATATATAAAATATGAGCTCTAAAACTTCAAAACTAAAAACAAAACAAACAAAAAATTCAACTAAAACGCGGAGTAGGTCTGAAATTTTAGCTATGTTGACTGGAGATTCCACAGAAACCTCAAAACCTCAAGATGTAAATAAACAAACAGTCGAAAGCTCTAAATCGCAAGTTGCGACCCTACGTAGCTCTCCTTCTAAAAACTCATCTACTCGCCTAGATTTAGTAGCTATGCTTTCTGGTGAGGATTCTAGTAATATTTCCGAAAAAGACTTGGAAGTAGTTAGTAAAGAATCCCATTACCCACATCTATCTACAGCTCAAAACCAAACAGAAAAAAACAGTTTTTTTCAAAACTTTCAACAGCCTCTCGTCGATTATGTTCTTAAGGTTGTTCCCTCGGAACATGTCGACGAATTCATTTCTGCCGTAAAAGAAACTCAACTCAGAAATCCCCAATCTAACAACCCTGGGGTGCAAGCTCCAAATCAAGAAGAATCTAACCAGAAAAAACAACCTGTTGCTCCAAACATCACGCAAAATAAAAACAAGAATTTAACCAAGAAAAAGAGTAATGATTCTTTTCTTATACATTGGAACGGCAGGTTTGGCAATAGAATGCACACTTACGCCTACCTTAAGAATAGAGCTTCTAAACTTGGCGGCAAAATATATCTACCCTCTAAGTGGGAGGGAGATTATCTTTTCAATTTAGAAAATGATTACGAAATAATTTCTGACGACGAGTTAAGATTAAATATTAACCAGACTCATCAAGATCTGGATAATCTTACATACAGAATGAGTGCGGTTCAAGATTTTGAATCTCGCTCTAGTTATAAAATTAAATACATTAGCCCTGACAACCCAAAAGAAAATTATAAAAAATACAATCATGCTGTAGCCATAGATAGTGTAAGCGCTTACCACCGCTCGATCTTTGAAAACATGAAACTTTCTGATGTTTTAAAGTGGTATGAATTTAGAGATGAAGTTAAAAATTTAGATATTTATAAAAAACTTGAAGACAAGCAAGGAACCTATGATATTGCTCACTTGCGAAGAGACGATATATCAAATGTCAATTATTCTAAAAATGGAGGCTACTCCACGATCAGTAAAGATGCTTATCTTGCCGCATTCAAAAAATACGACTATGACCCAACCAAAGTAGAATGGACTACAGATGACTGGTCTGGCAAGTGGGGAGTTGGCAATTCTATTGAAAGCGGTTTAATTCCAGCTCGAGGGGGTTGGCAGTACCCCGAAGGTGCTACTTACCTAGAGGGTATTATCTTTGATTGGCTTCCAGACTTCCTACGTTTATATTTCGCTAGGTCTATTTTTAGAGCCAATTCCTCTTTCAGTTTTTGGGCTTGCACCCTTGCCAAAGGAAGGGAAACTCCTCCTAAAATTTTTGCCCCTCGATTAGATAAAAGAGTTCTTTATAGGGAGACTCGAACAGAAAGCATGTTTGATTTTGAAGAAGGTAATCATCCTCATTGGCTTTGTATCGCTGGCAAAGATCAATGTGATGACATTGTATTTTCAGACGAGCCTAAGCCTAAAAAATGGTCTAAAAAATGAACCCAAGAGCCTCTAATTTAATTAAGATGCTAACGGGAGAGGCTTCGCTTGAATCCACTCCTAAAACAGACTCTTCTTTAAAAAAACAAAAACTATTAGATCTTTTAACTGGCTCTAGCGATAATAAAGCTGATTCGATAACAGTCAGAGACTCTCCAATTAAATCTAAATATTATACATGTCATTATAGCTCTGAATTAAATAAATTAAATAAAAAAATTATTAGCATTCCTGTTTATGGAGATAAAAATGTTTATTTATTAGGGGCCGAAAAAAACATAGAAGTTGCCGCCGATGTTTATCCAGACTGGATCGTTAGGATTTATTGCACTCAAGATATTAAAAACCTTAATGCTCTTAAAAAATTAGCCCTGGAAGGACGTTGTGAACTTTTCGTTTTAGAATCTGATGTTTTCCCTATGTATTGGAGATACTTTGCTATAGATGACCCTAAGGTATCTCATGCTATCTTCAGGGACAGCGATTCTATCGTTGACTTTAAAGAAAAAGCAGCTGTAGAAGACTGGGTCAAATCTGGATCAGCTCTTCATAGTATGCATGATCATGCTAGCGGCCACTGGTCTCCCATTATGGGCGGAATGTGCGGATTAAAAAACCCTATATCCTTCAATATGGTTGAGCAAATTTATAACTGGTCAAAAAACTTAAGGAATCACAGGTTTGTTTACAGTGATGACCAATCTTTTTTATCTAAGTATGTGTTACCTATTTATGAAAATGATATGGTCGATCATGACAGCAGCTTTAAAAATACAAAGTTAAAAAAATCCCAACCTTTCCCTCCTCACGCTCCAAATAGATATTCTGATCATGTAGGAGCTAGAACTTCAGCGTTTCAATTTATTAAATACGACAACCTCGAGTCTAAAGATGTATTTGTAGCGCCTCATTTTGGTCCTACAGATTATATTGTTGTCAGAGATTGCATTTACGCTATTATTAATAAATTTAATTCTGTAGTTATTCCTGTTAAACCTCATAACGAAGTTATTACCCAGTATATGTTTGGAGGACATGCTAATGTTTCTTTTGAAATTGTTGTTGATGACCACGAATGCTTTAATTTATTTGTTGAAAAATTCTCGCAAACACACCGTTTTATTGGCCTTGGAATTAATGGTTCCCATTCGATTTCACTTGGACGCTCTTGGGGCTCAGAAGTTGCATTCGAACAGGCTGGCCTAGAATTTCAAAAAAATATCTTCAAAGCTCTACCTAACCCAAATTTTAATTATTCAAATCTTAAGCCTAATTTAAAAACAATTATAGATAATCATTCTAAACAATCACAATCAAACCTCGAAAGCTCAATTCAAGTTTCTGAAGATCCTCTGGTCACAGCAATTGTTTCTACTTTTAATAGGTTTGACTATTTACTTAACACTATTGATTCAATAAAACAACAAACTTATAAAAATATTGAAATTATTGTAGTTAATGATAAGTCCACCCAAGAAGAATATTACAAATACAACTGGAAAGAGCAAGGGGTTAACATCATACATCTCGACCCCAGTAGCAAGGAAGTTATTGGCTATCCCGTTCCAGGAGGCTTTCAAAGAAATTTTGGAATGGAATCTGGCAAAGGAGATTACTTCGCTTTTTGTGACGATGATGATGTTTGGCTTCCTAAAAAACTAGAGCTGCAAATCCCATCGATGATAAAAAATAACTGTAAAATGTCTTGTACTGATGGTTATAGAGGTCAAGGGGCTTATGACCCAAAAAATAAATATAGAATATATAACAAAGAAGTGTTTTTTAATATCTTAAAAGATAAATATAAAAATACCAGTTATGACTTTTCTTTACACGAAGATAATTTTCCAAAAATTTGGGACGAAGGTTTTTTTCAACGTCATAATTGTGCTATTTGTAGCAGCGTGGTAATCCATAAATCTATCTTTGAATTAGTAGGTAAATTCACCCCAATGAAAGCTGCAGACGACTATGAGTACTGGCGCAGGGTCATTAAGCATACAAATTGTCACTATATAGACCAACCTTTAATGTATTATGATACCGCTCATGGTGGAGGCATCCAATATTCTTGGACTTAAATATGAATTTTAAAACTTTTTCTGGGGCCTCTAGAAGCATTCCTAGAATTAAGAACTATTTAATTGATTGGGACTCTAAAAGTAGAAGTAAATTTCAAAACAATGTAAAAACATTTTTATACTCTTTTTGGAAAAACCATGTTGTTTTTGAAGAGATGCCTGTTCCAGGAACTAAACTTTCCTTAGATTTTTATAATGCTAATAAAAAAATCGCAATTGAAGTTCAAGGCGATCAACATATCAAGTATGTACCTTTTTTTCATGGATCTTATAAAAATAATTACTTATCTCAATTAGATCGAGACCAAAAAAAAGAAGAATTTTGCCATCTTAATGGTATTCATTTAGTTGAAATTTTTTCTAACGACCCTATAAACAAAACTTTTTTTAAAAGCCAGGGGGTTTTATTATAATTATATATGAAAGATATAGATCCAGAAGAATTGGAAGATTTTTATTTACCAGAAAGCTTACTCAAAGAAATTTACAATTTAACTGGTGAGTTTGACGGCAACAGAGGTTTTATTTTAGCTTGCGTGGGTCAAGAGGGTAAACCTTTTATTTACTCAAAATTTTCTAATGAAATTATTGAGCTTGGCATAAGAAAAGCATTAGAAGAGTATTTAGTGAGAATGTCTGATTATAACAGTCTGGATTTTTTGGACAATGATTAATTTTAATTTGACTTAGTCGATAGTATATGTTACTATAGTCGAGTTAACACTTATGAAGTTGTACGACTTAGAACAAGAAAGAATATTTTTATCTGGGATTTTAGCTCATAGCAATTATTTTTTATCTGATATTGACGGTTTTATTTCTGCTGAAGATTTTTATAGTAAAAATTCTGTAGTTAATAAAACTATCTTCTCAAGGTGCAAAAGCCTTTTAGAAAACGACAAAAATTTAGATATAGCATTATTATCTCATCATTTGAGTTCTTTAAATTTATCTTTTGAAGATAATATAACTGTACCTAATTATTTAGAATCGCTAGATTTATTAGCTCAAAACACCTCGGAGTCTTCTTTCAGAAATTCTGCTGAAATACTTAAACTATTAAGTATTCGTCGATCCTTAAAATCTTCAGGGGAAGAGATGGCTCAATCTATGATTTCCATGGACCCATCTTCTTCATACGAAGAAATTATAAATAAGTGCGATGAAATTTACAACAAAAAAATTGACCTCTACGAAAATTCTTCAGGAAAATCCGTCAATCTATTTTCCATCATGCCTGACCTTGTTCATGAAAGAGCGAATGACCGATCAATCTTTCGAGATAGTGGCCCTATGGGGCCACACCACAGCTTAAACAACCTATGCGGATCCTTAACTAAGGGAGGTCATATTACTATTGTATGCGCTGGTTCTGGGGTGGGTAAAACTCAATTCACAACCCACTATTGTATGTACATATCTGGCAAGCATAAAATTCCCGTCCTTCATTTGGACAACGGAGAAATGAGCGAGGAAGAAATTGTGTTTAGAATGCTAGCTTCTTACACTGGTGTTCCTTTGTATTTAATCGAAAGTGGGGATTGGGCAGATAACTCTGACACAAAACGAAGGGTGGAAGGAGCTTTATCTAAAATGTCTTCTGGGGAAATGCGTTATGATTATTTTAATGTTGGCGGAAAAACTGTGGACGAAATGATAATTTATATCAAAAGGTACTATTACTCTCAAATTGGAAGAGGTAACCCCTTAGTTATTAACTTTGATTACATAAAATCAAGTTTTGAATCTGGGGGTAAATTTAAAACTGAATATCAAATTGTCGGCGAAATGGTTGATAAATTTAAAAAATTAATACAGCGAGATTTAGTCTTTGAAGGTAGACCTCAAGTTTCTTTAATGACCAGTGTTCAAGCTAATAGGGTTGGAACAGTCGGTAATAGAAATTCTGATTCTGTTGTTGATGACGAAAGTGTTATTTCTCTCAGCCACCGAATAAAACAATTTTGTTCTCACTTATTGATTTTGCGAAACAAAACTATAGACGAGCTAGAATCTGATCCTTTTTTCTGTGGGCGCCATATTATGAAAATAGAAAAAGCCAGAAACTATGGGGCTGATGCCGCTAGAGCTCAGAACCTTGTGGAAATGCCAGATGGCTCTATGAAAAAAAATTATGTAAATTTTGAATTTGACAATTTTAGAATTAAAGACAAGGGGGATTTAGTTGATTTAGTCGCTCAACAAACCTCTATCAATTCTTTGGACGATTCAGTTCAGAGTGAGGAATTACCCATCTAATATGTCTTCAAATATACAGTCATTACTAGAGTCTATGGGGTATAATCTCATAGATCGTGGCGAATACTGGCAAAGCTCCGCTGTATACAGGGGTGGAGATAACCCCAATGCTTTGCAAATCTATAAAGACAGCGGTGTATGGAAAGATTATGTTCGAGAAAGCAGTTTTTTCCCCTTTTCTGCTCTTGTCGAAAAAACTTTGGGGCCAACCGAAGCGGCTAAATTATCAAATTCTAATTTATCTAATTTTAATCCCACTCCCAAAGAAACCATCGTCAAGCTTGAAAAAATTTTCCAATTTTCAGACACTGAAATAGCTTCATTGTTGCCTCATTATAGCTTCTATAACTCTAAGAATATAAGTAATCAAACACTTAAATTTTTAAAATCAGGGATGTGCACCTTTGGCGCTATGTATCAGCGTTATGTATTCCCAATTTACAATAAGCATAATAAAGTTCATGGGGTTGCTGGTCGAGATATGAGTAAAGATTCTTCCAGGCCAAAATGGAAACATATGGGAAAAAAAACTGAGTGGATTTATCCTTTGTATGTCAAAAACGATGAAGACAACTCTTTACCAATTTATAATGCCATTACTTCTTCAAGAGAGGTAATGCTTGTAGAAAGTATTGGGGACATGCTTGCTTTACATGAAGCTGGTTTTAAAAATGTCTTGGTTACCTTTGGAGTTTCAATCTCTGCATCTTTATGCTCTATATTAATGGGTTTGTCTCCTAAGAAAATTTTCATATGCCTCAATAATGATTTTGACAAAGAGGTTAATGTCGGAAAATTGTCCTCCATAAAGTGTTTCCTTAAATTACTCTCCTGGTTTTCTTCTGAGAAATTATATATATGCTTGCCAACAAAAAATGATTTTGGAGCTATGACTAAAGAAGATTTTACAGAGTGGTTAGAAAAGAAAAGATCGATAGCCCTTAATCATAATAAGCTATGCTCAAATATCTTAAAAGAGGCTAATTCTTTAAAAAGAAAAAACATGCTCTCTAAAAATCTTTTAAAAAACATTTCTCATTTAAATTGTGATGGATAATATAGTTCGACTCTCTGCCAGTAGAATTTCCACAGCCGAAAAATGCTCGTGGGTTTATTGGTGTAAGTATAAAAATAAAATACCAGATTCCTCTAATTCTGGTGCGGCAAGAGGTAGTGTTTGTCATAATATTTTTGAATACCTCGGCAAGCCTAGACATAAAAAACATTTTAATAAAATTGTTGAAAAAAACTCTGTTTCAGGCTCAAAAGCTGTCCAGAAACTAATCCTCTCTCAAGCTAGATCTCAAAACCCACGGGTAGATAGTTTTGAAGATTTAGATATGATAGATAAATTTATCGTTAATGGTTTAAATTATAATTTTTATGGGGACGATCTAGAGTCTCCCTTTCAAACTTTTTCCGAAAAAACTTTTGATATAAATGTTACCGAGGGCGACTTATCTTACCACATATATGGCTTCATTGATAAACTATTTTTATACGACAAAGGTCGTAGAGCTATTATTAGAGATTTTAAAACTAGCAAGAAAGTTTACTCAGGCTCGGAAGTTACCGACAATTTACAAAACTTAATATATTGCTTAGCTGTTAAAAAAATGTTCCCCGACTGTGAAAATGTTTCTACGGAATTTTTATTTTTAAAATTTGATTTAAGTTCCGATTTACTTGGAGAATCTGGGGAAGGGGTACTTCAATTAGAGCCTGTTCAGCTTGATGAGCTATCTGGCTTTGAGTATCACTTGACTGAAATTCAAAAGTATCTAGATAATTTTAATTACGATACAGCTTGTTCCAACTTTGCCGCTGATCAACCTTTTCCAGATGACAAAAGTTTCTCGGGTCCCCTATCTTGTGGTTTCGCCAAGAAGCCTGGTCAATTAAAAAAAGATGGATCGCCTATGTGGCATTGCAATTACAAATTTCCATTTGAGTATTGGGTTGTTAAAAATGCTTCTGGAGAAATCATTCAAAGTGTTAAATCTTCTGAGAAAGATATTTTAAAAGCAGACGCTAACAAAGGCGAATATATAGAAAAGCTTTTTTACGAAGGCTGTCCTAAATTTTCCCCCTCTGTTGATGACGATTTAGATTTATAGTTTTTTGGCACGTTTAATGCAAATATATATTTGAAGGTTTCATTAAGAAACTTCTTGAGTGCCAAAAGGGCTCAACTAACAATAATACAAATATATATAATATGACAAAATTACTCAATACTAAATTAATACCATCAAACAGAGACGAGTTCTTAACTCCATTCGACTCTATTTTTGATGAAATGCTAGCAAAATCCTTCCCATCTTTTTCTGAAGATTTTGGGGTAAAGTTTTTTGGTAATCAAAGTTACCCTAAAGTTGATGTTGTAGACTTGGGTGAAAAATTATCGATAGAAGCTGAAATACCAGGCTTATCCAAAGATGAAGTTTCCGTCGATTACGAAGATAATATGTTATCAATTGTAGGCTCAAAAAGGTCTGAATCTTCAGGTGAGAATAAAAAATACATCAGGAAAGAACTTAAAAGATCAGGTTTTAAAAGATCTTTCTATCTAGATGACTCTTTTGACTCAAAGAAGATAAAAGCTAAATTTGAAAACGGCTTACTAATTATCGATGTACCAAAAAAGCATCCCGAAAAATCTAAAAAAATAAAAATTCTATAACTTCGCAGCCCTCTTCGGAGGGCTTTTTTGTGTACACACTTTTGTGAAGTTGATTATAGATTCATCTTTATGCGAGCCTCCAAGTGAAATATACCCATTTAGGGATATAACTCTATATGCTAAAACTTTTATTTTTGAAGATGTAATCTTGAAATGCCCTAACGGAACTCGTTCCATGTACTGGAAATGGCTTAAAGACCATGGAGCTCACGATTTTATTTCCTATTTAATAAAACATTCTGAAACAGAAAGTGGGTTTTCCATGGGGCCTAAAGGCTGCAATTTAAATATCAATCGAATAAATAGTTTTAATTTAAATTATATAATTTCTAAATTCCCCCTTTGATTTTTTCTTGACTAAAACGAGCTTTTTTGTTAGTATGTATCCTGTTTATATGCTACCAATTTTTAAATCCCATTATAGTATAGGAAAAAGTATTTTAACTCTTAATCCTCCACAATCTAGTTCTAAAGATGGCCCTGATTCAATCTTTGATTTGGCTTTAGATAATAAATTAAAAGAATTATTCTTGATCGAGGATGTGCCAACTGGATTTCTCGCTGCTCGCAAAACATCTTTAGAGCTTGATATGCATTTAATTTTCGGCTTGCGAATGTTGTTTTCTTGCGAGAGCAAAGGCGACGAGTCTGTGCATAAATCTATAGTTCTAGCTAGATCCGACAAAGGTTGCGAGCTACTTAATTTAATTTACAGCGACATAAATTGCAATATGAATGGTGTAGGAACTTATAAATTGCTTAAAAAATATTGGAACAACGATGACTTATTGCTATGTGTGCCGTTTTATGATTCTTTTTTGTTCGAGAATAGTTTTAAATTCTCTAGCTGTGCTCCTGATTTTAATTTTTGTTTTCCAATATTTTTCATTGAAAACAATGGTCTACCTTTCGATTCATATTTATCTAACTTAGTTTTAGATTTTTGCAAAAAGTTTAACTACGAACATCTTTTAGCTAAAAGCATTTATTATAATAAAAGATCCGACTTAGAAGCATTTCAAGCGTATAAATGTATTTGCAATAGAAGTTTTGGAAGGAGCAGGTCTTTATCTAACCCAATGCTGGACCATTTTGGCAGTAATGAATTCTGTTTTGAGAGTTGGCTCGAATACAAAAAATGAATAAACATTTATTAAGATTTAAAAAAAATCAAAAATATATAATTTTTGATTATGAAACCTGCGGTCTAAATCTAGCTTCTAGCGATAACAAACCTTGGCAACTTGCATTTTTGATTTGCAAAGGGTCTAATATTTTAAAAAGTTATGATTTCTACCTCAAATGGAATAACCTACCAATCTCTGAAGAAGCTAAAAAGGTAACCAACTTTAACGAGAAGGAGTATCTAAAGTTAGCGAAAGACCCACTTGAGGTTTTATCTATCTTTGATAACTATTTTTACGATCCTTCTTTTCTTATTGTTGGCCATAATATTCTGGGTTTTGATATTTACATTCATAATTTACACAGAAGGCTTTGTGGCTTAAAAACCGACTATTCTTATCTCAACAGAATTATTGACACTAATTGTTTAGCTAAGTCTATTGAATTTAATATTGATTACGACAACACCGATTTCTTCACTTGGCAATTTAAATTAAATAACCTTAGAAAAAAAGGTGTAAAAACAAATTTAAAATCTTTATGCGTCAAACATCAAATAGATTTTGATGAGAAAAAATTGCATAATGCTTTATATGATATAGAAAAAAACTTTGAAGTATTTAAAAAAATAATGTGGAGTTTAAATATTTAAATGAAAAAATTTATTTCTAAATTCTCTCGCTATGAAAATTGCATTCCTCCAGGGGTTCGACTGCCTGAAATTAAAATTGAAAAAAGGTTTTATAAGCTCTTGGGGTTATCTGAGTCTTCAACCAATTTAGATTTTTTAAAAGTTTTATGCGATCAAGGTTTAAACAAAAAATCTTTAAACACTAAACGGTATTTAGATAGATTAAGTTATGAGCTTGGGGTTTTAGAAGAATTAGGTTTTATTGATTACATTTTATTAAATTGGGATATTATAAATTTTTGCAATGAAAACTCAATACCCGTTGGTCCAGGAAGAGGTTCCGCTGCAGGCTCTTTAGTTTTATACCTAATTGGAGTCACTAATATTGACCCCATTAAGTACGACTTGTATTTCGAAAGGTTTGTTTCAAAAAGTCGAGCCAAAAAAACTATTGTTGATGACATTACCTATCTAGATGGTAGTCTTCTCGCTGATATTGATAATGACATTGCTTACGAGCACCGTCAAAAAGTCATTGAATATATTGAGGCCAAACACCCAGACAGAACTTGCAAAATTTTAACCTTAAATACTTTAAGCAGTAAGCTTTGCATCAAAGAATGCGGTAAGATTGTCGGTAACTTTAGCGAAAAAGAAATTAGTTTAGTTAGCGATTTGATACCTAAAAAATTTGGCAAGGTTTCTTCGCTCGATTCTTCAAGGGAAGAGTCCGCCAAATTTCGTGATTGGTCTTTGGCTCACCCTAAGGTGTTTTCTATAGCTAGCAAACTAGAAGGCTTAAACAAAAACACTGGGGTTCACCCCTCGGGCATTGCAATCTCTTTTTATAAAATTTCAGAGATCTGCCCTGTGCAATTGACCAGCGAAGGGCATTTCATCACAGCTTACGACATGAACTGGGTTTCCGAACTAATGGTTAAGTTTGACATTCTTGGGTTGCGGACATTGAGTGTCATACATCATGTTTGCAAAAGCTTGGGGATTGACATATCTTCTCTAGATTTATCTGATTCCAGAATTTACTTACCTTTACAAAACAGTTTGCGTTGCGCACATGGTTTATTTCAAATTGAAGCTGACACAAATTTTAGAGTATGCAAGCTAATTAAACCAAGAAGCCTTGAAGAGCTCAGTGCTGTAATAGCTATTGCTAGACCAGGAGCTTTAGAATTTGCTGATAGCTATTCTTCCTTCATTGAATCTGGAGAAGCCAACTTGGTGCATGATTTTTTCTCTGAAACTCTTTCTTATACAGGAGGAATTCCCTTATACCAAGAACAGTTAATGAAAATGGCTGTTCAAGTTGGGTTTTCCCTAGATGAATCAGAGCAGTTAAGAAGAATTATCGGAAAAAAGAAGGTTGATCAGATGCCAGAGTGGCAAAACAAAATCAAGAGAAAGATTCAAGAGTCTGAACTCGAACCAGCTATCGGAGACATCCTTTGGAAAGTTGCTGAGGATAGTGCTAACTATTCATTTAATAAAAGTCATTCCATAGCATATGCTACTGTTGCAGCTTGGACAACTTATTTGAAGTTTAAATTCCCTCAAGATTTCTTTTTAAGTTTGTTGAAAATGTCAAAATTTGAACCCGCTCCCCAGCAAGAAATAAACAACATTTCTAAAGAGCTGCCTTTTTTTGACATTAAACTGCTCCCTCCAGATCTTGAGAGGTCTCTTTTAGATTTTAGCAAAGAAGGTTCAAATTTACGCTTTGGATTGAACAGTATAAAAGGGATTAGCGAAAAATCTATTTCGAGTTTACAGAAATTCAGATCCTCACAAAGCCCAAATAAATTCAAAACCTTCATAAGTGCTAAAGAAGCTGGTTTAAACATAGGTATTCTATCTTCTCTAATTCAGGCTGGTTGCCTTCCTGGTTATGATTGCAGCAGGTCTTTGCTCGCTCTGGAAGCTCAAGCCTTTAACCTTTTAACCGATAGAGAAAAGCGATGCTGTCTAGATTTAGGAGCTAAGTTTAATTATAAACTTTTGGACATAATTGCTGAATCCCAAAAAGGTCTTCTAGCTAAAGATGGCAAACCTTTCATGAAAGAGTCTCGCTTTTCAACATTCAAAAGTAAATATGATTCATACAAATCTATTTATTTAAAAAATAAAAGTTTTGAAAAATTTGCTAATTGGTTTTTTGAAACCAAACTCTTAGGTTATAGTTATTCCAGTGATCTAAAATCTGTCTTTAACGATTCTGAAGTTATTTTTGATTCTAATAATTTTTATAACGAAGAAAAATTAAGAGGTAAATTCATCGGTAGTGTATATGATATATATAAAGGTGTAAGTAGAAATGGAAATAAATATATTAAAATGATTATTCATGATGAATACGGTAAATACCCAATAATGTTTATGGACAACTCTCGAGGAAATAAATACTCTGAATACCTTAACTCGGGGGGTTCTGATCCTCAAAAAGATGATATCATATCTTTTATTGGCTCTAAATATAATGATATTATTTTTGTTGATCATTTGTTACCATTGGGCGAAAAAATTTATATGAAATTAGGCGATTTAAAATAATGGATCCTCTACCAAACTTCACTCCTCGAGTTCAACAAGCTATTAAATTAGCTAAAACAATTTGCATAGATCATAACTTAGCCACAGTAGAAGTCTTGCATCTTCTCTATGGTGTTTTAAAGGTTCAGGGCAACCTTTTGTTTTCCCTGGGGGATGATCAAACTTTCAACTTAAATCTCTTAGAGAAATTTTCTTACTCGTTATTCGAATCAAAGCGTAAGCCTATCTCACCTCAGACTCACCTTAGCTACAGCAAGAGTTTCAAAAATTGTCTAAGGTCTTCGGCTGGTTTAGCTAAAGAATATGGTCATGATTATGTGGGGGCCGAGCATATTTTCATCACACTTCTGGACAACAAAGATGTTAAGTCTTTTTTCGCTTCGTTAAAAATTTCATGCTCAGATTTGTCTTTCAGTGTAAAATCTGCACTTGAAGGTGATACCCTTGAAAGAGACGAGCAATTAAAAGATAGTTTGCAAAAGTTATCGGGCTTAAAATCTTCGCCCAAAATCAAACTAAATAAAAAACTAGACGAAAACTCAGATTCCTATTTATCTCAGTATAGTGTTTGTTTCACTCAACTAGCTAGAGAAGGAAAACTAGACTTGGTAGTCAATCGAGAAAAAGAAATTTCTAAATTAATAGAGATTTTGTGCCGTCGCTCTAAAAATAACCCTATTGTTTTAGGTGAAGCTGGTGTGGGAAAAACTGCACTAATAGAAGGTTTGTCTCAAAAAATCATCTCACAAGACGTTCCCGATAATCTTTTGGGTAGTGAAGTTTTCTCTTTAAATTTAAACAGCATTATAGCTGGAACTAAATACAGAGGAGAGTTTGAACAACGTTTTAAAGATATTTTGAACGAAATCGGTTTGCGCGATAAGATTATAATCTTTATCGACGAGATTCATACTCTTGTTGGCGCTGGCAGTGCTGAAGGAGGTATAGATGCTGCTAATTTACTTAAACCTGCTTTATCTAGAAATCACTTTAACTGTATTGGTGCTACTACTTTCGAGGAATTTAAAAAGCATATCGAGGTCGACAAAGCCTTATCCAGACGTTTTCAAAAAGTTGTTATAGAAGAACCTTCCGAAAAAGAATGTTTTCTCATACTAGAAAAACTAGCTAAAGATTATGAAAATTTTCATCAAGTTAAATATCGGAAAGGAGCTCTAAAAAAAGCTGTTGAATTAAGCTCTATGTATATCAACGATAGATATTTACCCGACAAAGCCATCGATATTATAGATGAAGCTGCGGCAAAGGTAAAAGTCAAAAATCTTCATAGACCGAAAGAGCTACAGAATATAGAAAGCTCGCTCGACTCCTTAATTGACGAAGAAGCCTCCACAAAAAACAAAGATCAAAAAAAAGTCATAGGCGAATGTATAGATAATTTATTTGAAAAATATCAATTGATACTAGATGACTGGCAAAAATCTTTAAAAAAACGAGTCTTATATGTTAGCGAATCTGATGTTTTAGAAGTAATCTCCTTGAAAACTTCAATTCCTGTTTCTATTTTATCTTCTTCTTCTGACGAAAAATATTTAAAACTTGAAAGTAATTTAAAAAAATCAATTATAGGTCAAGACGAAGCCATTTCTTCCATTTGTGATTCTATAATACGTTCTTCTTGCGGCTTAAATAATCCACAAAAACCTACTGGTGTTTTTTTATTACTAGGTCAAACTGGCACTGGAAAAACATTAATGTCTAAAAAAATATCAGAGAATTTGTTTGGTGGTCTAGATAAATTAATTAGACTGGACATGGGTGAATTCTCAGAGTCATCCAGTGTTAGTAAAATAACTGGTTCTTCACCTGGTTATGTAGGCTACAGTCAAGGCAGCCTACTTGTAGATTCTGTTCGCAAAAATCCCTACAGTGTAGTTTTGTTTGATGAAATAGAAAAAGCTAACCCAGAGGTTTTAAAAAGTTTGCTTTCTATTTTGGACGAAGGTTATCTTTTTGATTCTCATGGTCGAAAGGCTGACTTTAGAAATTGCTTAATTATATTAACCAGTAATTTAGGCTCCGAATTAATGTCTAAAACTCAACATGGGGTTGGCTTCATGACTCCCGAGACAAATAAAATACTTTACCAAGATAAGCTAAAAGAGTCTGTCATAAAACATTTCTCCCCTGAGTTTGTCAATAGAATTGACGAAGTAATTAGTTTTAAACCCTTTTCCAATAAGTCTTTATTTCAAATGATCAAGATGTACCTTTTAGATTTAAACAAAAAGCTTTCTTCTAAAAAAATTAAAATTTCTTTAGATTCAACTTTGATAGATTACTTTATAAGTAAGCTCGTCGACCTTAATTTAGGGGCTAGACCAATAGAGCGTCTATACAAACACCACATTGAATCTTTAATAGCTAAAGACTTACTGCGTGGTAAAATTTCCCCAAACTCGAAAATTAAATTTTTTTACATTGACGATTTGGTTAGCTACAATATATTATAAGCAATTACTTAAACATATAGCTATAGATATTAATATTATAATTTGAGTTGTAGTTACATTATGTATCATTCTCTTATCCTTTCAATACATTAATACACTTCAAACTTGACTTTTTATCATTTTTAATGTAACATATATATGTTCTTTGATAATTTTTGGGCGTGTACTGGATTTGATTTAAATTGAATTGGTATATTGCAGGCAGGAGTTGCACCTGGCTCCTAATAAAGGTGCAAAATATTACATGGCAACAAGTCGCGTATCAAAGCTTTCGCTTCTCAAAGCGAAAAGCTTGCCCTAGCAGCATAAGTCTGCTACCTCACAACTTTTGACGCAGATAGGAGGATTGTGAGGTCATTAATCTGCAAAACAGAAAAAGTTTATCTGTTTCATAAACTGTACCACTGAATATTCGGGGGCCTCAAGTTTGAGTGAATAATTGAAATATTTAGTTGGATGTCTATATCTTAACTGTAAAAAAAATAGACTAAGCTTGTAGATGTATATTCTTGCAGATTTAAAGACGCGGGTTCAACTCCCGCCACGTCCACCATTTTTATATCTTTTTATTAAATATTTATGGGTATATTCCAAATCTTGCCATTCTTTAATCTCTACTTTTTTATTTTCTAAGTTTTTATAGTTTTTAAAAAAATCTTTAATTGAGTCAAGTTCTTGCTTACTTACATCTTTTATAGATTTTAAATCTTGATTTAGATAAGATGCGCAAAGAATTTTACAATCTCTTTCTCCGTCGTCTATCATTTCTAATAACCCTAGGGTTCTTAATTTAATTAATGTATTTGGTTTTATCCCTACTCCTTCATCCAGCATGATTATATCTACAGGGTCTCCATCTTCAGCTAAAGTATTTGGAATCATTCCATAATTCCCAGGGTACCTCATTGAGCCAGAAAGCTTTCTATCAAATTCCATCAATTCAAATTGCTGATTATATTCGTATTTTATATTGCAGTGTTGGCTAACTTCTATTAAGCCGTAGACTATCTCTGGATAGTCTATATGCTGATTCTGAATTCTCATTTTAAAGATTAATAGATTGCCAGTCTTGAGACTGAAACCCCTTATCTCTTATAAGATTCACTCCTGTAGCTCTTTCCCCAGGTTTATCTGGGTCCATATCGTTTATTAAAAATCTAGGCCCTCTTTCAATCTGCATGATTAATCTGTGGTACGGAATGTTGTTTACACTTAACTCTAGTTCCGTATGTTTTCTTAAATATTCTGGTCTAGCAGTTGTTAGTATTATCATGTGTCCTTGTTTATACCATTCGTTTATTTTATCTTGAACTCCAGGTAATACCTCTGGAGATTCTTCCTGATATTTTTCAAACTTTCTGTATTTGAATATAGAACCGTCAATATCGCAAAATATCGTATTGTATTTTTTCATTATTCAGGTCTTTTGCCTAAAGGTTTACCGTCTGGACCTATTTCCCCAGCTCTAATTCTTGTAGCTGAAACCTCTTGCAATTCTTTAGAAAGTTCTAGTTGTTCTATATTATATCCAACTCCTCTTCCGTAAAAAACATCTGTTATATTTGGAATTTCTATGATTTTTAATTTGTTACCAAACTCTATGCATGCATCCATTATATTTTTCTTTACTTGCTTGTAGTTGTAAGGATTTTTTTCATCTATTCCTCCTACATTTCTAAGTGCTATACAACATTGCCCAGTTCTTTTGATAGCTTCGGCTACTAAAGTTTTGTGGCCAATGTGAAAAGGCTGATATCTACCTATCAATAAAGCTGTGGGAGCTTGATCATCCCAAGCTTCACTTTCATTAATTTTTTCGATAACTTTATCCGCCCATTCTTCGGGAGATCCATCTGTTAATCTCACATCGTAATGTATAGGCTTTTCAAACAACTTGTTAGTGTCTTCGTATCTACCTTCCCTTATTCTATCCACCCAAATTATAAAGTCCGCATTAAAAGCTTCTCTTGTTTCCCGTGTAGGACAAACAAAATCTGCTATAACATAGCCTCCGCCTAGTTTTGCCCAGTCACAGAGCTTCCCCATTCTTTTTGCGTGCGTTATTCTATCTTCAGGATCAAAACCCAATTCTGAATATATATCTTGTCTTACGGCATCGGCATTAAACCATGCTGCATTTAACTTTGCGACTAATATTTCCGCTAAAGTTGTCTTGCCTGATCCAGGCAGCCCCATTATTAATATTTTTCTTTTCATTATTCTTTTGTGTACTATATGTTAGTAATAACTATTACACCTTTTTAATTTTTTTTAAAAAAAAATGACTGACTCACACAAGGAAAAACTATATAAAACTTCTGAAGCTCAACGTAAAGCTCAAAAAAAATACGACGACCATGATTTATCTCGTAGGCGACGCCAGAAACGCGAGTACATGAGAAGAAAAAGAGCTGAAAACCCTAACTATTGTCGCTGGAAATAATACTTGACTATGTTTCTTTTTTTTGCTATGATGATTAACATCATGAGTAAAACACAAAAGAAAGCTAGGAAGACTAAATATCAGTTTGATCAGTATTGGGCTATACATTATACAGAAATTTTCCCCAATACAAAAGAGAGAGATTATAAAGTTATTATTAAAGCTAGATCTTCTGAGTTCGCTAAATCCATCTTAAAAAAGAAAGTTAAAGAAGATAATTCAAAAAATAAAATAACTAACTTACAGATCTACATGTTAAAGCCGAAGACGGCTGTTAACAAGCTTCGATTAACGATTGAAGATTGGAAGCATGTTCATCAAGCTTCCTTCCCAAATGTTTCTAATGTTTTATTTAAATATTTGATACCTCGTCCTGCGGGCTGGAAAACTAGAACTAATTCTAAAAAGCCCATTAATCCTTGCTTGTTTAAAAAAGGAAATCAAAATCGAAAAAACAACTTAACTTTAGAGCAAAAAGCTTATTTAAAGTGGGATGGGACCTGGAAACCTTGGTCAACTTCAGAGCGCAATGCTCTTAAAGAAAAAATTATTCTAGCCTTAAAAATGCACGGCAATAATCGCTCTCATGCTTCAAAATATTTAAAAATTAATCAAAGGCATTTGTATAAATTAATGAAAGAAAAATTTATAGAAGTGGACTGGACTAAGGAATTCCCGCCTCCAGAGATAAGGATTCAAAATCAAAACGTCGATCATTCTAAGCGTATTGCTGGAATACAAAGAGCTTGGAACGAACGCTCTGCTAAACTACAAGCCTTACATGGCCCCAAAATTTTAGAATTACATGAGCGAGGTTACAGTGTAACAAAAATCTGCAAAGAGCTTGGTCATAATAAAAACTTCATACGCAAAGTCGTCGAAAATTCCCAATAACATCATGAACACTAGAGATCAAAATATGAATTGGCTTCTTGATTATCAAGAAGATTTAATTAAGATTGTTGGCAAGCATCGCAAATCTAGCCATGTATTATCTGTTGAAGAAATAATTTCTGAAATCAATAATCACATGATTGAAAAAGGTCATGTGGACAGAGAGTACTCGGATCAAGTTGATTTTTGCAAATTCTTATATGGTGTTGCAAAAAATTGGGTTCGCTGGACAGCAACAGGTGTCAAACATAAAGATAAAGATTTTAATTTAAAACGTTACGATTCCATCAAAAAGACTGATGATGGAGACATGACAGCTTTTGAATATATTTGCACAACGATAGGCTCTGAAGATTCTTTTTTTGAAGAGTTAAACTTTTGCAACCGATTTGAAAACATCTACAAATGGATCTTTGACTATAGTAATTTCTTGACTGAAAAACAAAAAAATGTTTTGCCTTATGTTATGCTTGGCAAAACTCTTGATGATATTGGGGATGCGATGGGTACCACCCATCAAGCCGTCTCCGCCCTAGTCCTTGATGCCTTTGCAAGGATTCGTCAGCATGTTAAAGTTGACATTAACCAGGATAATGATCGTGAAATTATTAAAAAAGGTCAAAATTCTGTTAATTATTTATTTGGTCAAGAACGCTGTAAATACCGAGCGACATTAAATAAAAAATTATTAAAAAAGTAAAATGAATTTATTATATAAAACTAAAACATATTTGGTCGGCCACATGCAGTATCTTAGCGGTAGAGACTGGAGGCAAGATGTAACAGAAAAACTCGAACCTCTTTCGATAACTTGCTTCAATCCTTATGAAAAACCTTTCATGAAGGATGTTGAAGAGGATGAAGCATCTCGAGAGGAAATGGAAACTTGGATGCGCACCAAACAATATGATCGAGCCGCCGAGCGCATGAAAATGGTGCGGGCCTACGACCTTAATTTAGTTGATCGTAGTGATTTTATCATCGCGCATCTTGTACCTGATGTAGCATCTTGGGGTAGCGCTGAAGAGATTGTTACCGCCGTTAGAGAAAAGAAACCTGTATTCGTAAGTATGGAAGGGGGCAAAGCAAAAACCCCTTTATGGATGCTTGGAATGTTACCTCATAAATATATTTATAATAGTCTTGACGAAATAATTGATATGTTGTATGCTATAGATAATGGTAGTAAATCAATTGATTCAGATAGATGGAGACTTTTAAGAAAGGAGTTTAGGTAGATGGAAATTTTTCAATTAATCATTTTTTGTATCGCTAGTTACTTTTGTTATTACATTAACATGTCATGATTATTATAGATCAAGCTTCGCATTATAACTTTATTTTTGGCATAGGGCAGACTCAAGATTTCATCATTAATTCTTTAGAGGCTCTTTTCATAGAAAAACACGGTCAAAAATTATATAATAGTTGCTCTTTAATATTAATCATTGAAAATGAAAATTTCTATCATGTCATTAGGAATAAACATAAAGTTCGTGTTAGCGGAGAGTTAATGTCTAATCTACTTAAGGACCTCTCTAGCCACTTTTAAATTAATTTTTATGAACAAATCAAAGTTAAAAGAAATAAAATCTATCATGGGATACCAAGGCCTACCTGAGCAGAAAAGACTGCTACGAAGGTTTAAGAAATCATATGCAAGTTTAAGCGTGGCTGATAAAATTCGAATTATCGACGATCTTAAATTAAAATTTTCCTCAAATCAAAAAGATTCAGCGGAATAACCTATCAGTAAAACTACTTTTTTACTAAAAATATTAGAACTTATAGTTTTTATTTTTAATATATAAATCATATCTCTCTTTTTTATTAACAGTTAATTATACCAAATAAATATCATGGAAAACAACAATAACGAAAGTTCAAGTCAACAAAGCGATTGGAAACAAAGAGAACTAGGGGCTCTTTGGAAGAAAAACGGGCGCACTCAAAATTATTTTTCTGGAAGAATAAATTTATCTAAATTCAGCGGGGAAGATTTCGTCAACATTGTTGGCTTTTCCAATAAGTTAAAAAAGGAGAACCCGAACGCTCCCGATGTAATTATTTATTACTCTCCATCTTCTGAAAAAAGCGGGCTTGATTTAGACTCTTCTAACCAGACTAAGCCATCTTCAGTCGATGAAGTTTCTGCTTCAAAAACTGAATCCGCTCCAGCGGTCGATAGCAATTCTATTGATGATGAAACTCCCTTCTGAAGTTTATATTCTTTTGCGTAACCATCGTCGAGCGGACCAAAACATCTTCAAAAATAAAGATGAAGCTCTACTCTCCGCCGCTCGACTTTCTGAGTCTTTATCTCGTTGGGAGCCTCCTCATCGCAATAAAATTACAGTAGTTAAAACCAGAGAGCCTTTTAAATTTCTTTAAATTGAAATCTAAATTCTTATCATCCTTCAATTCTTTTCTCGATTTAGCTAAAAAAAGAAAACTTAACATCAAGATGGCTAGTCGTCACGACTCTTCTCGATCTATTTCTTTTTTTTTATTGGGCTTAGATTCTAGTGGTTCTCCCAAATCTTCCTCTGTCTTTTTAAAAGTCTCTGGGTCTCACAAACATTCTGAAAAATTTACTTGGATTGAACTTAAAAACTCAAAAGGCAAACCTGGTTGGCTTTATGGATCTTCTGATTTTATTTGTATAGAGACCTCGAATAGTTATATTCTATGTCCAAGAGTTTCTTTAGTAAATTTTGTTCACGATAAAGTCGACTTTTCTTCTCCCATTGTCTCTAATCCTTGGCAGGCTAGGTATAAAATATTCCAAAGGGATTCTTTTGAGGAAATCACACAAGTGAGCAATCAAGACATTTTATCCATAAAAGATGTTCAAGTATGGAAAAAACAATGAAATCTTCTGTTAATTTTGCTTTAGTTACCAGTGACTCTTTGATGAGTAAAATTCCCTCTTGGGAGTCCTACCAATCAATGGATGAAAATCAGTTTTTAGATTTAATTAATTACTCCAAAGAGCTTATGGGCTCGGAAGAAGGTCATTCTATTACTTTTTTGGTTGTTGCGGAGGGGGTTGATCAAACAGAAATAGAACAATCTAAAGAAGAAGAAGAGAAAAAAATCAATAAGCAAAAACTCATCGAGCAAAAAGAAAAAGTTAGAGAAAATTCCAAATCGATCTTAAATTCAATTTATGGCATTTAAAACTTGACTTTTTATAGTAAAAAAACTATTATGACACAATCAGATTCATCAAACACAAACAAAGCTATCGACAATTTCAAAAAACACCAATGCTGGAACGGCGGCACTTGTAATACAGACTCAATTTACAATAAAAACACAAATTCTGCAGGGAAAGGAGATTCCCCTAGAAATATTAGCGAAAAGTTTAAAAAGAATTATGAAGATATTTTCCCAAATTCTTTTAAACCTAGTTGGCTAAAAAATACAAATAATGAATAACACTTACATAACTCAATATAATATTATTATAAGCTCTTCTTCCAGAGATTCTTTGTATAATTTTTATTTAACCTTTTCTAAAAAGGTGGCGGGCATCACCTTGCCCAAATTCTCCGTGTACAAAGATCGCAACTCCAACTTGTTCGCTTTTGAATTCTTGGTTTCTTTTGGAGATTCTCTTGACAATACATTACTAGACCTTTTGGGTGATTTTGTTTCAGATTTTCCTAATGTTACTCTGACTGGTGGATTCTTAGATGCTTACGGCTCTGGATTCATAAATCAAGACTTACAAAAACAATACTTAAACGAAAAAATATTATGATAGTACTAAACTTTGCACTCAATAAATTTCTACCTTTTGTTATCATTGGCTTTTTATGTTTTTATAACATGGGATTTCATACTTTTGAACCCTACGTAATAATGTGTCTCGTTTGGTTCGTTAGTCATTTTAATTTTAAAGCAGGTTATGCTGTAGCTTATTGCGAAAAAAACAATATTGACTTAGATGATTAATAAAATTAAACATTTCTTTTCTAGCAAATATTATATAGTTTATAAAAATTCAGATAAAAAAATTAAAACTTATTTAATTGGAGATATAAACTTGTATAAATCATTTGGAAATAAAGAAGAGCGTAGAGACAATGCGGGATTCAAGGCTTATTGTTTTGCCAGAAAGTCTATCAGATCCTTCAGACATGACCGTATTTTGTCTATCACAAAAAAATAGATTTTGAATTTTAACTTGGAATTTTACATATTATTGTGTATAGTATGTTTACTAGTAAGTTTATTTTTATATCGTAAACGTCGCAAATCTAATTTTAAATATGAATCTGATTCTAGTATTAACGCCGATCTCATACGTCAAGAAAACGCTTTCTTGAAAGATCAACTAACCCAACTTCAAAAATCTTTTCAGTCTGAACAAGAACTTATTCATGCTCAACGCTTAGAATTAAATCAAAAAGAAAAAGAATTAATTAAAACTAATCTTGATTTAGAAAAACGTCTTGCAGAAGAAACTGAAACCCGCCGAAAAGTAGTCAACCAAAAGAAGAGTAGCGAAGTTCGTCTTGGTCACATAGCTGAAACACTCGCTCCGTTCTTAGATCAATTCGAGTTCGACCCAGAAAACTGTACCTTCCTAGGAAAACCCATTGATTATATATCTTTTGGAGATGACGAAATAACAATTATTGAAGTGAAAAGCGGCAATAGCCAATTAAATCAAAAGCAAAGACATATTAGAGATCTTATAAAAAATAAAGCTATCAAATGGAAAGAAATAAGAATAAAATAATTTTAACAAACTAAATAATATGAAAAATAAAATCGTATCATTACTATTAGCCCTCGGGCTTTCAAGCGCTGCCTTAGCGAATTCTGCTAAGATCGGATATGTTTCCGACTTCTTTTACAGAGGCGAACAAAAGGCTCTAGAATCAGTTCAAGCTTCACTTGATCTTGATCAAAATGTCGCTGGCCTCAACGCCAGCCTTCATGCATGCACCAATCAGTCTGTCGACCAAGGTGTTGATAGCTACGGTTTGGCTGCTGGAATTAGTCATACTTTTGTAGACGGACTTCTTAATGTCTACGGTGGTTTCAATCACTTTGAAGACGTTGAGGGTGACGCTCTTTCTGAAGTTGCATTAAGAGTAGGTTTGAACACCATCGCTTCTCCCACCTTGGCTGTTTATAGAAATGTTGATGATGAGCTTTACACCTTTGAAGGTTCGATCTCTCATTCTATTTCTTTATCGATTGCTGACCTTGGCCTCTCCGCCTCTATTGGTAATACTGATATTACAGAATCTACTGATCGCGATTATTATGGTCTTGGAGCTAATCTTAGCCGTAATGTAGGCGAGGGAGCTACTCTATCTGCTTCTGTAGATTTGGTAGATGCGGACAATCTTGAAAGAGAATTTGTTTTCGGTACGGCCTTAACATTTAATTTCTAATTTAACCCCCCTAAAAAATATGAAAGAAACACTCGATAAAGTACGTTGTGCAGTAAAAGGTATTGCTTGCACTCTTCTTAGCGTTCTTGGGCTACTCGTTGTAGTACAAGCTGTATTTGGAGCTGCTGCTCCAGTTAATGTCATCGGAAACCTACAATCCTTACTTGCTGGATTCGTAGGTCCAGGAGCTAGCTTCACTTCATTCGTGACTCTCTTGCTTGTCGTAGTACTACTCGCAAAGAATTCTGAATGCAACAATTCTTGCTCCAAAGATAAGTAATCCTTTATTTGTCTTAATACTTAAAGGGGGGCTTAGCCCCCCTTTTTTTTGATTAAATCTTAAAAAAGTTTACTATACTAATATAGACTTTCAACTTAATTATTTTAAAGCTTTATGATTGACGATGATTTTTACATAAGTGGACCTAAAGACTACGATGAACAAACTGATGCATTCAGATTTGACCTTGATGATATGATCAATAGATACTTGGAAGAATTTGATTTAAATGTTATAACAATCATTGGAGCTTTACAAGAAAAAGTAGAAAACCTTTCTAATTCTGGAGATATAGAATTTGAAATGGATGACGATTTTTTTGAGGAAGATTTTGATTAAACTTGACTTTCTCTTTTTTTTATTATAATATATAATTTATATGAATTGTGAATTAGTATTAGCGAGCCAAGAAGAAGAATTTTTTTATGTTGAAGATGGGTTGCCAGTTTCACCAGGTCAACCTGTTGGTGTGGAAATAGACCGTGGTAATACAGTAGAGTTTATCTTGTTTGATACTGTTTTTTGGAGTTTGAGCGATGACTAAAAACCAACAGCACTCACGACTGTATGAATTTCGCATTAGGTATAATGCTGAGTCTGCACACTGTGCTTTTGATAACTTTCATTATTATATGGCTGAAGACGCCAGCCAGGCTTATCATTACCATGCCGAATCTATGAAAAAAAAACATCTTCCCAGGCAAGACATTTCTATCGAACGTTTTAATCCCTACTCAGAAAGATGGGAAAATGAAACAGATAAAGTATTTTCAAAAAATGAATATTCATGATTTAGTTTCTTCAAAAGTTATTTACTCTGAACATGGTTATGACGAATGTTTTGAATACGCAGATGGATCTGGCAGAATACCAGATGGTATTGCCGTAGGTTATCAAGAAGACTCTTCTTCAGATAAAATAATTTTATTTAAAGATGTTAAATATAGCACTTACGATCATGATTACTGGGATAATTTAGAACTTGAGAATGATATAACCAGAATAATTTTGCCATGAATAGCGATCACCCGTCTTTTATCGAAGAATCTTTGTATAAAGATATACTTTGCTCTATGCCTGTCTTAACTATTGACCTCGTAATTTTAGATCAAAATACAAAAAAATTCATTCTAGTTCAAAGAGCTAACGAACCAATGAAGGGCGAATACATGACCCCTGGCGGCAGAATAGCTAAACACGAAAAAGCCACTGAAGCAGCTGTGAGAATCTGCAAGGAGGAGATTGGCTTGACAATTCATCCGTTAAACTGGAAATTCATGGGATTCTTTGAAGGAGTTTGGCCTAGCAATGTTTTTAATATTGAGGGTTGTAAAACACATACGCTTTCCTTGCTTTTTTATTCTACATTATTAGTTGACTCTAGCTCTATCAAGCTTGACAAGCAATCAAATGCTTTCAAACTTTCTGAAGATTTACCTTTTGTTATTTCTAATTCGTCTTACACTACCCCCCTTTCTCTTCTATAATTCATGCAAGATCCATTTTCCAATAAAATCGGTTTGGTCTATAACAATTTAAAAAACTTTATTTTTTCTAGGGTTTTTTCTCGCAGCGACGCCGAAGATATTCTACATGAAACCATGCTTATATTAACATCCAAAAAGGATGAGATTGATTTTTCTAAAAATTTTGACGCTCTTTGTTTTACGATAGCTAGGTATCAAATTTTAAAATTCATAACAAATAAAAAGCGTAATAAAGAAGATTGTTATTCGGCTGGCTGCCTCGGCAACCCCTTGGAATCTAAAATTTTCACTCCTGAAAATCATTACCCAAATTCCATCTTATGCTCCAAGGAACTTCGATCCGATCAAAGTTTTGCTATCAGTAAGGTGCGATCTACCTATATGACAGATAGAGAAAAACAGTTTTTTGATTATAAAACCAAGGGTTTTTCTAAGGAGGATATTACTAGGCTCATGAGTCTCTCACGGCCTAATCATTACCACACCTGGAATAGACGTGTTATTCAAAGGTTAAAAAAACATGCCTGCGAGTTCCTCAAGTATTAAAAATTTCATTTTTGATAATTGCGAAGAGTTTTTTTTACTCAAGCTGAACTTGTTTTGTTTTTATTTTAATGTTAGTACTATTGTTTCTATAGATGCTCGTTCGGCTTCGGATGTTAATCTCTCGAATTATACAGCTAACAATTTGTTAGTTTTTAGATCTCTATATACTAATGTTTTAGATTTACCTCCGTTATTTTCTGTTTCTTATAGGTTAAAAAATAAAACGATAACTCAGTTGCTTTTTTATTCTTTTGATTCGTTGGTTTATTTTTTCATTTTTAATTTTCACAAAGGTTCCACAAGTGATTTTTCTTTAGATTGTTGCGAGGTAAACTTTAAAGATGTAGAAAAGATCAAATCTTTTTGGCGAGATGAAAATTTATAAAAAAAAAATAGATTTTTTAATTTAAAATATTATTATTAATATACAACTTTAAATTAAAATCTTGATATAATTATATGAACGAAGAACAACAAAAAATATTCAAAAATTTCACGAACCTCGAGGAAGATCTAGTCGACAGCGAGTACAAAGAAGATTTCTCTATTTTAAGAGAAGCTTGGAATCTTGAAATTAGCAAGCCTGGATGCACTCAATGTTTGAAAAATGGGGCTATGAATAAATATAGTCAAATAGCAACTAATATGATTACCCACTCTCTAAGCATAGAAGAATCTAAGCAAATTCTTGATTTAAGAACGGATCTTAACAAAAAACACCAAGAGGTTGCAAAAGAAATTAATTCTGAAGTGGATGCCAAAATTGAAGCGTTAAAAGCTGCAAAAAATTCTTAACTTTAAACAGTGAATCAGCTGCAATACTTCACCGCCTCTTGGTGCGGCCCATGCCGCTTCTTCAAACCTCACATACAAGAGTTAAAAGAAGAAGGCTACAACATCAATATATATGATATTGACCAAGAAAGAGAAAAAGCTAATTCTTATCAAGTTATGAGCGTTCCAACTTTAATTTTCGAACGAGACTCTCAAATCTATGCTAGAACTAGCGGGGTCATTCCCAAGTCGGAAGTGGCGAAAGCCTTAGATTGGGAACCAGAATTATAATATAATATATTTTATATATTTTTGGTTTGGATATTTGTGCAACTCAATTATCTGACCCGTCTGAGGTTCAAAGATATACCAATCTTTATTGGTAAATATTAAATTTACCATGTGCAATCCTTGAGCCGCAGGTATCCCTCCAAATTCATGCATTTGCTTGACGACTACAGCCGCTACAGCAAATTCTTTTTCATTTTTAGAAGCGTAACCAGCCACACCAAACAAAGATTTGTATAACATTGCAAAGTTGTCACAGTCTAGAGTTTCATTTTGATTTAAAGGCATTATGCCATTCTCAAATTTAACTTTCTTAAACCAATTATTAAACTTTAAAAAATAAAAGTAATCTATTTTTTTATAAGCTGAATCTAATAATATAATGTTTATATCATTTGGCACTTCTGTATTCTGCCAGTTGTGTGTTTTTCCTCTATTAAAATGCAGCCCTAGTGTATATCTATCTATTGTATCTGTTTCCTTGATATGTATTGGCATACTTTTAAGTTCATCAAAATCTCTCTTTAAGCAACCAGCAATAATTAGTGCGATAAAAATTGTCGCAACTGCAATTCCCCACCTTATTGTTTTCACAATAATATTATACACTAAAATACTTGACAATTTTCAATACATCTTTTATAATAACATAAATTAATCATGACAGAGTTTATAAAATTAACAGATCTATGGTACCAAGGAGATTACAATCAAGTTGGTAATATTATTAACAATGAAAATTGGGAGCCCAATAGAGTTGCAGAGTTTTGTTTGTACTTTGTTAAGTATATAGGTTTAAAAGAATTTGAAGTATTATATAAATTTTTATAAAATTTCTGCCACCTTAGCACAGTTGGTAGTGCGACGCACTTGTAATGCGTAGGTCGTCAGTTCGATCCTGACAGGTGGCTCCATTTTTATGCATAAACATCACATCATTCCAAAACATATGGGAGGCACAGATGACCCAGATAATATTATTGTGCTTTCAGTCAAAGATCATGCAATTGCCCATGCTAAGCTTTACCTAGAACATGGAAACATAGAAAATTATTTAGCTTACAAGGGACTAAGAAAACAGATAGGCAAAGAAGAAATTTTTCGTGAACGGTCAAGAATTGGAGGGTTAAATAATAAAGATAAACCCAAGTCTAAGGATCATTCCTTAAAAATCTCAAAGGCAAACAAAAACAACCCTAAACTACAAATACCTCACACCGAAGAGCGTAAGCACAATATTTCTAAATCAATGAATGGCAATAAAAACTCATCCAATCATTCTTCTCCTGAATTCAAGAAAAAGCAAAGTGCCTCCATGAGAGAGGCTTGGGCTAGAAGGAGGTCTAAAAAACTTTAATGGCACGGTGGCCAAGTGGTAAGGCAGGAGTCTGCAAAACTCTTATTCGTCGGTTCGATTCCGATCCGTGCCTCCAATTTACACTAGATTATTCTCCGAATTTGTATCCAAAATACTCAATGTCTTTTGCGTATTTTTCTGCAACGATTTCACGAGTTTCGTCATCGTAGTATTCGGTGTAGTGTTTGTGTTTAGTTTTGTATGCATGAGGAAGTTGCTCTCTGGCAATCCCTATTTTGTCGCAGGCGGTATCAAAATCTTGTTGAAGGTTTTCGAAACGACCTATGAAATTGATTTGATGTATAGGGTTTAATATATGCATATAATCAAGGCCGTGATAATAATCACCCTTATTAGGGTCATGCTTCGATCTGGATTTTGGCCATTCGGTAAACTTTTTTAAAAATGTTTTAAAGTCTACTCCTTTGTAAAAATCTTTTACTCTCTTTACTGGGTACTCATGTTCAGTGTTTGTAAACCACTTGTATTCCGATACGATTTTATCATATGGATTTCTAACAAATGTGAACTTAAAGTAGTTATTATATTTTGCATTTAACTCTTGGTGGGATGTGTGATAATGTTGTTGATGTACGAATGATTGTTTTTTTAAAATATGTTCTATACTCGTGCCTCCGCATTTTGGCACATGAATAAATAAAGCTTTCAGTTTATTGCTTATCATTTTCTATTTTCCTTAACAAAGTATCGTCGTATATTTCTGGATAAGACGATGATTTTAAATCCTCAAAGCTATATCCGTCATTTATATACCAACCGTTTGTTTTCAATTTTTCTTTAGCATGTTGATCAGAAATATATCTATAGTGATAACATAAAAATTCTCCATTTTCAATATCTCTATTCCTTAAACCTCTAAATCTCCCCCATTTTAATCTTCTAAACTTTAAACTTACTCCGTTTACAATCTGTCTGTAAGGTAGAGGTTCGTGATCCATTATATTTTTGTATCGGTCTGGCTTGAATATACATTTGTACTCGATTTCACCGTATCTACATCTAAATTTCTGAACTTGGTGCGGGTGTCGCTTGTCGTGATCATGTCTATAAACCAGTTCTCTCAACACACTCTTTGGATTTTTGTTTAATTTCGCGCCAGACATAAGAACCCAAGGAATAGCAATAGCTGATATATTATCTGGAATTGTTTCTAAACGCTCTCTCAATGTTAAATCAAAACATTTTTTAGTTACCATGAATTCGTCTACATCACAATATATTAACCATTTGTAGTTTCCTTTAATTTTAGATCTGAATATTTTGTTTGACGGACAATTTTTGTCTAGTTTACCTTGTTGTTGGGTATTTGTGTTTGCGTAATTTCTTTTTTCGTAAATAATATTTACATTTTTATATTCTTTATTGCTCGCAAAATCATATATAGATTTATCTTTGGAGTCATCATCTATTATATAAATTGAGTCAACACCTTGAGATAAATAGTAATCAACCCATTCTTTAATGTAAAACTCGTCCCTGCATCGAGTTAGTATTGATAAAAATTTTTCATGTTTACCCTTTAAATTCATAACCGAAGTATTCTATATCTTTTGCATATTTTTCTGCAACAATCTCACGAGTTTCGTCGTCGTAGTATTCGGTGTAGTGTTTATGGCTGCGTTTATTTTTATGTGGAAGTTGTTGTTTTGGAATTCCAATTTTGTCGCAGACTACATTAAAGTCTTGTTGTAGGTTTTCAAATCTTCCTATAAAATTAATTTTCTCCAAAGGGTTTAAAATTCTGCACTGACTGTACAGATGGTAAGGGTCTCCTGGATGTAAAGTTATAAATTTATTTACAAATGTTTTGAAATCTACGCCTTTATAATATTTTCTACAACCAGGGCTATTCCATTTGTTTGATTGATCTGTAAACCATTTAAATTCTGATACTATTTTGTCGTATGGATTTCTAACGAAAGAAAATTTATAATAATTTTTATACTTATTATTCTTTAGTAACTCTCGATGACATGTGTGGTAATGACCTACAATATAAAATTCAAAATTCTTTAAATATGCCTCTATGCTCGTACCAGCACATTTAGGCACATGCAAGAAAACAACCTTATGTTTATCACTTATCATATCTTATTCTTGAAATAAACTTGTTCTCTTCGACCATGCGGACCTAATCCGCCCTCTATATTTTGCTTGAAATATTTGCAATGGTTTATATTAAGTATATCGGGCCATCTTTTTTTATATGTATCAGCATTATTATATAAACCATGATGACCAAAGCAATGTTCTAAGTGACCTTTAGTAATTATGACTTTATTAGTTGCCCTGTGAGCTACTTTGTGTGTAATATTAACTGTCTGGTTTAACTGCTCAAAAATATCTATTTGCTTGTTTAAGGTGATAAGCTTTCCATTAGATTCTCCAATTCTATCCCTTAAAACACCGCAGCAAAACTGAATATCACTCTCCTGTATTAATCTTAACTCGGTAGTAGATAAATCAACAAACTCATCCAAATCGAGTATGAAGCACAATTCTTTATCTGTTATGTATTGCTTTTTTAAATCGTTCTGTATAATCCACAGAGGGCAAGTGTGTGGACTCGCTGATGGATGCTGGTAACCCTTTAGCTTACCAGCATCTTTTAAAGCATTGTGCATGCTCCAGTCACGTTTTTTATACTCGTAAAACGTTTCACTGTTTATATAAATAAATTTTATGTTGTATCTGTTTTCGTAGCTGGATTTGATTGCATTAATAACTTCATCATTCCCATGTAAAATAAATTCTGTAACCCCCATATCATCATAATGCTTTAAGAAATGATGCAGTAAAATATCAGACACATCAATTTTGATTAAATTTGGATTTGTGCCTATGTCTGCTATCACTTTCATGTTTTAAATTGCAGTTAAAATTTTCATGATAAAATATCTTTTACTATAGATATTCTTACTTCACCAAGGTTTTTGTTTTTATATTTTTCTGGATTTTTATTTTTAATTTGCCCTGTATTGTGGTGAGAAATATGAAAAGCTCTGACTTTATTATCGCAGTCCGTCCCGAAAGGAGACACGTCTTCACACCGCCGCCTAGAAAAAAACATGTTATATGTTATCCATAATTTTTCAGCATCAGCATTATTTTTATGCATGAAATTATACATAAAAAATTCTTGATCGTGATAATGATTAGCCTTAGCTTGCAATGCGGTAAGTCTGTTCATTGTAACATCAAAAAATGCATCGCACAATTGACCAAATTCTTGTGCATTGCCAGAAGCCAAACACGGACAAGCAGAATCATAAAAATGTAGTTTGTTTGTTATCGGGTGCCAAGTTTTCCACTTGCCACTGTTAATTACATCATAATCAGAAACAAAAAACCGTTCTTCTTTGTTTTCAACCGTAGAATATGCTAACCACCTAACAAAACAACTCAATCCATAGTTTGATAATTTTTCGCCAGTTATTTTTGAAAAAATAAACCTCATTTTTTTACAAAAATCTTCATATTTAGGACTTTTTCTCGCATCTTCTAGTCCTAATACGATTGGATTGAAACCCACTCTTTCCCAACTTATTTTCCAAAGATTGAGCAATTCATTTTGTTTTTTGAAATTTATATCTTCGTAGTATGTATATATTTTCATATTTATAATAAATTTTTGAGTTTACGGATGTCTATATACCGAGGGTTGTTCTGTCTTGAGCTGTATTGCATGCATGGTAATTTGAGTTGTTTGAGCCATAAATCTTTTTGTGCAACTGTATCAACCCAATGGTATTTTTCTTGATGAAACTTATACGCAAATGCACCTAACAAATTATATTCACTGACTGTTTCTAGTGTATTTAAGTAATCTATTAGTTCACCCTTTAGATTTATAATGTATTCTCTTAATCCTGGAAATAAATCAAAGTCATACACAAGTGGCATTCTTCTCATAAAATTATGATCTGATTCGTATTCCATTGTTTGATCTGTATAAGGTTTAAAAATAGTGTTTGGCATTTCGGACCATTTTTGAATACCGAGGATTGGTTTACCATCATTAAAATAGACTGATGGATCGTGATGATCCGTAAAGATATTGTCAGTATCAACATGGCAAATATAATCCGTATCACTTGATACATATTGCTCGGAAAATAATTTAATATATTGTTGTCGTATGTATCCTTGTTTAATTTTTTTTGCTTCTTGGTTAATAAAATATTTTTGACCTATTGATTCAAGATATTTTTGAGTCTCTACGCAATCATTTTCATGGTCGTCTATAACTACAATATTCTCATGATATCCATGACAGAATTTTTGAATAGACTTGAGATTATATTTTAAATACTCAAGTTCTTTATCGTATGTTATTGTGATTATTGATGTTTTCATTTGTTTACAAACGGAGGGTAATTTAACGATATTTCATCTAGTAAAGGCTGATTTGGAAAATCTAGTGATGTGGGAAACGCCTCTTGGTTTAATGTAATTTTATCACCGAAAAACTTTTTATGCAAGTAGGTGAGTTCTAGAACTTTGGGAATAAGAACACCATTACAACTGAAGAATTTATCTCTTTCAGCAACTTGAAGCCCGCAATTATTCCCATGAGCATGAATCAATATATGGTGCTGGTTTAATTTTTCAAAAAAAGAAAAATCATTTAATTTATCCAGCCAATGCACTTCAAGAAAAATTTGGTTTATTTTATCCATTTGTTTATTAGATAATGAATTTATGTAATCAAATTCTGCACCTTCAATGTCAAGTTTTAATGTAACATCATTAAATTCTTTTAAAAAATTAGAATAGTTTGTAAATTCATCGTTTTCTTTTTTGCCAACCAGTTTATTTATGAATTGCAACTTTGAAATATAGGGATCGTTTTTGAATTGATTTTTGTTTATAAAATCCTCCATATCAGCAAAGCCACCATTGCCAAATAAAGAATCAACGCAAACTGCATTTACATTGTTCACTTTCACAAAATCTAATTCAAATGAAATATTTGCACCTATTCCACCTGATAATAAAATATCAGTTGGAGTTTTAACTCCAACATAACCTCCGTCTTGATTGTTTCCATATCTTGTCTTGGGTAATGGTGAAGTGTATAGCTTTAATAGGTTAGTGATCATTTAATATCTGTATCCTTTTAATTGTATTACACTTTTTTCTTTTTCTTGCACCATGTTAATAAGCTCTTCGTTATAAAAATGTTTTTTATCAAAAAACGTTTTGCTTTTATTTCCATGTTTTAATGGCAGATATTTAGTTTTTGTTTTCGCGCACAAAAATTTAAACTCTTCATCTAAATTTTCAAAGCTGGCTATATAATCAACCATCAAAACTCCATTTTCATCAAAAATAAAATCAGATTGAGGCTGATGGTTGGTTATTATGCTATTCATAATTTCGTGGTTAGTGTGGTTCTCGAATAACTCCACGCAGTATTTACCTTGGTTCACTTCAGGTTCTTTCCAAATTATAGTTGGGCATTTTTGTAGATATTTATCCTTATAATTACTAAAATACTTGAAGAAGCTAAAATATCTATCCCATGGATTTCGAATAATTGTAAATTTAAAATACTCGCTCCAATCTAAGCTATATTTAATGAATGATTCTTTTGCTTCTTTAGCTGTTCCATGTTGGTAGAAATCGGCTCCTCGAATCGGCTCTCCGATTATATCTATGACCCCTAAGGGATTTAACGTCTCCCTTAAAGACCTTGTTCCTGTTTTAGGAATATCAATTGTTATAAATTTTTTTTTGTGCGATATTAGCATTTTACATATTAGGCATACACCTAAATTGTGTATATACAATAAACATGTTTAAATTCTTCTCAAAATCTTCCGTTGACCCCCCTAATATTCTTAAATTTTATGAAAATCATGCTCCGAGTGAAGACTTTGACGAAATTGTTTACTTAAAAACTCATCCTGAAGTAAAAAATTTTTACAAACCTTTTTGCTTGAAACATGATATTTCTGAAAGAAAGCGTTTGTATTATCATTTTTATTTTTATGGACCTAAGACTTCAACAAGTTTCTCCAAATATTGCCTCAGTGAACACGTTAACTCTTCTTCTAATTTAAACTTTAGGCATTTCAAGGTTGGCTATTGCACAACAGCATACAACAGAATTGAAAGCATTAAAAAAACTTTACCAATCAATTTGCGAAGAAAAAAAAATGATGAGCAGCTAGTTATAGTGGACTATAATAGCACCGATGGTTTATACGACTATATAAAAGAAAATTTTCATGACTTCGTTCGTTCTGGCGATATTAAATATATTTTTTTAAAAACTTTACCTTATTATAATTGTCCTATTGCTAAAAACATTGCTCATTATTATTGCGATGCTGAATATTTAGTAAATTTAGACTCTGATAATACTTTAAATGGAATGAGGTCAGCTATAGATGATGTTTCCGCCAAATATATTGATAATTTTATATTGCATATGGCTGTACTAGAAAAGCCTATGTCCACACACATGCAGCGCCAGAAAAAAGGTTATGCGGGTACTTTTGGTAGAATTTGTATGCACAAAAACGACTTTATTAAGCTGGCTGGTTATAAAGAAACTTTTTTACCGATGGCGTACCAAGATACAGACTTGATTTCTCGAGCTCGAGCATTAGGTTTTAATTATATAAATAAACCTGTTAAATCCAAACCTATTGAAAACCCCAAGTTCATAACCTTTTCGTCTGATAGCGAATTATATTCTTGGTCTGATTGTAGAGATATTAACGAAGCGATATCCAATCACTCTTTAGATAGAAATCAGCTGGTAGCAGAAAACATCCCTAAAAAAATATTTGCTGAATTTAATTTTCAGAAAGAATCTTTTATAGAATATAGTAACATTGCTGATTACAAACCAGCTTTTAATATTAAAAAACAAATCAATCCAAATTGTGGATCTAATGCTGTTGAAGCTTTACTGGATTTTTCTTTCTCTACGTATCAAGATTTATTAGATTTTTATTTAAAAAATGTTTTATCAAATATTCTTTTTGAAAAGCCTGAAATTATTGAGTCTATCAAACTTAAACTCACCAAAGGAATTACTGATTTTGCAATCAACAATAGTTTTATTTATCGAAATCTAAAATCAAACCCTAATCAAGTTTTCTCTCGCTTAGATTATGGCTCAACCAAAGACTGGAGGTCTTTGAGGGTCAAAGATAGCGAAATCCTTCACCAGCATACTAGCGGAAGCACAACAGGAAAACACTTTAACTATTTTAACTGTAAAAAATATTTCAGTTTTGTTCAGGATGAGGCTGAGTTTAAAATCATTCGTAAAGAATATTTACTGCCAGATGAAAACTTAAAAGTTTTATCCTTATTAAACTGGCCTGGTCAAACTAAATTTGATAGTTTCTTTCTAGACACTGATAATCTTCATCCTGGAAATATGTTCAATAGCTTTGGCGCTTCTTCTTTTTCCACAACCTTTCTTAATTTTGCCGATTATCACTCCGAATTAGACCTTTGGTACGAAAAGTTACTCGAACTTCTTGATGGGCGTTTTTATGATGTTGTTCTATCTTCTGGTTCTATTGTCAACATGCTTCGGACTTATATTGAAAAGTTTAATTTTAAACATAAATTTTGTCATTTACTTACTAATTCTACGGAGTCTCTTCGTGCTGAAGATTTCCTTTTATTAAAGGGTCGTGGCAATATTAATCACTTTTGTGATCACATGAGGTGTTGGGATGGAGGAGTAACCTTCTTTACTTGTGAACATGGAACCTATCATCTACACGAAGGGCTGGCGAATGTTAAATCTAGGAAAGATCAATCTTTAATTAGTACATGCTTCACGAACATCGCTGCTCCTTTTATCAATTATCAAAATGGCGACTACGCGGATCTTTCGCTTGATTACTCTCGGTGTAAATGCGGGCGTTACTATCGTCCTTTCAAAATGATTCAGCATAGGCCTTTTGCCGTAAAAGGCGTTGGCTCAATACAATCTATCCGAGATGCCGTAAAAAGTTTATCTCTCGAAGATTCTGTTTCTCAAATTCAATTTTACGAGCAGAATGTTTTAATTTTCTGCAAAAATTCTTTGTTACCTGAGCAAGAATCTCAACTACGTCAACTCCTACCAAGATTTAATTTGATTCTTAAACATTAAAAATTTATACATTTTTTTCGTATAGTTTGTGTAAGTATAACTTGTATACCTCATGGAAAAACATTCTGTAGATATTTTTATTTCTAGTTTAGTCCCTAAACCTAGCCCCTCTGAGACTGAGACCCCAAATTGCGGTTGTCAAGAACCTGACGATTGCAATTTTGATCCCGCTGCCACTTGTAGTGACCCCGACCAATGTACTGGGAAGCCAGAAGATTTGTGCCCCGATGACCCAACTTATGGAAAGCGTTGCTCTGCAGATTGCGTAACACCTTGTCAATATCACGATACATGCATATTTAATTGTGATCCCGATGGGTGTTGCCTTGAATTATCAGATCCTGATTTTAATATATGCTGCTTAAAAAAGGGTTGCACGGACCAATTAGATTGTAATTATGACGACAAAGCAGATTGCCATGATCAAACTCTATGTGCTTGCGATGCTACTGGTGGCCCAGCGGGGGGAAATCTTTGTGGGTGTATTGCTGGAAATTGTGAGTATATAGATGATTGTGATGTTTGCGGCGGGGGAATCGCAGATTATGAAGTTACATGTGGGAGCCTCACAGTAGGAAACAGCAATTACATGGCCTGCGGCTGCGAAAATGGCACCTGTAAATATTGGGATGCCTGCTTAGAATGTTTCAAAGTTGGGGATCCTAAGGCTAATCACACTGCAAACTTTGAATGCAAATGCTGTGATAATCTAGATTATTGCAATGGTTATGCAGCCTGTCAAAATCCCGACCCAGCTGCTTGCGATATTAACTGCACGGTCGCATGCTTTGGTATAAATGGGGCGGAGTGCGATGGCAACGGGGGATGCCATGTAGATGTAGGGAAATGCGGGGCCCCGCTATGGGTTAGTTGTGCCAATGCGAATGCCACATATGGTTGCATGGACGCGGACGATTGCTGTTTTAACGCTCAGGCTACTCAACCTGACCCACAATGTTGTTGCAAGAAGAAGGGGAGTTGCCCAGCTACTAAAAATGTTGGCAGTGCCACATTCCCTCTGTGTAGTGATTGTGATGCCAATGGAAACTGTCTCTACACAGACAATTGCGGAGAATGCACAACTGAAGCTCAGGGAGACTTTCAAGAAGAGCCTGGATGCAGCGATCCTTGCGATACAGACTATGATCCAAATAATGCTAGTTTTGGCGACTGTGGTTGTGGTGGCCCAGTGAAAAAGCTGGGTTGTTGCCCTGGTTGTACAGGAGCTTGTAATGCAGGCTCCACGTATATTTGGCCTTCAGCTCATGATCATTGCGATCCATCTAGTTTACCCTGCACTGATTGCAGTGGCTGCACCTATGCAGGTTGCGACAATAATTGCAACACTGATTGTACATCAAAACAGTTAGATGATGGCACAACTGTTTGCTGTGGAGAAGATAATTGCCCAGGTGGCCCTTGTCCTCCTGAGAGTCCAACAGTTACTCCAAGTGCACCACCTACTCCAAGTACACCACCTACTCCAAGTACACCACCTACTCCAAGTACACCACCTACTCCAAGTACACCACCTACTCCAAGTACACCACCTACTCCAAGTACTCCAACTCCACCAACAGTTACTCCAAGTACACCACCTACTCCAAGTACTCCAACTCCACCAACAGC
>Ga0255769_10000616_pt1 | contig 42382 bp, 38 predicted proteins | sample 041ome_9_FD_179637 | JGI IMG/M metagenome (GOLD analysis project Ga0255769, IMG submission 179637) | Coastal salt marsh microbial communities from the Groves Creek Marsh, Skidaway Island, Georgia - 041413US metaG (version 2) | ecosystem: Environmental > Aquatic > Marine > Intertidal zone > Salt...
GGCATCGTCAATGACCCGACCGAGCTGAGCGAGCATGTCGATATCAAGCGGCTCGCTCACACTGCCGCCCTCGCCGCTAAACGAATACGCGAACTTCGAGGCGTTGAGCACCTTAATCGCGAGGCGACGGCCGATTTTGATTAGCTTTGGGTTTTGTGGGTCAAAGGCTGCATCGGTTCCGAGCCTCGACGATGCAGCCCAGTAGCGGACAGCGTCAGATCCGTGCTCGTCCAACATCCCCTGAGGGGTGACCACATTGCCTTTGGACTTCGACATTTTCTTGCGGTCGGGGTCGACGATGAAGCCAGAGATTCCAGTGTTTTTCCACGGAATGGTGCCGTGTTCTAACTCGGAGCGCAGCACGGTGGAAAACAGCCAGGTACGGATGATGTCTTGGCCCTGGCTGCGCAGGTCGTAGGGGAACACCAGATTGAACAGCTCAGGGTCGCTAACCCAGCCACCGGCGATTTGGGGGGTCAGACACGAGGTCGCCCAGGTGTCCATGATGTCGGCTTCGCCAACAAACCCGCCGGGAATCCCGCGCTGGTCTTCGCTGAATCCCGGCGCGGGCTGGGAGGCGGGGTCAACCGGGAGCTGTGATTCCTCGGGGGTGATCACTTGGTTGCGATCGACCTCGCCCGACTCGTCGACCCGGTACCACACCGGGATGGGGACACCGAAGAAGCGCTGTCGGGAAATCAGCCAATCCCCGCTCAAGCCGCCGACCCAGTTGTCGTAGCGCACCCGCATGAATTCGGGGTGGAAGTTCACCTGTTGTCCGCGTTTTAGCAGGCGGTCTTTCAGTTTTTCGTCGCGGGAGCCGTTGGTGATGTACCACTGGCGCGTGGTGACAATCTCGAGAGGCTTATCGCCCTTCTCAAAGAACTTCACCGGGTGGGTGATTTTCTCCGGCTCGCCAATCAGGTCACCTGACTCGGCGAGCAATTCGACAATCCGCGCTTTTGCGGAGAACACGGTCTTCCCGACGAGCTGGGCGTAACGGGCGTTGCCCTCGGCGCTGCCGAATTCGGTGGGAGCCTGGTCGAGTACCCGCCCGTCTTCACCCAGCATGGGCCGGGTCGGTAAGTCCAGTTCACGCCACCAGACCACGTCAGTGACGTCGCCGAAGGTACACACCATCGCGATTCCCGTGCCCTTGTCCTGTTGGGCGAGGTGGTGGGCTTTCACCGGCACCTCCACACCGAAGAGGGGGGTGCGAACGGTCTTGCCAAAGAGGTGTTGGTAGCGCGTGTCGTCGGGGTGGGCGACGAGGGCCACACACGCGGGAATGAGTTCAGGTCGAGTGGTCACAATCGTGACGGTCTCGCCGTCGTCAGGCCCATGGAAGTTGACCTTGTGATACGCAGCCGGTTGGTCGCGGTCCTCGAGCTCCGCTTGCGCTACGGCAGTGCGGAAGGTGATGTCCCACAGCGTTGGGGCATCTGACTGGTAGGCCTCACCGCGGGCGAGGTTGCGCAAAAACGCGGTCTGAGCGGTTTTTTGGGAGTGATCGTCAATAGTGCGGTACGTCAGTGACCAGTCGACACTGAGGCCGAGGGTTCGCCACAGGTCCTCAAACTGTTTCTCATCTTCGACGGTGAGCTTTTCGCATAACTCCACAAAGTTCCGCCGGGATATCGGGACGACTTGTTGGTCCTTCGCGGCCTCACCCCGCTCGTAGGGGGGAGTGAAACCTTCTTCGTAGGGAAGAGAAGGATCACAGCGAACCCCGTAGTAATTCTGCACGCGTCGCTCGGTGGGCAGGCCGTTATCGTCCCAGCCCATGGGGTAGAAGATTTCCTGGCCGCGCATGCGCTGATAGCGCGCCTGCAAGTCCATGTGGGTGTAGCTGAAGACGTGACCGATATGGAGGCTTCCCGACGCGGTGGGTGGGGGAGTGTCGACCGCGAAGACACCCTCAGAGCCGCGTTCTACACCGCGTTCGCGGTTGAAGCGATAAGTGCCCGCGTTTTCCCACGAAGAGGCCCATTTGGCTTCTAGTCCCTCGAGCTGTGGTTTGTCAGGAATCGACCCGGCCATGGGACCTGCTTTCTATGGGCGGCACTGAGTCCAATGTGCCTGATGGGAATGTACGTCTCATCGTACAAAAACTATGCCGCCTGCTCTCACAGGAGCAGGCGGCATAGGAGGCGGGGTTATTAGGCCACTGCCTCGGCGACCTTCATACGTCCCGCCTGAACTGAGGCGAGAAGGGTAATCAGCGACATGGCCGCGAGGACCACTCCTGGGTGCCACCACACGTTGTTAGTGGCTTCGCCAATTGCGAGGGTCAGCGCGGGAACAAACCCGGAGACCACGGCAGCAATCGAGTACGCGATGCCGAGGGCCGAGTAGCGGTAGCGCTCATCGAAGATTTCGCTAAACACACCACCCAGCGCAGCCCAACTCATCGTCGGCAAGATGCCGCCGATGAGCATCATGGCGACCAGGACGCCGAAGTTGGCGAACTGCAGGTAGTAGTAAATCGGGAAGGCCACAAGCAGGGTGCCAAGCGCTCCCCAGGCAACGACAGCTGCCGAACCAATCCGCACGGCCCACGCTCCAAAGAGCGGGATCGTGATCAGCTGAAGGAGACCTCCGATTGTTGTGGCGATGAGCAATTGGTAGTACTCAAAGCCCAGCTGCACCACGCCGTAGTTGATCGTGTAGGTGTTCATCAGCGAGTACGAGCCGATTCCCAAGAGCGCCACGGCGACGGCAATGAAGATGGCAACGGGCTGCTCTTTGAACAAAGTGAGCAGAGGGATGCGCGGGCGACGGTCCTTTTCCAAAATCTCGCGGAACACCGGCGTTTCTTCGACGGTGCTGCGCAGCCACAGGGAGACGAGCAGTAGCGGGATAGCGGTCCAGAACGGGATGCGCCACGCCCACGCCACAATCTCCTCGGTGGTGAGCGAGAGAGTCAACCAGATGAAGGCAGTCGCAGAGAGAATCGAACCAATCGGCGAGCCCAGTTGGGGCATCGCGGCGGCGAAGGCACGCTTCGCAGGGGACTCGTGTTCGGTAGCGACCAAGACTGCGCCACCCCACTCTCCACCCAGCGAAATGCCCTGGATCAGACGCAAGAGCACAAGCAGTGCCGCACCCACCCAGCCGGCCTGGTCGTAGGTGGGTAGTACACCGATCAATGACGTAGCGATGCCCATCAGTGTGACCGTGACAATGAGGGTCATACGGCGACCGATTCGGTCTCCGATGTGACCAAAAATAATGGCGCCCACGGGGCGAATGACGAAGGCCAGCGCAATCGACAGGAACGCTGCGAGCGTCCCACCGAACCCGCCGAGTGGATCGAAAAACAGCGGGCCAACAAAGAAGGCGGCAAAGTAGGCGTAGATGTAGAAGTCGTAGGACTCGAGTGAGGTTCCTACGAGAGAGGCCAAGCGCGCGCGCTTCGCCATCCGGTCGTCGATTTTCACGTGTCAGGGTTCCTTTCCAAGAACGCGGATAATTAGACTAAGTCTAAAAAGTACGCCCCTCAGTATAGGAGACCCCGTGGCCAAGACCGGTCGCCCACGAGTGTCGTCGCGAGACGTGCTCGAAGAAGCTGCGACTGAACTGTTTCTCGAACAGGGTTACAGCGACACGTCCGTGGACGACATCACTGCTCGTGCAGGGGTGTCGCGCGCTACCTTCTTCAACTATTTCCCCGCAAAAGTGGATGTGTTGCTGGTGGGTGTCGACCGCGCTCTGGACGCGCTCGAGCACGAACTCTCCCTCGGAGCGACCCTTTCGGATGCGTTGTCGGCCGTCTCCCAGCATGCGACTCGGGCGGACATCCCGCTTCTGGTGAAACAGGCCCACACGATGGGAGCGGCCCACGAAGTCGAGGCCGCGCTGGCGACGCGCATGGTCAGGCTGAACCACATCGTGGGCTTGCGTATCTCCGAATCGACCTGGCGGTGGGCCATCGCCGGCGCGATTGCCACTGGAGCGACCCAGTGGGCTCGTGGCGGAGCTGAGCAGGGGTCGCTGGTGGAGAATATCCGCGAGCAATTGCGCTCTCTCTCCCGCGGAGACCAGGCGGTTTTTCAGGGAATCGTCCCCTAGACTCGTGTGCGCAGCGTCGAACCGGCGATCACCGGTGAGCTAGCGGAAGAAAGCCTTTCGGGGTGAGTAGAACCGCTCGGGAGGGCCCGATATCGCCCAACAACGAGAGGTGTGCACAGCACGCAAGCGGGGTGGTACCGCGCCGGAGACGGCGTCCCCGTGAGAGAAAGAATCGACGTTGTTGGGAGCACAATGATTTACCCTCGCCATCGAGAAGCCGCTGGAGTGTCCCCTTCTCCCTCATTTCCCGGCATTGAGCACGAGGTCTTGGCGTACTGGGCCCAGCACGACACCTTTCAGCGTTCGATCGACCAGCGCGAGGGCTGCGAAGAGTGGGTGTTTTACGACGGCCCACCCTTTGCCAATGGTTTGCCGCACTATGGCCACCTGCTCACCGGCTACGCGAAAGACATCTTCCCCCGCTTCCACACCATGCGCGGCAAGCAGGTTCACCGCCGTTTCGGCTGGGACACTCACGGTTTGCCGGCTGAGTTGGAAGCAGAGCGGCAGCTCGGTATTACCGACAAATCACAGATTGAGGCAATGGGCATCGCCGAGTTCAACGCGGCGGCCAAAGAATCCGTTCTGCGCTACACCCGCGAGTGGCGCGAGTATGTGACTCGCCAGGCGCGTTGGGTCGACTTTGACAACGACTACAAGACGCTCGACATCACCTTTATGGAAAGCGTGATTTGGGCGTTCAAGACCCTCTATGACAAGGGCCTGGCGTATGAGGGCTACCGGGTATTGCCCTACTGCTGGCGGGACCAAACACCGTTGTCCAACCACGAACTTCGGATGGACGACGACGTTTATCAGCCACGCCAAGACCAGTCTGTGACGGTGAGCTTCCCCCTTCAAGGTGAACAAGCGAAGGCCCATGGTCTCGAGGGCGTGCGAGCCCTGGCCTGGACGACCACACCCTGGACCCTGCCCACCAATGCCGCTCTCGCCGTCGGTCCCGACATTAGCTACGTGGTGATCCCCTCAGGTCCGAACGGATCCGCAGATTCCGAGGCAATCGATCGTCGTAGCGATGGTCGCTACCTCCTGGCCAAAGACACCGTCTCCGCCTATACGAAAGAGCTTGGATACGACTCAGCAGAAGAGGCAATGGCCTCAGTCGAGCGAGAGCTGAGCGGCAAGGACCTTGGCGGGATTCGCTACCAGCGACTCTTCGACTACTACGCCGACATCGAGCGATACGGCATGGAAAATGCGTGGCAGATACTGGTTGCCGATTACGTCGCCACAGGCGAAGGTACCGGTATCGTCCACCAGGCCCCGGCGTATGGTGAAGATGACCAAGTCACCTGTGAGCAGGCGGGTATTCCCGTCATCATCTCGGTCAACGATGCGGGCATGTTCCTACCGGAAGTGGCTGACGTGGCAGGACAACAAGTGTTTGAGGCGAATAAGCCACTGACCAAACTTGTTCAGGCCCAGAGTCGGCTCTTGCAGCAGCGCAGCTACGACCACTCCTATCCACACTGCTGGCGCTGCCGCAACCCCCTGATTTACCGTGCAGTGTCCAGCTGGTTTGTTCGCGTCACCGAATTCCGTGATCGCATGGTGGAGCTCAATCAAGACATCACCTGGGTGCCAGGCAATGTGAAAGACGGCCAGTTTGGTAAATGGCTCCAGGGTGCCCGCGACTGGTCGATTAGTCGCAACCGCTATTGGGGCTCGCCTATCCCGGTGTGGAAATCGGACAACCCCGAATACCCCCGCATCGACGTCTACGGCTCACTGGATGAGTTGGAAGCAGACTTTGGGGTGCGTCCGGACGACCTTCACCGTCCCGCGATTGACGAGCTAGTGCGCCCCAACCCGGACGACCCCACCGGTCAGTCGATGATGCGGCGTATTCCCGACGTGCTCGACGTGTGGTTTGACTCTGGGTCGATGCCATTTGCCCAGGTGCACTACCCCTTCGATAATCGCGACTGGTTTGACTCGCACAACCCCGCCGACTTCATCGTCGAATACATCGGGCAAACCCGTGGTTGGTTCTACACCATGCATGTCTTGGCCACGGCCCTGTTTGACCGACCCGCCTTCTCCCAGGTCATCAGCCACGGCATCGTGTTGGGCTCTGACGGCCAGAAAATGTCGAAGTCGCTTCGCAACTACCCCGACGTTTCCGAAGTCTTTGAGCGAGATGGCGCCGACGCGATGCGCTGGTTCCTCATGTCAAGCCCCGTCATTCGCGGGGGGAACCTCGTGGTGACAGAAGAGGGTATTCGCGAAGGGGTGAGGCAGTTCCTCCTTCCGCTGTGGAGCACCTACTATTTCTTCACCCTCTACGCCGGGGACCACACCCCCCAGTGGCGCACCGACTCGAGCCACCTGCTCGATCGATACCTCATCGCGAAAATGCGCGACACCATCGATGAGGTCACCACTCATCTCGACAACCTCGACAGCCCCCTCGCCGCGGCGACGCTGCGCGACTTCGCCGACGTGCTCACCAACTGGTACGTCCGACGCAGTCGCGATCGCTTCTGGGAGGGCGACGACGCAGACGCCATCGACACGCTCTACACCGTGTTGGAAACGCTCTGTCGGATTGCGGCACCACTGGCGCCTTTGATCACGGAAGAGGTCTGGCGCGGACTCACCGGCGGTGAGAGTGTGCACCTTACCGACTGGCCTGATTCTGGTGACTTTGGCCGTGACGAGCAACTCGTGGCCGATATGGACATGGTGCGCGAGATTGCCCGCGCGGGGTTGTCTCTGCGCAAAGCCCACCAACTGCGGGTGCGGCTGCCCCTCTCCGGTCTGACCGTTGTCGTTGATGACCCGGCCTCGCTAGAGCCCTACCGTGACATCATCGCGGAAGAGCTCAACGTGAAGAGTGTGGAATGTGTGCAGCGCACAGACGACACCAACGAAACCTTCGGTGTGACTAGTCGAGTGGTCGTCAATGCTCGAGCGCTGGGGCCACGCATCGGTAAAGATGTGCAGTCCGTGATTGCCGCGACGAAGTCGGGCGAATACGAGATAACCCCCGACGGGGTTGTCGCGGCCGGACACACCCTGGTGGAGGGCGAATACGAACTCGCGTTGGAAGTGGCCGATGAATCACGAGCGGTGGAGTTCATCGGCTCAGACGGTTTCGTTCTGTTGCACACCGAGGTCACCGAAGAGCTTGAGCGAGAGGGACTTGCTCGCGACATCATTCGAGTGATTCAGCAGGAGCGCAAGAACGCCGGACTCGACGTTTCAGACCGGATCGTGCTCACCTTGGATGGTGATGACTCCGTGACGAGAGCGTTCGAAGTTCACCGCGAACTCATCACCAGTGAAACCTTGGCGACCGACGCCCAATTGGGCGCTGTGTCGGGTGAGGATCACACCGTGGGTGACACCACGGTGCGTGTAGGAATCGCGAAGGCCTAGTCGTGTCTGAGCAGTTCCGAGAGCAAGCCGACGCGGTCATTGACGCGCTGTATGCGCGCATCGGCGAAGGCTCGCCCCAGCCGAGGCTCGCGCCCACGCGTCGCGCCTGTGAGCTTCTGGGTGACCCGCAGCGCATGTACGGCATTGTTCACATCACGGGCTCCAACGGTAAAACCTCCACGGCGCGCATGATCGATTCGCTCTTGCGCGCCCACGGACTGCGCTCCGGGGTAATGACGAGCCCCCACCTCAATCGCCTGAATGAGCGCATCGTGATTGACGGTGAGCCTATTTCTGACGAAGCGCTGGTGGCGAACTACAACGACATTGAACCCTTCCTCGTCATGGTCGATACCGAACTCGCCGCGAGTGACGAACCGGCTCTCACCTTCTTCGAGGCCCTCACCGTGTTGGCTTTTGCCTGCTTCGCCGATGCCCCCGTCGACGTCGCTGTGCTCGAAGTGGGAATGGGTGGTGAGTGGGATTCGACGAATGTCGCCAACGCCGACGTTGCTGTGTTCACACCCATTGGAATGGAACACGTCGAGAAGCTCGGTCCCACGCTGATAGACATCGCGCGGACCAAGTCGGGAATCATCAAGCCGGCGAGTCGGGTGGTGACCTCCCCGCAGCAGGCTGAGGTTATCGAGGTGCTACGCGGCGCGTGTGAGCTCAACGAAGCACCCCTCAGCGTCTTGGGTCGAGATATTCACCTCACCGCGATTACCCCCGGGGTCGGCGGGCAGCTCATCGACATCGAGATGCACTCGGGCTCCTACTGGGGACTCGCCGTTCCACTTCTGGGCACCCACCAGGCCGAAAACGCCGCTATTGCGGTGGCCGCCGTGGAGCAGTTTCTCGGTGGCGGCGAGCATCGCTTGGAGCGAGAAGTCATCGAAGAAGGCCTTGCCCAGTCGACCAGTCCCGGCAGGCTCCAGGTGGTGCGCATCCAGCCCACCATCATCGTCGATGCCGCCCACAACCCCCACGGGGCGGAAGCACTCAGTCGTGCAGTGATGTCGTCCTTCCAATTCCCCACCCTCGTCGTCGTCTTTGGAGTCTTGAGCGACAAAGACGCTCGCGGAATCGTCGAGGCGCTCGACCCGATTGCGGACTATTTCGTCGTGACCCAACCCCACTCCGAGCGGGCCCGGCCCGTCGAAGACCTTGCGGATACGGTCACGCAGCTCGCGGGTCCCGACCGCACTTCGTGGCGGGGAGGTCTGAGTGACGCGATTGAGTTGGCAATCGAACAAGCGGGGCCCGACGGGGGAGTGCTCATCACCGGTTCGGTTGCCATGGTCGGTGAAGCAATGGAACTGCTGAGTGAGGGAGAACAGTAATGGCCCGTTCCCAGCCCTCCGCCACTGCATCGCTCATGCGCATCGCGCTTGGTATCGACTTGGCCATCGTCTTTTTTGGTGCCCTCGCACTGCGGGGAATTCAGGCATTCCCGCAGCAGTGGTTGTGGGGTGGCGTGGCAGTGGTCGTGGTGGTGACACTGCTGCTCATCCGCACCGTCCCGGCCGGCTGGGCCGTGTGGGTGGGGCACCTCTTTCACGCCAGCCTGCTGGGCCTTTTTGTGGTGGATACCGCAGTGGGACTGAGCGTGTTGGTCCCCATTGGTTTCTGGATTTACGCGTCAATCCGCGGCCCCCAACTCGACCGGCTGAGCGACGCACGCGAATAGGTCCCTTCTACACTGGAGTGCACGACGAGAGAGGTGTGAAACGTGAGCGAAATCGAAGAAACCTTGGTGTTGGTCAAGCCCGACGGTGTGGCGAGAAATCTGACCGGTGAGATTCTTCGCCGAATTGAGGCGAAGGGCTACCAGCTGGTCGACATTCGCATGGTGCACGCCGATCGTGAACTACTCGCCAAGCACTACGCCGAGCACGAAGGAAAGCCCTTCTACGAGCCTCTCGTGAGCTTCATGGAATCGGGCCCGGTCGTCGCCATTCGCGTCGCCGGTCACCGCGTAATTGAAGGGTTCCGCTCTCTTGCCGGCACTACAGACCCCACGACGGCTGCCCCGGGCACGATTCGTGGTGACTTGGGACGAGACTGGGGTCTCGCCGTGCAACAAAACCTCGTGCACGGAAGCGATTCGCCCGAGTCGGCTGCCCGAGAACTGAGCCTCTGGTTTCGCTAAAGGGCGAAAAGAAGCGGAAACTGGACCCAAATCGAGAGTCCAATAAAAGCGAAGTTCAGCACAATCGCCACCCAGCTATAGGGCAGTAGCGCCGCACCCGCTCTCTTGAGCCAGTTCGCTCCACCCAACAGCCCGTGTTGCGCTGCCCAGGGGAGGTAGATCCACCAGAGCACCGTGTGGGTGACCCACACCACAATGCAGTAGAGGCACAGGTAACCGATGACGAAGACGGCTTGGTAAAACAGCCACATCAAAAAGAACCAGGCGACGAAGAGGCCCACGGTGAACGCCGCCCAGAACCATCGCGGGAATTTCGCGCCTTGGAGCAGGGCTACCGCGATCGCAACGACCACCGCGAAGCCGGCGATTCCGGTGAGTTGGTTGGGGGCATCGAGGAAAATCCGCGCCTGCCAACTCTCCATCACGCTGCCGCAGGAAAAGAACGGGTTGATGTCACAGCTGGGCTGTCTGCCCTCTGACGCCAAGAGGTAGCCTTCGCGGGCGAGTGCCCATGAAGACACCAGCGAAATGCCACCGGATATGAGCATGAGCCAGGCAAAACCCAGTGGCGTGTGACGAGGCAGTTTCACGCCAGACAGTATGACACCTGACGCTCGAGGGTGACCTGTGCGATACTGGGGGCAGGGAAAACGCCCGCGACCGCGCTCCGGGTAACCCGACAAGCTTTTTGAAGTGGCGAGCTACGGCCCCACTTCACGCCAACACACAGATGTGACGGCACTCCGCCGAGGAGAGTCGCACCATATGGGTCCACGCCACGCGCGGGCGGACAGGGCCACCAAGGAGTCCACCAGCGATGGTGAAGAAAAAAGAAGACGAAAAGCCCGACGACACTGCGTCCGCTAAGCCCGCAGCAAAGTCTCGCGCCGCTGCGGCAAAGAAATCCCCCACTGCGAAGACTTCGCCGACAGATAAGCCCGCCGAGACAAAAGCGGCAGCAAAGACCTCGAGAGCGAAGGCGTCCGCTGACAAGGCTGAGAAAGCACCGGCTAAGAAGAAAGCTGCCGCCGAGAAAGCCCCTGCGCTGGAAGCTCCCTCGTCGCCGCGGCAGCTGGTGTTTGCCGGCCCGGACCCTGAGCTGTTTGCCAAGTTCAGCCAGAGCGAAGAACCCGGTGAGCGTCAGGTACGCCGCCGTCAGCGCAACCGTGGTGCCGATGGAGACTCGGCGGCGACTACCGAAAAGCGTCGTCCCGCCAAGGAGGCCACAGAGGCGCCATCAAAGCCTCAGCGTGTACGTGGCTCCACTCGTTTAGAGGCGAAGCGCCAACGCCGCCGCGAGGGGCGCGATCAAGGCCGCCGTCGCGCGGTCGTGACCGAATCCGAATTCCTCGCCCGACGCGAGAGTGTCGAGCGGGTCATGGTGGTGCGTGAAAAAGCGGGACGCACCCAGATTGCGGTGTTGGAAGACGGCATCACCGTCGAGCACTACGTGGCCAAGAGTGAAGAGGCGAGCCTGATCGGCAACGTGTACCTCGGACGCGTCCAAAACGTTCTGCCCAGCATGGAAGCGGCGTTCGTCGACATTGGTCGCGGCCGCAACGCCGTGCTGTATTCCGGCGAGGTCGACTGGGATGCCGCGACGGAAGAAGGCGGAGAGCGCCCCAAGCGCATCGAAGCCGCGCTGAAGACCGGCGACAGTGTCCTCGTCCAAGTCACCAAAGACCCCGTAGGTCACAAGGGTGCGCGTCTGACCAGCCAAATTAGCCTTCCCGGCCGCTACCTGGTGTACGTGCCGGGTGGGGGAATGAACGGCATTTCGCGCAAACTCCCCGACACCGAGCGCAGCCGTCTCAAAGCCATCCTGAAGACTTTGGTTCCCGAATCGGCCGGTGTGATCGTGCGCACTGCCGCAGAAGGCGCGACGGAAGAACAGCTCACCCGCGATGTCGAGCGCCTGCAAGCGCAGTGGGATGCGCTGCAGAAAGCTGCCCAGAGTGAAAAGGCACCGGACCTTCTGCATAGTGAGCCCGACCTGCTGGTGAAAATCATTAGGGATGTCTTCAACGAAGACTTCCAAAAAATCGTGATTTCTGGAGAGGAACAGCACACCGTCATCTCCGACTACCTCAGCCAGGTCGCTCCTGACCTGCTTGACCGGGTGGAGGTGTATTCAGAAGAAGCGGACGCGTTTGACCACTACCGCGTCTCTGAAGCCATCCACAAGGCGCTCGAGCGCAAAGTGTGGCTTCCCAGCGGCGGTTCGCTCGTGATTGACCGCACGGAAGCCATGACTGTGGTTGACGTGAACACCGGGAAGTTCGTCGGCTCAGGTGGCAACCTCGAAGAAACCGTCACGAAGAACAACTTGGAGGCCGCCGAAGAAATCGTGCGCCAGCTGAGACTGCGCGACATCGGCGGCATCATCGTGATCGACTTCATCGACATGGTGCTCGAATCCAACCGCGACCTCGTATTACGCCGCCTCGTGGAAACGCTCTCGCGTGATCGCACCAAGCATCAAGTCGCTGAGGTGACCAGCTTGGGACTCGTGCAAATGACGAGAAAACGTCTGGGTCTGGGGCTGTTGGAAACCTTCAGTGAAAACTGTGAGCACTGTCAGGGTCGTGGTGTCGTGGTGCACCAAGAACCCGTGGGTAAGGCACGAAGCTCCTCGGCAGAAAGCCCCCGCAAGCGTCGGGGCTCTCAGAAGGAAACCCCGAAAGTCGCGCCTCACGCCATCACTGATGACACCAGAAACGCCCTCGCGAAAATTGCGGCGTCGACGGTGGGAAGTGGCAACACCGAGGCCATTCCGGTGATTACAGAAGAGCAACTCGCGCAGGCAGACACAAGCGATAGTGATCCGAAGAAAGATTTGCTCGAGTCGGTGCTGAGTGCCCTTCCCGAGCCGCCGGCGCCTGGTACGGGTCGTCGGCGACGTCGGGCGAGCAGTAAAGGGGTCGTTACCCCCGAGGCTTCGCCGGAGAGCTAGGGCATAGTCCATGAGGGCGGCATTCGGCGCAGTTGCGGTCGCGCTCGCCCTTGCCCTCGTGTGGGGCACGAAAGAGGCCTCGAGCGCTCTGCCTGCGGATGTGGTGAGCCCAGCGCTGCGCGATGGGTTCACCCTGGCCTTCAGTGTGCTGATTGAGTCGATTCCCTTCATCATTTTGGGAATTGCCCTCTCGGTGCTCGTCCAAGTTTGGATTCCCGAGCAGTGGCTGTTTCGAATACTTCCGAAGAGGCCGCTGCCGCGACGACTCGTCATCAGCCTGCTGGGAATGTTCCTGCCGGTGTGTGAATGTGGCAACGTGCCTTTGGCGCGTGGGCTCGTCGCCAAGGGCTACACCGTCTCTGATTCGATGACGTTCTTGCTGGCCGCTCCGATCATCAACCCGGTGACCATCATCACCACCCATCAAGCCTTTGGCTGGGATGATGGCATCCTGGTGGTGCGCATCCTCGGTGCCATTGTGATTGCCAACCTGTTGGGATGGCTGTTCTCGCGCCACCCTGACCCCTTGAGTCTTCTCACCCCCACCTTTGCCGCGCAATGTGAAGCCACGCCCCGCGGGATTTCGAGCGGGAAAATGTGGCGCAGCGCAGACATGTTTGTGCGTGAGGCATCCATTTTGATGCCCGCCCTCATCGTCGGCTCCTTGGTCGCCGGGGCCATCCAGGTAGTGGTGAGTCGCGATCAGCTCGTCGCGCTCGGCTCTGACCCTCTCCTCTCGGTGGTGGCGATGATGGCGTTAGCGTTCGTCATTTCGATTTGCGCCAACGTCGACTCGTTCTTCATCCTGCCTTTCGCCGACACCTTCCTCCCCGGCTCCCTCATTGCCTTCCTTCTTCTTGGACCCATCGTCGACATCAAGATGCTCGCTCTGTTGCGCACCACCTATCGCTCAGCGACCTTGTTGAGGTTGACCGTTCTCGTTGTTGCCCTCACCGCGGCCATCGGAATGGGGGTGAACCTCTTTGTCTAAGCTCAGCGTCCTACGCGGACCCGTGTTTATGGGGGTCACCATTTCGGTGGTGCTGTGGTTGTGGGCGAGTGGCAACCTCTCGCTCTACATTCACCCGCGCTACAACGTCTTCACCGTGACCATGGCAATCATTGCCCTGGCGGGTCTCGCCCTGTGGGCTGCTCTGCGACTTCGTCGCGGCGATGACGAACCCCACTCACACGAAGGCCACGACCACTCTTCGAAACCCCGCCTGGCCGAGCGCGCCTCGACCATCGTGGGAATGCTCGCGCTCGCAGCCCTTGTTGGCCTCCCTCCTGCGACCCTTTCCACCCAAACCGTGGAAAACCGCTCGCTCAACCAATCCGGTTTGGGTGATGCGGGCGCCGTCTTCGAAGAAGCAGCGTCGGGAATGAGTGACACTTTTGCGGCGTTTAGCGTGCGGGAATGGGCCGCAATTCTCACTCAAACCTCGGACCCCGCCTTCTATGCCGGAAAACCCGCCCAAGTGGTCGGCTTTGTCAGCGAAGACCCCGATGACCCCGACCAGTTCTACCTCACCCGCTTCGTGGTGAGCTGCTGTTCGGTAGATGCTCAACCGGTCGGCATTCCGGTGAGACTTCCGGGTTGGCGCGATAGCTATGGCCCTGAAGATTGGCTAGTGGTCTCTGGCCAATTCGTCCTCAACCCCTCATCCTCGTCGCCCGAGCCCATTGTGCTTAGCCCCGACGCCGTCGAACCCACGAAACAACCCGATGACCCCTACCTCTTCTAACCGCCAGCAGCGGCGGGGTGAGCGACTGGCTACCCGCCGATACGAGCGCGCTGTGTGGGTGACCGTCGCTGTTGCGACAGGATTGGCCATTCTTGCGCTCGCGATTTATGCCCTGCAGGGTCCGAGGCTGCGCTCGGGAGCCGTTGATCTTGTTCGCGCGGTGGCCAGCCCGCAAACATCGTTGCGATTCGAAGCCGACCGGCCTATTGCCCCGCTTCAAGACACACAGGTCACCATCGAGCCGTCCGTTGATTTCCGGGTGAGCACTCAGGGAGCGCTTGCCTCGGTGACGTTCCTCGACGCGCTGGATTCTGGCACGACCTACCGCGTCGAAGTCGAGGGAGTGAGGGGTGAGTGGCAGGCATCAGAATCCACCTGGGTCTATGAGTTCTCTACCCCTGCAGCTCGCATGTTTTATCTCGTCCGGGGGGATGAGGGGGAGAGCGATCGAATACTCAGCGTCGGAGTCGGCTCTGAGCCTCCACTCGAGGCGTACCGCGCGGAAAACATGGATGCTTTTGTGCCCATTGGTTCCACTCTGGTGGTGTTTTCCGCGGGTCTCGAGGGCTCGCGTGCTGAGCTCGTGGAGCCCGTGAGTGGCCGTGTCGACCGTCTCGTACTCCCTCAGGACGTGGTCATCAACGACGTGTTTACTCCCGCGAGTGGCACCCGAGTGGCGTTCACGCTGAGTTCTCTGAGCTCTGGCGAATTTGACCGCACTCTCTTCGTGGTTGACACCGCGGGGGCACGCACCCCCACGGTGATCACCGGTCTGGACGGTGAGCCTTTGCGGGTGACGGAGGCCGCCGTCGTGCCGGCTTCAGACACTCTGGTGGCGTGGGTCGACGACGTAAGAGTGGTGAGTGTTGATTTGCGAAGCTCCCTGGTGTTACCCATCGCTGAGGAAGCGGCTCGACTGTGGGGGGTGACCAGTCGCGGCGATCAGGTCGTCCTCGTCGACGTCGGTGGCACGGTTGCCATTGACATCAACACCTTGGAAGAAACGCGCATTCTGCCGGCACAACTATCGGGACGCGACGTTTTTGAGGGCCAGACTCTCCTGCTATCCGATGGACGGCGAATTCAAACGGTGGCCATCGGCAATGCCCAGGGCACCGATTTCACCTCACTAATCGCGGTGGGGGACGATGCGGCGCTTACCCCTCTCTATCGAACCCCCGATGACCGGGGCTCTATTGGCGCCTTTGTCGCCTCGCCGTCGGATCAATATGTCGCTATCGAGACCATCCCCGATCGTTCCCGGCGAGAATCCGATGAGCGCGTGCTGGAGTCTCGCGATGTGTCCTCGACCATCGTCGTGGTGGATGTGGAGACGCAGCAGGTGGTGCGCAGTGTCGAGGGTGTCTTGCCCATCTGGGCTCGCTAAACAAATCCTTTGAAAAAACATAGGAATTACACAGTTTTGTCTGATGGTGTGAGCACATGAGTGAAAACACCACCCCTATAGCTGCCGGCATCAAGGCCCTGGTGGTCGACGATGAGGAGCCCCTCGCCGATTTGGTTTCCATGGCGCTGAGATACGAAGGCTGGGAAGTGAAAACCGCCCACAGCGTGGCGGAGGCCGTGAAGGCCCACAAGAGTTTCCAGCCCGACATCGCGGTACTCGACATCATGCTCCCCGATGGTGACGGGCTAGCTCTGCTCAAGTCGTTGCGCAGCAACGACCCCACCCTGCCTGTTCTCTTTCTCACCGCGAAAGACGCTGTGGAAGACCGCGTCCAAGGTTTGACGCTTGGCGGCGACGACTACGTCACCAAGCCCTTCAGTCTCGAAGAGCTCGTCGCGCGCCTGCGCAGTGTCCTGCGACGCTCGGGCAGGACCCCGGAGGTGGAACACGCGGTATTACAGGTGGGGGACCTCACGTTGAACGAGGACAGCTACGAAGTCTTTCGTGGTGACACCCCCATTGAACTCACCACCACCGAGTTTGAACTGTTGCGCTATTTGATGTCCAACCCTCGCCGAGTGCTCTCCAAAAACCACATTTTGGACCGGGTCTGGAGCTACGACTTCGGTGGAAAGCAGAGCATCGTCGAAATCTATATTTCCTACCTGCGCAAGAAAATTGACACACTCGGTCCGCCTCTGATCCACACCGTGCGCGGTGTGGGTTACATGATCAAAGCGGCCGACTAGTGCATTGGCCACCCCGTCGAGAGCGTGAAGGACGCCCCACCGATTTCCGGCGTCGCTTTGTGCTTGGCGGTATTGGCCTGATTCTTTTCGCCGGAGTGCTGATTGGAGCAGTGAGCACCGCCACTGTGGGCCGTCAGCTGCTCGCCGATATCGACCAAGAGCTCGCCGATGTGGCAGCCCGTATCGGCGAAAGCGTCGAACGGCCGGGTGTCGTGGGTCTCAGTGGGCCACGAAGTCGGTTGGATCGACCCGGATTCGACATTGGCACACTCATTGCGGTGGTCGACGGTGACGATGCTACGGGCGCGTTTATTGGCGAAAACGGCCAGCTCACCGCTCTCCCCGATGATGACTTGCAAGAGTTCGCCGGCGAAGAATGGGAGGCCGGCACCCCTCAAACGATTCACTTGGGCGGTGGATTCCGCGAGGTAAGAACCCTTTTGGTGGGAGAAGTGGGGGAGGCCCAGCTGGTCGTGGGCTTGCCCATGACTGATATTCGCAAAACCATCGCCCGTCTGAGCTCTGTCATTTTCGTGATTGTCGCCGCGTCGGTCGTGTTAGCCGCCGGCATTGGGATGTGGGGGTTGCGCTTAGCGCTGAGGCCGCTCGATCGCATTCGACAAACCGCGGTCACCGTGTCCCAACAATCACTCTCTGACCCCCAATCGCGGCTTCGTGAACGAGTTCCCGACGCTTTGGCTAACCCCGACTCGGAAATTGGCCAACTGGGTGCTGCGTTTAACCACATGCTCGACCACGTTGATAGTTCGTTACTGGCACGAACGCAGTCGGAAGAAAAACTGCGCCAATTCGTCTCCGACGCCAGTCACGAACTGCGCACCCCGCTCGCCTCAATCCGCGGATACTCAGAAATTACGCTGCGCCAAGGCGACACTCTCTCCGAAGACGTGCAGCAATCCCTCTCACGTATCGAATCGGAATCGATCAGAATGTCTCACCTGGTCGAGGACTTACTCATGTTGGCGCGCCTCGATGAGGGCGAAGTCCCTGAAATGACCAGCGTGGACCTTGCCGAAGTGGTGCGTGATGTCCTCTCCGACGCGGAAGTGCGAGCTCCCGGCTACCACTGGAGCCACTCTGTACCCTCGCGAAGGGTGCTGGTCAACGCCAATCGCAACCAAATGGTGCAAGTCGTCACCAATTTGGTCCAAAACGCCACCGTGCACACCCCAGAGGGCACGGATATCCGCGTTCGCCTGGCCACTCAGGGTGACAGGGTCGTATTTTCCGTCACCGATAGCGGCCCCGGCATCCCCGAAGAACTTCAACCCCACCTATTCGAGCGCTTTCGCCGAGCCGACAAGGGCCGATCCCGGGCAACAGGAAGCACCGGCCTGGGTCTCGCCATCGTTCACGGCATTGTGGAGGCCCATCACGGTAGTGTGGAAGTGAGCTCTTCCCCCGGAAAAACAGTGTTTTCGGTGAGCTTGCCGAAGCCTCAGCGCACTACACGCCGATAGTTGCTCGAGGGCCCAGACTCGGCTATTCTGTTGTGTTGGCTCTGGCTCGCCATTCTGATGTGGCATCCAGAGGGTAAAGACTCTAATCAAGGTAGGAATTCGTGGTGTATGCAGTAGTGCGCGCCGGTGGGCGTCAAGAAAAAGTTGAGGTCGGTTCGGTCATCACCGTCGACCGTGTTGCTGCGGGCTCCGACAACACCGTGTCCCTGCAGGCACTGCTGCTCGTCGACGGTGACACCGTCACCCACGACCCCAAAGCTCTGGCCAAAGTCAGCGTCACCGCTGAGGTAATCAGCGACCTGCGCGGCCCGAAAATCACCATCCACAAATTCAAGAACAAGACCGGCTACCACAAGCGCCAGGGGTTCCGTTCGGAACTCACCAAGCTCAAGGTGACCGGAATCAAGCAGGGCAAGTAGCCGAGGAAGGTTAGACGACATGGCACACAAGAAGGGCGCATCGTCCACTCGTAACGGCCGGGACTCCAACCCCCAGTACCTCGGCGTTAAGCGCTTCGGAGGACAGGTGGTGAAGGCCGGTGAAATCATCGTTCGCCAGCGCGGCACCCACTTTCACCCCGGCACCAACGTCGGACGTGGAAACGACGACACCCTTTTCGCTCTTGCGGCGGGCACTGTCGAGTTTGGCCACAAAGGTGGCCGTCGCGTCGTCGCGGTCGTTTCCTAATTTCCTGGCGAGGGCAGTAGCCCTCCAGCGGGTTGGGCGCATATCTTCGTCCCTGATGGTCGGGTGGTAGTTTCGTGACCACGTTCATTGATCGAGTCGTGTTGCACCTCGCCGCGGGGCATGGCGGGCGTGGCTGTGTGTCGGTCCGCCGCGAAAAGTTCAAACCCCTCGGTGGCCCCGACGGTGGAAATGGCGGCAATGGCGGCGACATTGTGTTGATCGCAGAACCGCGGGTGACCACCCTGTTGGATTATCACCGTAGGCCTCATCGCACCAGCGAATCGGGCAACCCGGGCATGGGGGATTCTCGTCACGGCGCGTCAGCGCCCACGGTGGAGTTAGCCGTTCCTATCGGCACGGTCGTGAGTGACGCTCACGGGAACCAAATTGCTGATTTGAACGAAGCGGGTATGAGCGTGGTCGTTGCTGCGGGTGGGCGCGGCGGCCTCGGCAACCAAGCTCTGGCCACGCCCAAACGCAAAGCCCCCGGTTTTGCCCTTCTTGGCACCCACGGTTTTGAGGGTGACGTCGTCATTGAACTCAAGACGGTGGCGGATGTGGCTCTCGTGGGCTTTCCCTCGGCCGGAAAATCGAGCCTGATTGCGGCCATGTCGCAAGCGCGGCCCAAGATTGCTGATTACCCCTTCACCACACTGCAGCCCAACCTCGGCGTGGTCGAAGCCGGTGACGTGCGCTTCACCATCGCCGACGTACCGGGCTTGATTGACGGGGCAAGCGAAGGCAAGGGGCTCGGTCTGGACTTCCTGCGCCACATCGAGCGCTGCAGCGTGCTCGTGCACGTGATTGACCTCGCCACGCTGGAGCCTGGACGTGATCCAATGAGTGATTTCGAGGTCATCCGCGGGGAGCTTGCCGCCTACCCGGTCCCTGAGGGTCAGGTGCCCCTGCTGGCGCGTCCACAGATTATTGCGCTGAACAAGCTCGACGTTCCCGACTCTCAGTCGATGGCATCGATGGTGCGCGGCGAATTTGAAGCACAAGGCTTTGATGTTTTTGAGGTGAGTGCGGTCAGCCGAGAGGGCCTGCGGGAGCTGGGTTTCCGTCTGGGTGAGCTCGTCGCCCAGTCGCGGCGAGACAAAGAAGCGGAACTGGCGCAGCGGCCGCGCACGATCATCCGACCGCAAGCGGTGGATGAACTTCCGTTCATCATTCGCAGAGAAGGCCGCTCTGACGGGGATCTCTTCCGGATTGTGGGGGAGAAGCCCGAGAAATTCATCGAACAAACCGACTTCGACAACGACGAAGCAGTCGGTTACCTCTCCGACCGCCTCGCTGCTTTGGGCTTGGATGATGCCTTGTTTGAAACCGGTGCGACACCGGGTGACACGGTGGTGATTGGCGAGGGCGCTGGTCGAGAGTTTGATTGGGAGCCCACGGTATCCTCGGCGGGGTATGCGGCGCTGGGTTCGCGCGGATCGGACGAGCGCCTGATGGAATCGGGCCGGAAGACCCGGCGGGAAAAGCGCGAAATGTATTACGAGCGTATGGACCAAAAGGCTGCCGCTCGGGCCGAGCTAGAGGATGAGAGGGAAGCGGGGATGTGGGCTGATGATTAGTTCCCTCGCGGACCTTCCCGGGGCTAAACGCCTCGTCGTCAAAGTGGGTTCCTCGTCGATCAGTGGTGAGCGGGCCCACCAAATGGCGGGGCTCGTAGAAGCACTCTCCACCGCACGAAACCGCGGACAAGACGTGGTGCTGGTGTCATCGGGCGCCATTGCCACCGGTATGCCGCATTTGGAATTGAACGACCGGCCGCTGGATCTGGCCACTCAGCAGGCGGCGGCCGCGGTGGGGCAAAACCTGCTGATGCGTCGCTATCAGGATCTCTTCAATCAATTCGACATCGTCACCGGACAAGTCCTGTTGACCGTCGGGGACCTCGAATCTGACCCGCACCGCTCCAACGCTTCGCGCACCATCGAGCGGCTTCTGGGGTTGGGAATTGTGCCGATCGTCAACGAAAACGACACCGTCGCCACCCAAGAAATTCGCTTTGGCGATAACGACCGTTTGGCAGCGCTCGTCGCAGAACTGGTGGAAGCAGACGCTCTGGTGCTGCTTAGCGACGTCGACGCGATCTACACCCAACCGCCATCGGAGCCCGGCGCCGAACCCATTGCCACTGTGGAACCGGGAGACGACCTCTCGTGGATTCACGTGGAGAGCGCGGTGGTGAACTCGGTCGGAACTGGAGGCGCGGTGACCAAAGTGAGTGCCGCACGCATGGCATCGGCTGCGGGTATTCCTGTCTTGGTGACGGCCACTAACCAGGTCCATCTCTCGATGGAGGGCACCGGCCCGGGAACCTGGTTCCAAGCCGCCGTAAAATAGGCACACTGCTGAGAGAAAGGCGCCCCCGATGACCAGCGAAAACCCCATGGATGCTGCGTTTATCGAGCGCCTTACGGCCTCTAAGGAGGCTTCTCGGGTCATCGGCCAGCAGTCCACAGCCTCCAAGGATGCGGCGCTCTCTGCGATTGCGAAAAATCTCGCCGCTCGATCAGGCGAAATCATTGAGGCCAACGCCCTCGATATGGCAGCAGGCGAGAAAAACGGTGTGGAAAAGGGGCTGTTGGATCGATTGCTGCTCACCCCTGAGCGCATCGACGGCCTCGTTTCGGCCGTCGAGCAAATCCGAGGTCTCGCCGACCCGGTCGGAGGCGTTGTGCGGGGGTCCACCCTGGCCAATGGTTTGCGCATCCAGCAGGTGCGAGTGCCGTTTGGCCTGATTGGCGCGATTTATGAAGCGCGGCCGAATGTGACCGTGGATATCGCGACGTTGTGTATCAAGAGCGGAAACGCGGCAATCTTGCGTGGGGGTTCTCTCGCGGAGAACTCCAACCGGGTCCTCATTGACGTGTTGCAAGAAGCCCTCGAGTCGGTGGGTTTACCCCGCGGCATCGTCGCCACGGTCGACGATTTCGGTCGCACCGGAGCAACGTGGCTGATGCGCGCCAGAGGGTATGTCGACGTCCTGATTCCGCGGGGGAGCGCGCAACTGATTGAAACGGTCGTGACGGAGTCGAAGGTTCCGGTTATTGAAACCGGCTCGGGAAATGTCCACATTTTCGTCGATGAATCCGCTGATATCCACAACGCTATCGACATCATCGTGAACGCCAAAGTGCAGCGGCCGAGCGTGTGTAACGCCGTGGAGACCGTGCTGGTTCACCGCGATGAGGCCAGCGCGCTCATCCCGAAAGTTGTTTCTTCATTGCAAGAGCGCGGCGTCATCGTCCACGGTTGTGAGGAAACGGCCGCGCTGGCCAGTGTGGAGCCTGCCACCGAAGCAGACTGGGACACGGAGTATCTCTCACTCGAAGTGGCGATCAAGGTCGTGTCGGACATGGAGGAGGCGCTCGAACACATTCAGCGCTATTCGACCGGCCACACCGAATCGATTCTCACCAACGCCATTGACCGCGCAGAGGAGTTCCTGCGTCGAGTGGATTCCTCCACGGTGATGGTGAACGCCTCGACGAGATTTACCGATGGTGGCGAGTTTGGCTTCGGTGCGGAGGTGGGAATTTCCACCCAGAAGCTTCACGCGCGGGGCCCGATGGGCCTCGCCGAGCTCACCAGCACCAAGTGGTTGGTGCGCGGCGACGGCCAGGTGCGGGCCTGAGACACATCGGGTCGAGAAACCGCTAAGTTTGGTGGGGAAATAGGGAGGAAATCACTGTGGAGTTGTTGGATTCTGTTGTCCTAGCCAGCGAAGTCGTCGTCGAATTGCCGATTCCGGCGTGGGCGTACGGCGTGATTTTCTTGGGCGGGTTTTTTGCCCTCGCTTTGGTGACCTACAGCTACCGCAACGTGTCGAACCGACACTCTCAGAAGCGCCCCCCGCAGTCGGGCGGACACCACTAGGAATCGATGTCACGCCATCCACGCCCCCGTATCGGGATTATGGGTGGCACCTTCGACCCCATTCACCACGGCCACTTAGTCGCTGCGAGTGAAGTGCAAATGCACTTTGATTTGGATGAGGTCATCTTTGTTCCCACTGGCCGGCCGGAAGAAAAGCCCGACGTCACCCCCAGTGAGCACCGCTATTTGATGTCGGTGATTGCCACCGCCTCTAACCCCAAGTTTCGTGTGAGCAGGGTGGATATCGACCGCCCCGGCGCGACGTACACCGTCGACACCCTGCGAGACATTGCCTCAGAGTTTCCCGACGCCGACCTGTTCTTCATTTCAGGTGCGGACGCCATTGCTCAAGTGCTGAGCTGGCGTAATGCCGAAGAGTTGTGGGGAATGGCGCACTTCGTGGCGGTCACCCGCCCTGGACACGAGCTCAGTGTGGAAGGTATCCCCGAAGGGGTCGTGAGCGTATTGGAAGTCCCGGCGTTGGCGATTTCTTCGACCGACTGCCGGCTGCGCGTCAAGAATCGACGCCCCGTGTGGTACCTCGTCCCTGACGGAGTGGTGCAATACATCGCGAAGCACGAGTTGTATCGAGGTGTGGCATGAGCGACACCACTCCCACCGATTTGCCCTCCCGCCGCCAGCTGCGTGAGAGCGGGATGACCGGCCCCATCGAGATTCCGACCGGCCCACCGCTCACCCGGCGTGAGCGCAAAATGCGTGAGCAGCTGGAAGCAACCGGCGCCATCCCCGTGATGACAGCGAGCACTCCCGTCGTCGACTCTCCTGTGACGAGTGATTCACCGGCCCCGCAACCGGTCGCCCCACCCGCTCCCGAACCCGCCGCTGTGACTCCCGCCCCGGCGACTCCAGCCGCTGTGACTCCAATTGCACCGGAGTCACCCCCAGCGGCGACTGCAGAACCCACCCCCCGGCCGCTTACCCGCCGAGAGCTGAGAGAACAGCTTCGTGGAAAGCCAGTGGATGTTCCCCCGAGCCCCGCGCCGGTTGTTGAGCAGGAGCCTGAGGATGAGGCTCCTGCCGCTATTGCCCCCAAACCCACTCCTCGTGTGGTGGACGAAGAGTTTTCATGGCAACAACCCCTCGACGGGCCCGGGGGAGAGGCGGTGTCACCGGTCGAGGTTGTGGCCCCCGCTCCGGCTGAGCCTCCCGCTGTGCTTCCTCCCGTTTTTGGCACCATTCCCTCCGGGAGAGATACTCCGACTGCGCCGGCGCGTTCGGTGAGTACTGCTGCTCCCGCGACCAACGCGCTGATTCTTCCGGTGGCACCGTCGATTGATGTGACGGGGCCGTTGGGTGACACGGGGGAGGTCCTCGTGACAGGAAATATTCCCCTGCCGAGGCTGGTGGCCGAAACCGCTGTGACGGGTGTGTTGGATGTCGATGATGACGATGACTTCATGGAAGCCGACTCTGGCCCCTACACCGCCCCCATCAGCGCCAGTTTGGCGGTGTCTTCACGGTCGCTGGAGCTCGATCAGCCGATGATTCAAAAACCCCGGGTGGGCGCAGTCTCACTCGCCTTGGGGGTATCCGCCGCGATTTTGAGTGTGACCGCGGTGTCTCTGCTTGCCCTTGCCCTGCTCACCGACATTATTCAGTTGCCTTTCTAGTGGCCGTGGATACCGCTGTTACTGACGCCGTGAAGGTGGCGGCAGATGCTGCCTGGCATAAGGGAGCGAGTAACTTTGTCGCCCTCGACGTGACTGGCCACCTCGCCCTAACCGATGCGTTCTTAATCGTCTCGGGCCGCAGTGAGCGCAACACCAAAGCCATTGCCGACGCTATCGAAGACGAGCTTCACCTCGCGGGTGTGAAGCTCTCACGCCGCGAGGGAAAAACAGACGGCCGCTGGATTCTTCTGGATTTTGGCCTCATTGTCGTGCACGTCTTCCACGAAGAAGAACGCGAGTTTTACGCGCTCGAGCGGCTGTGGAAAGACTGCACGGTCATCTCACTAAGCCTGCCCGGCGGGGAACAACCCGAGGCCGAATAGGCGAGTGAGCACCCTGCTGGGTGTAGTAACCTTGAAGCTTCCGGGCCTGTGGCGCAGCTGGTAGCGCACCTGCATGGCATGCAGGGGGTCAGGGGTTCGAGTCCCCTCAGGTCCACCACTTTTAGCTTCCAGGCACCCTCTCGGGTCATCGTCGTAGGCTCGTGCCATGTCTGATTCACTCTCCCGCCACACCGATTACGGCGAAATCTCGCTCGAGGAGGGTTCCCTGCTGCCCGACCCGATGAAGCAGGTCGAGTTGTGGTTAGAAGAAGCTGATCAGGAGGGGGTCTACGAGCCCAACGCGATGGTGCTCTCCACCATCGACCCGGACGGGGCCCCGACGAGTCGAACGGTTCTGTGTCGAGGAGTGAGCCCTCACGGAATCACCTTCTTCACCGACTACACCTCGCAAAAAGGTCGGGCGCTGGCTGTTCATCCCGAGGTCGCCGTGGTGTTCCCCTGGTACACCCTGCACCGTCAAATCAAGATCAGGGGCACCGTCGAAAAAGTGTCTGAGGCAGAATCAGACGCGTACTTTGACACCCGCCCACGGGATTCCCGCATTGGGGCGTGGGCAAGTGACCAATCGCAGCCTATTGACTCTCGCGAAGCCCTGGAGCAGAAGGTCGCCCAGGCCACCCAGCATTTCGAGGGGGTCGAGTTAGTGCCTCGCCCCGAAAAATGGGGCGGGTATCTGATTAGGCCGCGATCGATTGAGTTCTGGGCGGGGCGACGCTCTCGGCTACACGATCGAGTGCGGTTTGTGAAAGAAGGAGATGGCTGGAGGACGGAGCGACTCCAGCCCTAATTCAGCGTCTACTCGGTAGCGCGCGCGATACTGAAAACCTCACGAAGAGGAGTCAACGTGCAATTCGAACTGGAGCTGGGACTCGACACGTTCGGGGATGTCACCTTTGATGAAAAGGGTCAGCCTAAGCCGTACGCGGAAGTGATTCGCGACGTCGTGGAAGAGGCTGTCCTCGCCGATCAGGTGGGGGTGTCAGGGATCACCCTGGGGGAGCATCACCGGGACGATTTCGCGATTTCCACCCCGGAAACGGTGCTCGCGGGCATTGCGACAAAAACCCAGAACTTGCGTCTTGCCTCGGGAGTGACGGTGTTGAGCTCCGATGACCCCATCCGAGTCTTTCAGCGCTTCGCGACACTGGATGCGCTCTCCCACGGCAGGGCAGAAATTATCGTCGGTCGCGGATCGTTCACTGAGTCATTCCCGCTCTTCGGCTACGCCCTGAACCATTACGAAGTGCTGTTCGAAGAGAAACTGAACCTCCTCGCAGAAGTCCTGAAGGAAGGGCCTGTGACCTGGGAGGGAACCCACCGGGCGCCTCTTGAGAACCAACAGGTGTATCCGAAGTCGCACTCAGGTCACATTCGCACCTGGGTGGGTGTGGGGGGAAGCCCCGAATCGGTGGTGCGCACCGCCCGCTACGGCTTCCCGCTGATGCTCGCGATTATTGGTGGGGCCCACGAGCGGTTTGCGCCCTACGCCGACTTGTACCGCCGGTCGATGGACCAGCTGGGGCACGCTCCACAGCCCATTGGACTGCACTCGCCTGGGCACATTGCCGATACGGACGAAGAAGCGATTGAGCAGATGTGGCCGCACTACGAAGCATCGTTTGGCCGCATTGGCCGAGAGCGTGGGTGGGGTCCGATGACCAAAGAGCACTACCTCAACGAGGTTCACCATGGCGCGCTCGTTGTGGGGTCGCCCGAAACCGTGACGCGGAAGATTGCGAATGCCCTCGTTGCATTGGGTGCGTCTCGCTTCGACCTCAAATACTCCACCGGCCCGATGAACCACGCGATTCTCATGCACTCGATCGAGCTCTATGGCACCAAGGTGATTCCGATGGTGCGAGAGATGGTCGCCCAGAAAACTCCGGCTTAAAGCAGTGGAGCCCGGCATGTTGCCGGGCCCCACTGCTATCCCTCGCTACGGAAGGACGATGTCGATTCCGGAGAGGTCCGACGCGTTCTGCACGCTTCCGCCGTTGGTGAGGTTTTCACCGTTGAAGCCCATCTGGTTCATTTGGGCGATGGCCTGGCCGGAGCGGTTGCCGCTGCGGCAATAGACGAAGTAGTCACCGTTGGGGTCCAGCTCCATAATCTGGGCGGCAAAATGGGGTGATTGTACATCAATGTTGACCGCACCATCGAGGTGTCCGGTGGCAAATTCAGCGGGAGTGCGCACGTCAATGATCACGGTGTCCTCCGAGAGTTCGACGGGTTCTGATGAGGCGCATCCAGCCAGAGCCATGGTGGCTCCCAGTAGTAGCGCAAGAGCGGCAAAAAACTTCTTCACAGCGAGTGCCTTTCACAAGAGGGGTTGATGGCCTCACTATAGCAATACCCCCTGGGGTATTGCTAGTCCTGGTCACCGGTGTCCCATCGGCGTTTCATATTCACCACAACCGAGTGAGCAGCCATCTGGAACGGGCGTACCACGGTGACTTGGTCATAAGACTCGAAGGTTTCGGCGGTGGCGCGATCAAGGGCCGTGAGACACACGTTGCCGGTGAACCCCAGCCGCTGCAGGGTCTCCAACACCACCAGGTTCGTGGCGCGGTCTGGCGCCGCACAGACAACCGTCTGAGTTTCGTGGATGGGGAGAGCCTTGAGGAAATCGGGGTCACTGGCGTCACCAAAAAGTGTGTCCACCTCAAATTCCTTGATGGCCTTTAGCGCCCGAGGATCCTGGTCCACTACGAGCAGGTCCGCTCTCTCGTCCTTCAAGCCCTTCACGATGTCAGAGCCCAACCGACCTGCACCAATCACAATCGCGTCATAGGGGTGTGACTCTCGGGAGACATCTGCACGGAGCGAGCGCTCACCATCGATTCGCTGCAGAAGCGGACCGAAGGCCTTGAGGATGCGGTCTTGGTAGGAGATGAAATAGGTCGAAATGGTGATGGTGAAAATTGCCACCAAGGTAATCAAACTCAGAAGGTCCTCATTCACCTGCCCGACACTGAGGCCCAGCGCCACCAGAATCAGCGAAAACTCGCTGATTTGGGCAACCACAATGCCGGTGCGGAAGGCCACTAGTGCGCGGTAGCCCTGAAGGCTCATAACCAACAGCACGATGAGGGGTTTGCCGACGAGGACGAAGACGGTGAGGATCAGCGCGGGCACCAACTGGGAGAGAGCCCCCTCCACGGTGAGGGAGGAGCCGAGCTCAATAAAGAAGAAGAGCACCATGATGTCGCGCAGGCTGACCAACCGCGCGCCCAAGCTTTCGCGGTAGGGCGTAGACGCCAGTGCCACACCGGCGACAAACGCCCCAATTTCCATGCTGAGGCCCAGCCAGGCGCTCGCCGCGGCTAATGCCACCGCCCACGAGACCCCAAAGACGAGGGTGAGCTCTTGGCTTTTTGCCATCCACTCCAACAGTCTCGGAAGCACAAAGCGCGCGAGTGCGGCAACGATGGCGAGAAACACCACCCCACCGCCAAGGGTCCGGGCAATGTCGACCAAAAGCATGCTCTCCCCGGGTTGGCCGACCGTCACAATTGTCAGCATGGCCATCACCACGAGGATGTCTTGAACAATCAGTACACCCACCGCAATGCGGCCGTGCAGCTGGTCGATTTCTCGACGGTCACCCAGCATTTTGATGACGATGATGGTGGAGGAGAAAGTCAGCGCGACCGCCACGTAAACCGCGGAGACGCCATCCCACCCCAGAGCGAGAGCCGCAAAGTAGCCCAGGCCGGCGGTGAGAATCACCTGCCCCAAACCAGTAATCAGGGCAACAGGTCCGATCTGTCGGATCAGGTGAATATCGAGCTTGAGCCCCACCAGAAACAGCAACATCGCGATGCCGAGCTTGGCGAGAAGTTTGATGTCGCCCTCGCCCGAGAGAATTCCCAGAACAGCTGGGCCGCCGACGACGCCCACGACGATGTAAGAGACGATGATGGGCTGGCGCAAAAACTTCGCCAAGAGTCCCCCCAGAAGGGCCAGGCCCAGAATGGCCCCAATCTCTATGAAAGAACTGTCGACCATGATTCCCAAGCTATCAGCGCGGTTCTGCGAAAAACCGGCGATGGACAGTTAGCGTTGGGGGGTGCCCGCCCGTTTCTCCCGCCGATCGTGGCGCTCACTCACCCTCGGCCTGGCGTTATCGGGCGCTCTCTTACTCAGTGGATGCCAGGGCCTCCTCACTACAGTCCCCGATGAGGGTTTTCAGGCCGCCGAAGTCGAATCTTCCGACGGTGTCACAGGGGGGCCACAATTTCCCTCCATCGACGAATCCTCGTTCGAAGCCGAGGTGGTCACAGGTGAAGGTGACCCGGCGTCGGAGCTGGTGAGTAGTTGGACACTGGAAGAAAAAATTGTCTCACTCTTTCTTATCCACATCTCCGGCACTTCCCTCTCTGACTTCGAGCGCACCTATGACGACTTAGGAGTGGCGGGATTCTTGCTTCTCGGCAACAACGTCCCGGGCACGCTGGAGCGGTCCCAGGAATTTGTGGGCGGGGTGCGTCAGCTAGGTGAGCCCGAGCTGCTCGTCGCCATCGACCAAGAAGGGGGTGCCGTCGAACGCCTCCAGCCCGACCCCTTCCCCGCGCCCGCAGAACTCGGCGCCCTGCCATTAGATGACACCACCGAGGCCACCACGGAGCGCAATAGTCTCGTATTTGACGTTGGAGCCAATGTGAATCTCGGTGTCATTGCCGATGTGAGCCCGGGGTCGGATGCCTATATTCATGAGCGCAGCTTCGGCACCGACGCCGCCGAGGTTGCCGACTATGTCTCAGCCGCACTCGATGGCTCAGTGGATGGGGTTGCCACCGCGGTGAAGCACTTTCCCGGGCACGGCCTCACCTCCGAAGACACTCACGAGACCATCGGTGAATCATCGATAGCGCTCAGCACATGGTTTGACGAGCATGCCCCACCCTTCCTCACTGCCGTGAATAAGCGAGCGCCCCTTTTGATGTTCGGGCACTTGGTGGTTCCCAGCGTGGACGACGCCCCCGCGTCACTCTCAAGTGAATGGGTGAAGCTTGTGCGTCAGCAGTGGGGTTACGACGGCATTCTGATGACCGATGACTTGAGCATGCTCGAAGACTCCGGTGATGACACTTATCAAAACTTCTCGACCAACGCGCTACGCGCGGTCGCCGCGGGGATGGACCTCATCATCGACGCGGGGGGAAACAACCGCACCGATGCGATGAACCGTATCGATGAGGCCATCGCCACCATCGCCCAGGCTGTCGATGAGGGGGGAATCAGTATCACCCAGATCGACGCCTCGGCCATTCGCGTGGCGAAGTTGCGTTACTCACTCGGGGGAGTGAGCAGGCCATTCGAGAACGCCGAGGCGGGCTAGTTCGGCGGCAAGACCGGCGCCGTTCGAAGCCGACACCCACGGAATCGAGTCGGGGTCGTCGGTGCGATTGCGGTGAGAGCGGCCACCGGCGAGTAATGCTTCCGGCGCGAGTAGTTCTCGAATAGCTACGGCACGGACTTGCTCTGGGTGAGAGTGAGCAAAGTCACGATAGAGCGTCTCGTCGTGTTGGCCATCATCACCAATCAGAATCCAGCGCACCCCGGGGAAATCGTGCGCGAGCCGCTCCAAGCTGGTGTGCTTGTGCTCCCGACCACTACGAAAGAGCCGGTCGGGGGTTGGGCCCCAGTCGGTGAGGAGCAGAGCACCCATCGGGTAGAGGTGGCGCTTCAAAAAACGCGTGATGGTGGGCTGGACGTTCCACGCTCCGGTGGAGAGATACACCACGGGGCAACCCGGATAGTCGCGAACGATGCGCTCGAGTAACACCGCCATGCCGGGTACCGGCCTCCGGGCGTGCTCATCGCGGACAAAAGAATTCCATGCAGCCAACAGGGGTCGGGGGAGGGCTGTGACCATGATGGTGTCGTCGACGTCGCAAACCACGCCGATTTCTTGGTCATCTGAGACGACAAAGACGCGTCCGCGCGAGGCCATCGAATCACCCACGCTTAGCCACACGTCGTGCCACCCAGGCTCGAGCGACATCTCCAAGGTGGTGTCGACCACTCCACCCCGGTCAGCGGTCACGGTGACCGACTGACCATCGGCGTGGACGGCCACCTGGGCGAAGGGCACCGGGGCGGAGGTAAAACTGCGCCAGCCGCGGATTTTCCTCGGGGTGCGATCAGTGGCGGTCGGTCGTGATGCGAGAACCACTCGGGCTAACACCCGCACTGATGACGTGGTGCCTAAGCCGCGAAAGGGAATCACCTGGGGGACAAGGCCCTTCGCCACTCCTCGGTTGGCCCGCCACTGCTGAAACCAGTCTTCGATGCGTGCGGCGCGGTGAGGTTTCACGGGCGCAGCGGTGTCCTGAATGTCGGCGGGCACCCGCTAAGCCTAGTCGGGGCCTGAGAGGTGGGAAAAGCCGGTCGTCGCACGACACGGTGCGCTGTTAGACTTTGGGCCACCCGGGGCTAAATCGGCGTGACGATGAGGTAACGCCCGCGGTCTGAAGCGGAAAGGCGGAGCCTGTTTATGCCCACTGTGCGCGTTGACCCCGCCACCAGCTCCGTTCGGCTGGAGCCCGTGCAACAGCGCAGCACTCGTCGGCTCGAAGACCTCCTCAACGCCGCAGCGACTTACATTCACGACAATGGTTTCGAAACCCTCACTACCGCGCACGTGTCCGACATTGCAGGATCCTCTATTGGCACGGTGTATCGCTACTTCCCCGATCGCATCGCCCTCCTCGATGCCCTCGCTCAGCGCAATGCGGAGCGGGCTGAGGAAAAACTTGCGGCAGTGGTGAGCGCTTCCCAACCCGCGTCCCTCCACGACCTAGTTGGGGTGGCGGTGGACGCCCTGACCGAGATGTTTCGACACGAAGTTGGTTTCCGCGCAATCCGACTTGGAGACCCCCTCGATATTCGCCCCGCCCGGGAGCAGCGCTGGGGTGTGCGGGCCTATGCCAAGGCGGCCCTTCGCCACTGGCAGGGGTCAGCCCAGTCGGGCGATGCGAAAGCGTTCGAGCTCTCCATGGATGTCGCCGAGGCCACTCTCTCAAAAGCTTTCTTGCAAAATCCCAAGGGAGAGCGCTCCACCATCGCTCACGCCTCTGAACTAGCTCGCCTAGCGCTGGGAATTGCGCGCTAGAGCTGGAGATTCAGAGCCCGCGCTGATTGACTGGGGGTTACCCCGCGTCGCGAGCCCTACGGAGCAGTGTTCTCATGATTGAGTTTCGACAGGTGTCCAAGGACTACCCCGGGGGCGCGAGAGCCGTCGAAGACTTTTCCATCACCGTTCCCACTGGGACTCTCACCGTCCTGGTGGGCTCGAGCGGTTGTGGCAAGACGACGCTTCTGCGCATGGTCAACCGCATGGTCGAACCCACCTCGGGTGAGGTACTGATCGACGGCGAGTCAGTCGCGCAGCGGGATCCCGTTGAACTGCGCCGTTCCATTGGCTATGTGATGCAAAGCGGCGGGTTGATGCCGCACCGCACCGTCATCGACAACATCGCGACCGTGCCCCGGCTCTCGGGGGTGAAAAAGCCGGAGGCGCATTCTCGAGCGAAAGAACTGATGGGCGTAGTGGGGCTCGATGAGGTTTTGGCCCAGCGCTACCCTCAACAGCTCTCGGGTGGTCAACAACAACGCGTCGGGGTCGCCAGAGCGTTGGCGATGGATCCCAACATTCTGTTGATGGATGAGCCTTTTGGCGCTGTTGACCCCGTGGTGAGGCGAGATTTACAACGGGAATTGCTTGATTTGCAGGCGAGGTTGAATAAAACCGTCGTGTTTGTCACCCACGATGTCGACGAGGCGTTCCTGATCGCCGACCAGATGGCGATTTTGCGCGAGGGTGCCGAAGTCGTTCAGATAGGCACGCCCGAGGACATCATCAGCAACCCCGCCGATGACTTTGTTGCCGCGTTTATAGGTGCCGCACAGGGCAATCGCGAATTACACCGCAGCAGCAAAGACCCCTCAATCGTGCTCGATACAGAAGGTCGCATCCACGGCCGACTAGGTGCATAAAAACCATGGGGTGGGTGCTCGATAACCTGGGCCTGATTGGTGAGCTCACTCTTACCCACATGGGCCTCTCGCTCATTCCCGTCATCCTCGGAGCCCTGCTCTCGATTCCTCTCGGCTGGCTCGCCCACCGCTATCCTCCTGCCAGAGGTTCCATCCTGAGTGTGGTCGGAATTTTCTACACCATCCCTTCCCTCGCGCTCTTTGTTCTTCTTCCGCCCCTCTTTGGCTTCTCGATCCTCTCCGAGCTCAACGTGATCGTCGCACTCGTGATTTACGCGATCGCGATTATGGTTCGCAGTGTCTCCGATGCCTTCTCGAGCATCGACCCTGGTGCTCTCAGGGCCGCGACCGCGCTGGGCTATGGGCCCTGGCAGCGGTTTTTCCACGTGGAGCTGCCCCTCGCCGGTCCTGTGCTGCTTGCTGGGCTGCGGGTGGTGTCGGTGAGCACCGTGTCGTTGGTGACAGTCGGGGTGTTGGTGGGGGTCAAAAGCCTCGGCTATTTCTTCACCGACGGCTTCCAACGTCGCATCGAATCAGAAATCCTCACCGGCATCGTGATGACGCTGGTCGTGGCGTTGATCTTCGACCTCGCCCTTCTTGCTCTCGGTCGAGCCGTCATGCCGTGGTCGCTCCTGGCGGCCAAGCGCCTCAATCAGGAGGTGTCGTAGTGGAGGTCTTCGCTGACGCGTGGCAGTGGCTAGTGGATCCACAGAACTACGTGGGGGAGGGGTCTCTGCTACAGAGGTCGCTGGAGCATGTGGGCTACACCCTGTGGGTCATGGCTGTCGGCTCCGCTATTGCCATCCCTCTGGGGTTCTACATCGGTCACACGGGTCGAGGGCGCGGCTGGACCGTCGGAATCACAGGAGCGGCGCGAGCACTTCCCACCTTCGGGCTCTTTCTCTATTTGGTCTTGGTCATCGGCGTCGAGCGGCGAGAAATAGCCGCCGTGATCGCCCTCGTTCTCCTCGCCATTCCGCCGCTTCTTGCCGGCGCTTATTCCGGGGTCGACCAGATTGACCGGAGAGTGCTCGATGCGGCGAGGGCACAAGGTATGACCGGATGGCAGCTGCTCTTCCGCGTGGAACTCCCGCTCGCCCTGCCGTTAGTAGTGGGGGGAATTCGGAATGCTGTGTTGCAAGTCGTGGCGACCGTCACTCTGATCGCCTATGTCGGCCTGGGGGGTTTGGGTTACGACATCATTCAAGGGATTCCGCTTCGGCGCTTCGACCAAATGATCGGCTCCGCCTTCGCCATTGTCGTGATCGCGCTTCTGCTCGACGCCGTGTTTGCGGCGCTGACCCGCATTGTCACTCCAGAAGGAGTGCGTAGGGCCGGCGGCGAAGATATTCGCGCCCGAGAGAACTCACGGCGATAGGACACCCGGGCGCGTTAGCCTGGAAGAGCACTTTGCCCACCAAATGAGAGATCGATACGCAATGAGGACATTGACACGAAACCTATCTATCGTCGGAACAATCGCGACTGCTGCTGTGGTCGGTGGCTGTGCCGCCGGAGGCTCCGACACCATCGTGGTGGGCTCACAGGCCTACTATTCCAACGAAATCGTCGCCGAAATCTATGCGCAAGCTCTCGAAGCAGAAGGCTTCAGCGTCGAGCGCAGCTTCCAAATCGGACAGCGCGACGCCTACATTCCCGCACTCGAAGCCGGTGAAGTAGACCTGTTCCCCGAATACACCGGGAACCTCCTGCAGTTCTACGACGCTGACACCACGGCGACCGAAACCACTGCGGTGTACGACGCCCTGCAGGCAGCACTTCCCGAACAGCTCACCGCGCTCGCCATGTCACCGGCGACCGACCAAGACTCCTACAACGTCACCTCGGAGTTCGCGGCCGCAAACAGCTTGGAATCCATCGGAGACCTGGCGGGTGTGAGCCCGCTGGTGTTAGGTGGTGCACCGGAGCTCGAAGAGCGCCCCTACGGCCCGAGTGGTCTGATGGAGGTCTACGGCGTGAGCGTCGAGTTCGACGCCACCGGTGAAGTGACCTTAGATGCTCTCCTTGCAGGTGAGGTTCAAGTGGCGAACATTTACACCGGTAACCCCGCTATCGCCCAATATGGCCTCGTGACCCTGGCGGACTCAGAGGGGTTGTTCCTCGCGTCCAACATTGTGCCGATTGCCGGGAGCGACGTGGCGGACGAGATCGCCTCGATCATCAACCCCATCAGCGAGGCGATGAGCCCCGATGAGTTGGTGGCGATGAACCTCCAGAGCACGGCAGAAGAAATGTCTGCGCCAGACATTGCTGCTCAGTGGCTGGAAGAAAACGGCTTCTAGAAAGGCTCAACGAAAAGGGGTCCGGCGATGCCGGGCCCCTTTTTACTTCTCGGTTTCTGCCACCGGGATGGATTCGGGGGGTTCTGATGAGTCGTGGGCAAAACGCATCAGGAAGTGTTTGATGATGAAGAAAAGCGTGAAAAACACGGCGAAGAAGCCAATAAACACCGAGCCGGCCCAGTCGATTTGGTCTTTGAGTGCTCGGTAGGTGCCGGCAGCTCCCGAACCCAGAGAGACATAGATGAATGCCCACAGCGTGCACGCAGGAGTGGTCCACGCCATAAACCGGCGGTAGGCCATTTGCGACATTCCTGCTGCCAGCGGCACGACCGAGTGGAAGACGGGGAGGAAGCGGGAGATAAACACGGCAATTCCACCCCGGCGGTCCACAAAGCGGTCTGCTCGGGCAAGTCTGTCTTGACCAAGGCGCCTACCGAGGCGACCTTGCCGCAGCTTGGGCCCAAACCATCGGCCAATCGCGAAACCGAACGATTCCCCGAGCAAAGCGCCAAGGATGATGACGGCAACGAGGGAGAGGTATTCCATCACGCCCTCGACCCCAGTCGAGGACACCAACACCACGGTGTCGCCAGGCATAATCAAGCCGATCAAGGCACTGGTTTCGAGCATGACAGCGAGCCCGGTGAGCAAGGTGCGCAACACCGGGTCCATGTTGATGACAAAGTCGAGAAAGCTGTCGAGGGCGCCGTTCATTGCGGGCAAGCATAGTGCGGGGTTCCGGGGAAAACGCCGTCTCTGCAGGCGGGAGCTAAAACACACCGTCCAGCGGGTACTCGTATTCGCGAAGTCGGTCCTGAAACTCTTCGCGCCTTTCAATGTTGACTGAAATCGTGGGCCCGCCCACGATTTCAGTGGCGACCCGGATTCCATGAAGAGCTGAGAGCACCCACACTTCTTTGCCTTCGAGCTCTCTCATGGTGTGGGCACGTTTAATAACGTCGAAGTGTTCATCGCGCGCCAATCCAGTCACTAACTGCTCGGTCACACTCTCAATACGGGGATATTTCGCCGGGGTGACCGAAAATACCCCCTCGTCGGCATCAATCACCACGATGGCGCTATACGCACCTTCGACGATGACGCCGTCTGGCGAGAGAATCAGGGCTTCGTCGGCCACATGGCTCACCTCCACCCGCAGCTGCGCCATACGGTCAAGGTCAGGCCCTTTCCGCCACGGCACCAGGCGGGTATCACTATTCGCTACCGCTAAACGGGCGGTGTCCTGCGGGGTAGGGGCAATGCGGTGGTGGTAGCGATACCAGTGCTCGTGGCCGTCCGTCACGACATCGAGCCGGGGAAACCAGCGTCCTTCGCTGGGAAACCACAGCATGGAGCGGTCAACGAAGTCATCAAACGCTTCACTATCGCCCACTCCGGCGTCGACGCAGGCAGCAAAAAACCGCTCGCGGTGGCGGGGAAAGCCAATGATGAGGCTGTTATCGATCACAAATGAGTCCGCAGCGAGAACTTCGAGCGCATCTTCCTGCCTGGGTGGATCGACCCAGTCCCCGTCTTGGAAGTAGTTCCGAAGCGGCAGCGCCATAGGGTAAAGGCTATGGCCACCCGCGTGATCTCGAGGGCACTTTCGGTGTCAGTGGGAGTGGCGGAAGCGTTCCACGCCCTCTATGCCCACTCTGAGCACGTGGTCTGGCTCGATAGTGCCGGGGAGAGGGGTTCTGGCACCAGCGTTCTCGCCAGTGGCGAGCTCATCACCCTCACTCCGGGCTCAGAATTGGATTCGTTGCGTGAGCAGCTCAACTCCCGCACGTTTGTCCCAGAACCTGCTGGCCAATTAGCGCCGCTGGGGTTCGTTGGTGTTCTCGCCTACGACATCGGCCAAGAAACGCTCGACATCCCTGGTGTGGCGTCACGACGTGAGAGTCCGACGAGCCGGGGGCTGTGGGTGGCACGCTCGCTCGAATTTCACCACTCCTCTGGTGAGGTGGTGGCGTGGGGGCTGAGTGACGACGACGGTTTTGAGCAGTGGTGTGAACAGGTCGAGGCAACACTCGCCGCGGCAAAACCTGCAACTCCGGCAACACCGGTTCTTCCAACTTCAGTCAGTTGGAGAGATGACCCCGAGCGCTACCGCCACATGATTGAAAAAGCACTACACGCTATCCGTGAGGGTGAGGTGTATCAAATCTGTCTCACCACGGAAGTCACAATCGAATCCACGATGGCGGATTGGGAGCTCCACACTCTCTTGCGAGAAAGCTCACCCACCCATCACCAAGGAATGCTTCGATTGGGAGAGTATTCCTTGGTCTCTGCAAGCCCTGAGACCTTTCTCAGCATCGACCCTGACGGGTTGGTGAGCACCAGACCCATCAAGGGCACGCGCCCGCGCGGTGGCACCCAGGCCTCTGATGCCGCGCTCGCACGGGAGCTCGTCGAGAGTGACAAAGAACGCGCGGAAAACCTCATGATTGTCGACCTCATGCGCAATGACCTCCAGCGGGTGTGCGAGACCGGCAGCGTGAACGTCTCGGGGCTTTTTGAGGTGGAAACCTACTCGAGCGTTCACCAACTGGTCTCAACGATTACCGGCACCCTCCGCGCTGACTGCGACGGCGTTGATGCTCTAAGTGCCTGTTTTCCCGCTGGATCGATGACCGGAGCGCCTAAACACCGCGCCGCCACCCTTTTGTCACAGTGGGAGTCGGGTCCGCGGGGCGTGTATTCGGGGGCGTGGGGCTGGTGGCGAATTGATGGCTCGATGGAATGGGCGATGACCATTCGCAGTGCCGTGATGCGGAATGGTCAGGTTTCCATTGGGGTGGGTGGTGGCATTACCTGGAGTTCCCAACCCGACCAGGAAATCGCCGAAGTAGGCCATAAAGCCACGCGTCTGCTCGAGGCGCTGGGGGCGTCAGCAGACCAGTATTCTTGAGCGGGTGAGCAGCGAGACCCCCACTGAGCCATCGTCATCAGACTTTCGGGCATTAGAAGCCAAATGGCAGGCGTATTGGGAAGAAACCCGGCCGTTCTCGGTAGGTGACCCTGCTGACAACCGGCCTCGCAAATACATCCTCGACATGTTCCCCTACCCCTCGGGGGATCTGCACATGGGCCACGCCGAGGTCTATGCCCTAGGCGACATCGTCGCCCGCTATTGGCGTCTACGCGGATTCCAAGTCCTCCACCCCATCGGCTGGGACTCGTTTGGTTTGCCTGCAGAAAACGCCGCCATCAAACGCGGCACCGACCCGCGCGAGTGGACCTACGCCAATATCGAGCAGCAAAAAGCCTCAATGAAGCGCTACGCCGCATCGTTCGACTGGTCGCGGGTGCTGCACACCTCAGACCCCGAGTACTACAAGTGGAACCAGTGGCTGTTTCTCAAAATGTATGAGCGGGGACTGGCTTACCGAAAAGACTCCTGGGTCAACTGGGACCCCGTCGATCAGACGGTTCTCGCCAACGAACAGGTCCTTCCTGACGGCACCTCCGACCGCTCCGGCGCGGTCGTGGTGAAGAAAAAACTCACCCAGTGGTACTTCAAAATCACCGACTACGCCGACCGGCTGCTCGATGACCTGAACCAGTTAGAGGGTCGTTGGCCCCAAAAAGTGCTCACCATGCAGCGCAACTGGATCGGTCGAAGCCAAGGTGCCGAAGTCGACTTCGTCATCGAGGGCCATCCGGACACCGTCAGTGTGTTCACCACCCGCCCTGACACGCTTTTTGGCTGCACGTTCATGGTGGTGGCACCCGATTCTGATTTGGCTGCCGAGCTAGTGGCAGGTTCAACGGCTGAGGTGCAGCAAGAGTTTGCGCAGTATCTGGAGCAGGTCCAAAAAACCTCCGAGATTGACCGTCAGGATCAAACACGGGAGAAAACAGGGGTATTCCTGAACCGTTACGCCATCAACCCCGTCAATGGTGAGAAAGTGCCGGTGTGGGCGAGTGACTATGTGCTTGCTGATTACGGCACGGGCCTGATCATGGCGGTTCCCGCGCACGATCAGCGCGACTTGGATTTTGCGCGGAAATTCGACCTGCCCGTGCGCGTGGTCGTCGATGTGACGGCGCCGATTACCGGGGCCGTGCCGGTGGTCACCAAAGAAATGCTCGATGACGACGGTGAAGAGATCTCGCTTGACCCGGTGTCCTCCGGAAAAGCCCTCGCGGGTAATGGGCGGATGATGAACTCGGGCCCGCTCGATGGGCTCAGTAAAGACAACGCCATCCCACGGATGATCGAACTGCTTGAAGAAGCAGGAACGGGTCGGGGGGCGAAGAGTTATCGCCTGCGTGACTGGTTGATTTCCCGACAGCGCTACTGGGGCACCCCCATCCCCATCGTTTATGACGAGGACGGCAACGAGATTGCGGTGCCGGAGGCGGAACTGCCCGTCACTCTGCCGTGGAAAGAGGGCTTGGACCTCAAACCCAAGGGCTCGAGCCCCCTGGGAGCCATGGACGAGTGGGTCAACGCCGAAGTCGGTGGAAAACAGGTGCGGCGCGATGCGGACACCATGGACACCTTCGTAGATAGCTCGTGGTATTTCCTGCGGTTTCTCAGCCCGCACGACGACACCCAAGCGTTTGATCAAAAGGAAGTCGAGAAGTGGGCTCCGGTCGACCAGTATGTCGGCGGTGTGGAACACGCCATTTTGCACCTGCTCTACGCCCGGTTTATCACCAAGGTGCTCTTTGACATGGGCTATGTGTCATTCACCGAACCCTTCACCTCACTGTTGAACCAGGGCATGGTCATTTTGGATGGCGCCAAAATGAGCAAATCCAAGGGCAACGTCGTCTACTTCTCTGAAGAACTCGACGCCTACGGAGTCGACGCCGTGCGCCTCTCGATGGCGTTCGCGGGACCCCCAGAGGACGACATCGACTGGCGCGATGTCTCGCCCGTGGGCTCACAGAAGTTCCTCGCCCGTGCCTTGCGGCTCGCAGCAGACGTGAGCAGTGAACCAGGCATCGTGTTTGGAAATGGCGATGCGACGCTTCGAAAGGCCACCCATCACTTCCTTCACGAAGTGCCAGGGCTCATTGAATCCTTTAAATTCAACGTCGTGGTCGCTCGCCTGATGGAGCTCGTGAACGTCGCCCGCAAGACCATCGACCAGGGCCCTGGGGGTTCTGACCCTTCGGTGCGAGAGGCCGCAGAGGCCGTCGCGATTGCGCTCTCAATGTTTGCCCCGCACACCGCTGAGGAGATGTGGAAAGTGCTTGGCCACCAGCCCACCGTGGCACTACAAACCTGGCCTGAAATCGACCAGAGCTTGTTGGTGGAGGACTCGGTTGTGGCGATCGTTCAGATCAACGGCAAGGTGCGGGCAAAGCTTGAGGTGTCACCAAGCATCGGTTCTGAGGAGCTTGAAAAGCTTGCACTCGCCAACGAAACAGTAGCCGCGCAGCTCGAGGGACACGAGGTCAAGAACCTGATTGTGAGACCGCCCAAGGTTGTCAGCATCCAAATCGGTTAGATGGGGGTGAGGCGCCGGCCGCGCCAAGGTCACCGGGGATGTTTCCACGGAGCAAAGACCCTCTGACTTCTCCACAGCTTTGGCGCAGCGTTGTGGTGGCCGCGCAATTCTCGGTGACGATCTCGCCGTGGCAACGGAAGCGGGACTAAAGAGAGCGCTCAATGACTCGCGTTGGGAATTTCCCCGATTCGACGATCAGAGTTCACCCCGACCCACCGAGAACGTCGCTCACACCAGGGTCTCCCGCCGAACCCGAACAACCATCGCGGCAATTGTCAGTGCTGTCATGGTGGCGCTAGGGGCGTCGGCCGCGGGGATTGTCCTCAAGTCACTGGGCTCCTCCGAAATTGTCACGGAGCAAGCTGTTGTTGAGCAACCACAACTCCGGGGGGTCTCCACGCCTCAACCACTGGTGGTGCACGTGAGCGGTGCGGTAAGCGCCCCTGGCCTCGTGGAAGTTCCCGAGGGTGCCAGAGTGCATGACGCGATTCGGGCGGCGGGTGGGGTCACAACCGAGGCGAATGTTGGCGCAATGAATCTCGCTCGGTTGGTGGTGGATGGCGAACACTTGGTCGTGCCAGCTGAAGGAGAGGTAACTGATGTTTCAGTGTCATCGGCCGGATTAGTGAGCCTCAGCCTCGCCTCGGCATCTGAACTCGAGAGCCTGAGCGGTGTGGGGCCGGCGTTGGCACAACGGATTATCTCTTGGCGTGAAGAACATGGGCCCTTTCGCCAGGTCCAAGACGTCCTTGCCGTCTCGGGAATTGGCCCCGCGACGTTGGAAGGTTTCAAAGACCAGGTCGTTCCTTAGTGCTTCGTGCACGCTGGCGTCTCGCTGCTGCGGCGTGTGGCACGTGGTTGGTCACCCTTCTCGGCATCTCACACGAATATGTGCCGGGAATGATCCTTGTGGGCCTAGGGGTGGCCCTGGCGATTGTTCGCCAGCTGCGTGGCGCAATCTCGCACTCCATCTGGGCCATCGTTGGGCTCACCGCGGTCGCGGCTCTGAGTATCTTGGCCCATCAGCCCCTTCGCTATCCAGCAACCCTGACCAACCACCAGGACGACACGGTGACCCTCACGGCAGTGACAGAGGCCACACTGACCCACCAATCGAGCCATGTGCGTGCCTCTATCGTCGGGGTGGGGGATCAGAGAGTATTTGGCGCACCCTCCATGGTGTTCCTCGAACCCCCGGAGCACAGGCTTCCCCCGGGCACACGCATCGACATCACGGGAGAACTCGTTCAAAACGGTCGTTACGACTCACGAGCATGGCTCGTCTTCGCCGAAGAGTGGGACATCGTGGGCGCCGCTCCGGAACTTGTGTCGACAGCTGACCGGATGAGGGCCACTTTTCTAGGTCATGCCCTCTCGCGCGGTGGCTATGGCGGGGCACTGCTCCCGGGCCTCTCTCTGGGAGACACCCAAGCAGTGAGTGAGTCGCTCACCCATGCGATGAGGGTCTCTTCGCTCTCTCACCTCGTGGCCGTCTCTGGTGCGAATTGTGCACTGGTAGTGGGTATCGCCGTTCTCATCACCACCCTGCTCGGAGGTGGCCTGTGGTGGCGAGTCGGAGTGGGGTTAGTAACCTTGGCCGGCTTTGTGGTGTTGGTAAGCCCCGAGCCGAGCGTTATTCGCGCCTCCGTGATGGCGTCGATCACGCTCATTGCCATTGCCACAGGCAGGCCTCACGGTGGTCTTCACGCTCTTTCGCTCACCACGTGGCTCCTACTCCTCCAAGACCCGTGGAGAGCGGTCGACATTGCTTTCATCCTCTCGGTGGCGGCAACTGCGGGGATTGTGCTGGGTTTGGTACCCGTCGGCAAGTTTCTTGCGCGATTCCTGCCTATGTGGCTCGCTCTTCCTATTGCCCTGCCGCTCGTCGCTCAACTCGCTGTTCTGCCCTTTTTGGTTCTTCTCACCCCTGTCCTTCCCACCTATGGCGTCGTGGCAAACCTTCTCGCGGCCCCCTTTGTTCCACTCGTGACCCTCAGTGGGCTACTCGGAGCAATTGGGGGTGTGTTTGCGCCCTCCTT
>Ga0255769_10000625_pt1 | contig 42012 bp, 23 predicted proteins | sample 041ome_9_FD_179637 | JGI IMG/M metagenome (GOLD analysis project Ga0255769, IMG submission 179637) | Coastal salt marsh microbial communities from the Groves Creek Marsh, Skidaway Island, Georgia - 041413US metaG (version 2) | ecosystem: Environmental > Aquatic > Marine > Intertidal zone > Salt...
TACTTGGCTTGAATCTTTTGTACTTTCTTATGATCATCACCAACTAGCCAAGGAACAAATGACACATCACCTTCCTTGTGAAAGTCATTTACAATCTCAATGTTTGGAATATGTCTAGCCCACTCTGCTGATTGAATATCACGTTTATCTCTGTAGTACAAATCGTGATTACCTGGAATAAAAAACACTCTATCAAATGCTTTGCCCAGTAATTCAAGTGCCTGTAGACTGTAGTTAAGTGTAACAATGTTGATTGCCGCTCTGTTGTTATGCCAGTCACCTAGCATTAGGCATGTTTCACAGCCTTCTTCTTTGGCTTTTGAAATAAACCATTTTACAAAGTTCAAACAATCTTCGTTGTGTAATGTTGAATTAGACTTTAATCCAAAATGGATGTCAGTCAGAATTGCCGCTTTCTTAAATAAATTTGCCATATAATATATTGTAGATTAATTAGTGATTAAAATCAAATTATAATTTGCCAAACTAATCGTCAAAACTACCGCCAGTATTCCATTGTCCTTGTCTAGTATAACTTGGATTATAGTTATTCATTTCTAAAATGTCATCACGAATATTTTGATTACGTTTTTCAATATTCAATACTCTAGTAAACGAATTAGTGATTGCGGCAGTGTAATACGCAAATGGGTTTTGTGATTTAGATTCATCAAATTGTAGACCAATTTGACTTAACTGTAACAATGCTTGTGATTTCATTTCATCGTTATAGGTATAGCCTCGCCAGTTTGATCTAGTAGCATAACGTTCTACTAACTTCATAAACATGTTAGCCAGTTTTGGAGTCATATTACCGTGATCTTTAGTAAACTTGCCGGTTATCAAGTCACCTTTCCAATGACTTTTACCAACCAAAATAGGATTTCCTTCGTCATCTACACGATAATGAAAGAATGGGGGGAAATTAATTTTAACGTATTTTTTAGCACCTTTAGCTTTTTCTGGCTCATCATCATACTCTGTTGTGATATCATCATCCTCTGCTTCTAACCTAGCCTTTTCATCTGCTTTGGCTTGTTTAACATCGTCAATGGGGATATGTTCAAATGTCATAACACGAAATACTACATCTGTAGCAGGCATGTCTTTAGTAGGAATCAATACTTCATCCATTTTCTTTTTGATACCTTCTTTAGCATAAGCATCAATTTCTTGTTTAGCCAGACGCTCACAACGAGCTCGACGTGCTTCTAGTATATTCTTTTTATTGATTTTACTAACACTGGGAATAATCATATCATAATCACTGTCAGTGTCTATATTCAGGTAACTACAATAGGTCTTTTTTGACTTGTGTATTTCCTTTAATATATCTTTGTTGTTTAAGTAGTTTACTTTTCTCATAAATTAAATTTCCTTTTATATACTACTATTATAATACCTATAAATATATAAAACAAGAGGTATTTTAAAATTATGGCATTACCAGACTTTTCTAGCATTGCAAAATCAGGAACCGCTTTTGGTAGCAACCAAGCACCTAAGCCGTACCAAAAATCATCAGGCACAGCCTTTGATATACTAAACCCAGCTAATGCTCGTAGAGCTATTTCAGGCCTACTGCCTGGAGGATTTGGCGGCTTAGGTAAAAATCTTCCAAACATTGGGTTTGGACAAGCAGGAACTGGCCTAGGTGGCCAGGCATCTGCCGCTGGCGAAGATGATTGGAGAGTTCGAATTAGTCTTGGGGAAACATCTAACATATTTTATAAAGATACTTCCATGCCTAGTAGTTCAATAATGGCTCCGTTAATTGAAACAAACGGTGTAATATTTCCGTATACACCAACTATACAAGTTAGTCACAATGCTAACTATAGTTCTGCCGCACTTACACATAGTAATTATCCTCAGCAGTTCTACAACAACTCAGAAGTGAGTGACGTAACAATTACTGGTGATTATACAGTACAAAGTGCTGACGAAGGTCAATATTTAATGGCCGCTATCTACTTTTTCCGTTCAGCAACTAAAATGTTTTTTGGACAGGGCAATAATGTAGGTAACCCACCACCGATTGTATTTTTAGACGGGTACGGAAGCCATTATTTCCCACATGTACCTTGTGTGATTACAAACTTTACACACAATTTACCAAATGACGTTGACTATCTTCAGGTACCAATTACACAAACATCATTAGATGATGTAACTATACAACCTAGAGATAATCCAAATGGCGGAGTAAGTATATTAGATAACGGGGGTATAGAAAATACACCTAGTCTATTGAAAAGTAATAAAAAAGGTCCAACACAGACACAACAATTTAATACAATAACAACAACAACACGTGTGCCTACAGCAAGTAGTGTGACTATTACAGTTCGTCCAGTATATAGTAGAAAAAATTTACACGAAAGATTCAATCTTACTGATTTTGCTCAAGGTAAGATGATTGGTGATTCGAAGAAAGGATTTGGAGGATTCTTATAATGGCAGTTGATTATAGTAAAACCAGTCCTTATGCTAATACCGAAACGTTTTCGTTTTTCTTAGATGTAGCAAACATTCCTAACATTCCATTAGATGCTAGTGATGTTTCATATAGTATAGATAACATTTATAAAAATCGTCCAGATTTGTTAGCATTTGACTTATACGGTGACAGTTCTTTATGGTGGGTGTTCTCAGTACGTAACCCATCAGTATTACAAGATCCTGTTTATGATTTTATTCCTGGAACAAAAATATATATTCCTAAAAAGGAAACACTCTCGGCCACACTAGGATTATAATTTATGGCTGAAAAGTTTACTGAAAAATCAAAAATTGAACAGCTAGCCGCCTTATCTAAAGTAGAAGGGGTTGTAGATAAGTACATGGCTAATTCAAAAACAGTCCTTCAAGTTGCTGATCGTAGGTCGGCGGCAATTAAAAGTGGAACATACAGCACTGCTGATCAACAAGATGCGGCCAATTTCTCTAGCCAAGTTGATTTGGCTAATCAAATTGATAATAATCAAAAATTATTAGATACAATACTTGATGACCCAAATAAAAGTTATTACAATGAGCCACGTATTGTGGCGGCCAGAGAACGAGTATATCAAGCTCAGAACTCTTTAAGAACTAAACTTACAGAAGTAAAAGAACAAAGTGTAACACAAGTCGCATATACACCACCAGAACCTACAATCACAAGAACTGCTACAACTGATATAGATAATTCACCAAATTCTGAACAATTTAGTGGTGGAGAGGTCAGCGAACAAGAGTTATCCAATTTAAATAACCCTGAAGGTATTGAAGCAGGTGAAACGGTTGATGAACCAAATCGAATTGATGAAAATACAGAAACAGACGTGTCTACTGGCACAGCACCAGCATCAGATGATGAAGCACCAATACAGATAGCAGTACCAATTATAACAGTTAACCCAAGTGAACCTGATATTGATATATCAACACCATTAAAAAATCCCCTACATTCTTACGCCAGTTATACCTATGGACTGAGTCTTCATTTATTAACTGCTGAAGAGTATAATAAAATTGTGTCAGATGGTGAGTATAGACCTAATAGAGTACTAATTGCTAGTGCTGGCAGATATAATAATACTCCAGGAGAGTCACAGTTTATTCGTAGTCCATACTTTAAAGAAGATTTTTATTTTGATAGATTCAATTTAGAAACAGTGATTGGTCTTAATGCCGCTTCTAGAAACAGTAATGCTGTTAACTACGATTTTACACTAGTAGAACCTTATGGATTTACATTAATTGATAGAATCATTGCTCAATGTAACGATCCTTCGATTAACTGTAACAACTATCTAGATATGCCATATCTCCTACAGATAGATTTCTTTGGGATTAATGATCAGGGAGAAATTGAAGGGAAAATACCAAATACCACAAAACGTATTCCTATCAGATTAAATCAAATTGATGTTAACATCACTGAAAGAGGAACAGAATACCATATTAAAGGATCACCGTACGGTCACAGTGCGTTTGATTTGAGTACTATAACAACACCGGCTAACTTTGAAGTACAGGCCAGAACTGTGGGACAATTCTTTTCTGCAACTGAACAAAGTTCAGTTGACCAAACTAAAGTACAAAGAGAAACAGCACAAAACTCTCTGTATCAAACATCTGAAGGTAAACTTGTTAGTAACGGACAGTTTGTTAACACTAACGAATTAAATTCAGCATTATTAAGTTTACAAACAAGAATAGAAATAGGATTAGTAAAAAGCTATGGAACAGCTTTAAACAACTGGCAAAAAGCCGCATACGATACCGGAAAAATTGGAGCCAATGACAAATACTTTTTTAAATTTTTAGACAAGGAAATTGAAAATAGCCCATTTACGTCTGGCCCATTGAGTACACCTAAGGATACTGGTATGTCAACAATTACCAGAACAGATTCTATTAAAAAATCTAACCTTGGTGCTAATACAAATGACTATGATCCTAACCTAAGAATATTTCAGGTCAACGCAGGTACATATATTGATCGTGTTATTTCTTGGGTAATCAGAAACAGTCAATGGATGACAGATCAAATATCAATCCCTGATGGTGTTGCTGATCCAGAAGTATACTTACAAGAACAAGCAAGTAAAAAGAATCAACCACTGTGGTGGTTCAAAGTTATTCCGTCAGTTAGATTAATTAAGTTTGACAATGTAAGAAAAGTTTGGTCACGAGAAATAACCTATTTTATTCAAAAGTATCGTGTTGAAAATGTAAAAGTTGATGTAGGGCCACAAGGTACTACTAAAGTTCCAGTTAAAGCATACAATTATATCTACACTGGAAAAAATGATGATATTTTAGATCTAGATATTAAGTTTAATGCTTTATATTATAATGCTCTAACTATATATAGAAACAATTTAACCAAAGTAGTTCCGCCAGCAACAGCAACAGAAGAAAAGATTAAAGATAACCCTGACAACTATAAAGGATCAAATCAAGATCCAAATGCGATTATGCCATTGGTAATGAAACCAGTGACATTAGATGCGTCAGGACGTGCTAGTGGTGGTAGCATAACGGCCAAACAGGTAGCAGTTGCTGACCTTGAAGAAAGTTTAATGACTCTGAGCCAAGCTGATATGATGAATGTACAGTTAAAAATTATTGGAGATCCACAGTTTATTAAACAAGACGAATTATTTTGGACGCCCACTAATAAAGAACTAGACTTAGAAGCAAAAACAAATCCAGATCCTAGGCTTACATTTGATGGAAGTTTAATAATGGACAAAGGTGAAGTTTATGTTAGTCTTGTTTTTAAAACACCTGTAGATATTGACGAGTCAACTGGTATGCTGAGACAGGATGGGAAAACAAATATTAGTTTGTTCTCGGGAATGTATAGAGTATTAACTGTTAAAAATGAATTTAGTAAAGGACAATTTTTACAAACGCTTAATCTGGTTCGTTTAGTAAGACAAGGTAACCTAGACTATACACATAACAAAGTTGAAACTTCAGATAATAGAAATTCTGTACCGGGACAACAAGCAGTACTTGATGACTATCTACAAGGCCCTGACTTTGATGTTTCTGACAGTCCAAACAATCAAGTAGCATCAGATACAGATGATCAATCACAATCAGGTCAAGATATAAACACAGATGAAGATGTCACTGATGTAGATTCTATGGCTGACCAAGAAGAACTAGCTCAGATCAATGACGAAGGTGAAACTCAAGCAATAAGTACACAAAATGAACCAGCATCTGTTGCGCCACCACCGAATTCGGTGGCTCCGGTGGCACAGTTACCAGACGGAGTAACTCAAGATCGTTTTGGCAGTTATCAATATAAAGGACTTAATCTGCCTCCAGGTGTAGAACCAGGATCTGCTGAATTTAATCGATCCATTACTGCCATTGATAATCAACAAACTATACAGGTTCAAGCGGTTAATCCTAGCACCGGGCAGACAGCAACAAGAGAGTTTAATGGTGACTGGAAAGCAAGTAATATATCAAGAGCAGAAAATAATGTTGAATTTGCTGAAAGTGAGCTCAAACGCTTTGACCAGAAAGTTAACAGTGGGTTCTTTGATCGAAATGGTCAAGGTGTAAGTGCCGAGACTCAGGCTAAACTAGATGCCGCCCGAGAAAGATATGTGGCTGATGTTGCGGCGGCTAAATCTACATTATCACAGGCCAAGCAGGGCGAAGTTGTTCTTGCTCCACCTTCACAATAGGAAATAATAAATGGCAATAGACTATAGAGCAGGTACCAAGGTAATAAAAAATCTTCGTCGTGAAGATGCTAATGCCACACGAGTTGACCCGTATCCTTATATAGGCATTGTTAAAAATAATTTTGACCCTACACGTTCAGGAAGACTACAAGTATGGATTCCTGATCTGGGTGGCGATGAAGAAGATCAGTTAAACTGGAGAACTGTTAGTTACTCTAGCCCATATATGGGTTATACGTCAAGTGAACTTAGTTCAAAAGACACAATTAACAGAAACAACGCATTTGATTCAGTAAGTCATACCTATGGTATGTGGATGGTACCACCAGATATTGGCGTACATGTTATTGTTTTGTTTATTGCTGGCGATCCTCTAAGAGGATATTGGATATCTTGTGTTAATCCTAATCTGAGTCATCACATGTTACCTGGCCTAGCAGGCAGTACTAACGTTGATTTCTCTACAGCATCTGACAGTGACAACGCAACAGCAGTTAGAGGATTACCAATTCCAACAGCAGAGTTCAATGAAAATGTCACTGAAAATGTAACTAATCCTAGTTTTTATAATTTAAGTAAACCAATTCATACAATACAGTATAATATATTAAAAAATCAAGGACTAGATAGAGATCCTATTAGAGGTGCTATAAGTTCTAGTAGCCAACGTGAAACACCTAGTCATGTATTTGGTATTTCAACTCCAGGCAGACCTGTAAAAGATCCTGCTGATCCAAAAAATAATTATATTGAAAAACTCAACGCCGGAACACTTGGTGATGAATACGAAAAAGTTAAAACACGTAAAGGTGGACACACATTTGTTATGGATGATGGTGCTACCCTAGGTGAAAATCAACTAGTTAGATTAAGAACTGCCAATGGTCATCAGATTTTAATGCATGACTCAAACAACAATATGTATATCAGTCATGCCGACGGAACAAGTTGGGTAGAGTTAACCGGTGACGGACAAGTTAAAATTTACAGTAAAGGTAGTTTTAGTGTACGCAGTGAAGGTTCTATAAATTTACACAGTGATGCTAGTGTAAATATTCAGGCTGAAAATAATATTAATTTAAAAGCAGGCAATAAATTACAACTTGAAAATGCTAAGACGACATTAAGAACTGGACAACTGACAGTTGATAGTTCAGGAAAAATAGAACACAAATCAGGATCAGCGTACAATGTTGAAAGTAATGCTGGACTTAGTCTTAAAGCCACTGGCACCATGGCAATTAATGCTGGAACTCTGTTACAAAACAGTGGCGGAGCTCAAGGGGTAAATCCAGTTCCTGAACTAAAATTAAATCAGTTTGGTGATACTGTTAGAGAAAATGGTCTATGGGTCAATAAATCTAAATTATTAAGAAGTATAGTCACAGTAGCACCGTGCCATGAACCATATAATAGAAATGAAAAAGTAGTATTCTTCTCTAGTGAAAATGCTGGAGTAACTCCTCAAGCAACTTATACTGGTTCGTATGATGCTGTTAAAAATACAGCAGGCGCAGAAATCAAAACACCAGCAAATACAACTGACATTAGAAAACAACCAGACGCACTCGGAACTATAGGCAACCTAGATGAGAATCAAGTAAAAGCGTATATGGCACAAATAGGCAAGAGCGAATCAGGTGGAGATTATTCAGCAGAGAATGAGTTAGGGTATGTTGGAAAATATCAAATGGGATATCAGGCTCTGGTAGATCAAGGATATGTCAAATCAACGGTGACCAGTAACGCACAGTTAGATAATCCAAATAGCTGGACTGGCAAGGATGGTATAGCAAACAAAACTAACTTCTTAAGTAATCCTAGTGTACAAGAACAGGCAATGCACAACTACACAAAAAGCAATTATACAAGTATGTTGGCCAATGGTAGTATAACATCAGATATGCCTCCGGAAGATGTTGGCGGAATGTTAGCAACTAGTCACCTATTAGGAGCGACAGGTGCCAAAAATTGGAGACAAACAGGAACTGGTAAAGATGCCAATGGAACAACTGGTATAGATTATTTTCAAAAAGGCAAGTATGCTGTAGCAGTTATGGCTCCGCAAGTACCAGCCATTGATGCTGGATAAATATTATTATGGCTATTATGTATAGAGGGTTTAGTACTGTTGGACGAAATTCAAAATTTCGGTTAACAGATTTTGAATTAGTTAAACAGGATTTAATTAATCACTTTTATATCCGTAAAGGTGAAAAATTAATGAATCCAAATTTTGGCACGATTATTTGGAACATTATACATGAACCATTAACTGAAGACCTTAAAAGTGTGATCATTACAGATATCAATGATATTGCTAGTTATGATCCTCGCATATCTGTAGACAACGTTGTTGTTACAGAATATTCCCAAGGAATTCAAATTGAACTAGACTTAAGGTACGTTCAGTCGAATCAAAGTAGTCTCTTAAAACTTCAATTTGATAATCAAAATAGAACAATCAACGCAGTCTAATAAATTAACATAGCACTTTATTCCGACGATAAATACATTATAACAGGAATTTATCTATGGCTATTACAACAAGACAAAGTAGTTTACTAGTTTCGGAAGACTGGACCAAGCTCTATCAAACTTTCCGTAACGCAGACTTTCAAAGTTACGATTACGAAACTATTCGTAAATCAATGATTGATTATCTTCGATTATATTATCCTGAAGATTTTAACGACTATATTGAATCAAGTGAATTTATCGCACTGATTGATTTAATATCGTTCCTAGGACAGAGTCTTGCTTTCCGCGGTGACTTAAATGCTCGTGAAAACTTTATTGATACAGCACAGCGTCGAGACTCAGTTTTAAAGTTAGCAAAACTAATTAGTTATAATCCTAAACGAAATGTTCCAGCCAGTGGATTATTAAAAGTAGATTCAGTCAGTACAACAGAATCTATATATGACAGTAATGGTATTAACTTATCCGGACTAGTTATTAATTGGGCTGATTCAGCAAATGACAACTGGCAAGAACAATTTAATACGGTTGTTAATGCTTCTCTAAATTCAAATCAATCTGTTGGTAATCCAGCAAATAGCCAAACAGTAAATGGTATTCAAACAGATGAATATCAGATTAACCTAGTTCCTAATCTCACAGCCACTTATGCTTTTAACTCAGCAGTTGAAGGGGCACAAACAGCATTTGAAATTGTTAGTGCTTCAAGTGCCGGACAACAATACATTTATGAAGTTAATCCTAAACCTAACAGCAACTTTAATATGTTGTATAGAAATGATAATCTAGGAAATGGTAGTAACAACACAGGATTCTTCTTACACTTTAAGCAGGGAAGTTTACAAAGCGTTGATATTAATTTCCAAGAAAGTATTCCTAACAGAGTGTATAATGTTAATGTTAACAACATCAACAATAGTGATGTATGGTTATATAGTTTAGATAAAAACGGAAACTTTGATCAGCTATGGTCACCGGTACCAAGTGTTGGTGCTACAAATATTATCTATAACCAAACAATTAATAAAAACATATATCAAGTAAGCACCAGAGCAGGCGATCAAGTTGATCTTATATTTGGTGACGGATCTTTTGCTAATGTTCCACAGGGAAGATTTAGACTTTATTATAGAACAAGTAATGGATTAAATTACAAAATATCACCTGATGAATTAAAAGGTATCATTATTCCAATTAATTATGTTAGTCGTTCAGGCAGGACAGAAACAATTAACATTCGTGTTAGTTTACGTTATACAGTAACAAATGCTACAACCAGAGAAACAGTTGATGACGTAAGACAAAAAGCACCACAACAATATTACACACAAAACAGAATGGTCACAGGTGAAGACTATAATATTCTTCCGTACACTCTGTTCAATTCAGTGTTAAAAGTTAAAGCAGTTAATAGAACAAGTTCTGGGATTTCAAGATACTTAGATGTTATTGACACAACAGGAAAATATTCAAGTACGAATATTTTTGCTCAAGATGGTATGTTGTATAGAAGTGAATCTCTTGATTCATTTAACTTTGTGTTTACAACATTAAATGACATTTATAAAGTAATTAATAATCAAGTAAAACCACTGTTAAGTATGAAAGAATCTTTACAATTCTTTTATGCTAATTATGATACATTGGCATTATCCAATACGCAGTGGAAAAAATCGTTAGATGACCAAGGTATCACCGGATACTTTTATGATAGTACCGGAAAGATTTTACAGATTGGCAATTATGTTGCTGACAATAAACAATACATCAAGCAAGGAAGTATTGTTAAGTTCTCGGCAGGTTCTGGAAATTACTTTGATGCTAGAAACATTATAAAAACAGGAACACCAAAAAATAAAGGTGACAAATATTATATCTATGCTCAGGTAATTGAAGTATTAGCAGACGGCACCAATGGTGGACAAGGCAACTTATCCAATGGTAGCGGCCCGATAACATTTAACCAAACAGTACCAACAGGTGCTGAAGCAATACAGATATTTCCAGTATTTAATAATAACTTAGAACAATCAGTTATTAATACGATGGTATCTTATACACAAGCGTTTAAAGACTTTGGTCTAAGATATGATCTAACAACTAGTAAATGGACAATTATTCAACCTGAAGATTTAAATACTGGTGAGTTTGACTTAGATTACGCAGGAAATTCTACCAACCAAGGACTTGATGCTAGTTGGATAGTTAGATTCCAGGTAGTAGGCAAAACATATTCAGTTTATTATAGAGGATTACAGTATCTATTTGAAAGTATACAAGAAACAAACTTTTACTTTGACAACAAAGTAAAAATATATGATCCTAAGACTGGGTTTACAGTTAAAGATCAAATTAAAGTATTAAAAACAAACACAAATCCAGATGATAATAATTCTTTAGATCTAGATTACACTTGGCACATATATGACAATGTTGTTGAAGTAGATGGTTACTCAAACCCAAATAAAATTTTAATAACATTTCCTGATTCCAATGATGATGGCATTCCAGACAATCCTGAATTGTTTGAATTACTAGTTGATCCAGATAATAATGTTGAAAACAAATATGTCTATTTTGAAAATACATATGGTTATGATAACTTTGTAATTCAAACACCGGTTGACAACAGTTTAGTTGAAGCAGGATACAGCACTGCTAATGAAATTAGAACTGAAGCAACATTGTATCAAAACGGGCAATTATTTTATGTAATTCCTGAAGATAAGTTTTATAAACTAACAGTAACAGGTTCAACGTACACAGTTAATCAGGTTACAGGATACACAAGTAAAATTGGTAGACAAGGTTTATATTTTCAATATAGACATAGTTCACCAAATAACAGACGTATTGATCCAAGCCCAAATAATATTGTAGATATCTATATATTAACTAAGACTTATGCTGATGATTATCTAGCATGGATTAAAGATGTTACAGGAAATATTAGTGAACCTGTAGCACCAACCCCAGAAGTATTAGGTACAGACTACAGTGCCTTAGAAAATTATAAAACAGTGTCAGACACCATCATTTATAATCCTGCTAAGTTTAAACCAATCTTTGGTGATAAAGCAGAAGCAAAATTAAGAGCAACTTTTAAGGTAGTTAAGAATGCCGGAGTTGTTGTTAGTGACAATGATGTTAAAACTTCTGTAGTGGCCGCAATAAACAAATATTTTAATGTAGCTAATTGGGATTTTGGTGAAACATTTTACTTTAGTGAATTAAGTGCTTACCTACACAGTGTACTAGCACCTAATATTGCTAGTGTAACAATAGTACCATCAAGCCCATCAGAAGAGTTTGGTAGTTTATTACAGATAAACGCAGAGTACAATGAAATTATTATTAGTGCCGCAACTGTTGACAATGTTGAGATTATTCCAGCAATTACAGCGGCTCAACTTAATCAAGTAGTTTCTGCTTAATGATCAAATAAAGAGAACAATATGGCCGCAAGAAAGAGTAAAAATCTATTACCTAACGTATTTAGAACTAGTGCGAATGAAAAGTTTTTAAATGCCACAGTAGATCAATTAGTTAGCGAACCTAAACTAAAAGATCTTTACGGATATATTGGTCGTACATTTGCTCCTACATTTAAAAAAGGTGACAGTTATGTTACTGAAGATTCTGCTCGTAGACAAAACTATCAATTAGAACCAAGTACCATAGTCACTAATGACGATGGCGACAGTGTTTTCTTTTCTAGCTATTTAGATTTCCTAGATAAAATCAAATACTATGGTGGCTATAGTGACAAACATAGTAGACTGTTTAACAGTGAATATTATAGTTTTGATCCTAAAATATCTTTAGATGCTTTTGTTAACTTTGGACAATACTATTGGTTACCAAATGGACCTAGTACTGTACAGGTTAATACAACTGGAGTTGAGTTAGAAAAAAATTATGTTGTTTCAAAAAATGACAACACTAATCAATATGATTATCTAGATGCTGGAGTTAAAAATAATACAATAGTTTTAGCCAGAGGCGGAACATACACATTTGAAGTTGATCAAAGTTCAGAGTTTTGGATACAACGTGAATTAGGAATCGATGGCCGTTTAAATGCCACACCGACTATTAGTTCTCGAGACATATTAGGTGTTACTAATAATGGTGCTACATCAGGCACAGTAACATTTAATGTACCACAATCAACAGCACAAGATAGATTCTTAAAAATGCCTAAAGTAGCAGAGGTAGACTACGCAGTACCGTTTGCTTATGCTCAAGCACAAAATAGATTTCTTTCAGACTTCTTAAATGATTTTCCTGAGTACGTTGGTATTGCTGGAGCACTAGATGGAAAAACAGTTATCTTTGTAGACCAAGATCAATTAACTAACTTTCAGGAAGATGAAGTTTGGTTAGTTGCTGGTGAAACAGACAGCATCAGTATTACCTATGACAAAGGTACTCTTGTGCCACAGGATGTTAGATACAATGTTTGGAATATTCAATTAATACCTGTTGGTGATGAACAATTAATCAATATCTACCCTGGACTTGAAGTAGCACAAGAAGAAAAGGTTTATGTTAAGTATGGTCTTGGTAATGCTAATAAAGAATATTATAAAGAATATGATGGCTTCTTCCATCAGACACCACTGATAACAGCCCCTCGAGATACATTATATATACAAGATGGTTCAAGAGGAGACATCTACACCACAATTAAAATTGTTGACTATAATAATTTTCAAATTGACGTTGAAAATGATATTCTAGGCAAAGAAGAATACACTTCACCAAATGGTATAGTGTTTACTAACGGATTAAAAATTCAATTTGATACTGATGTTACTCCAGCATCATATCAAGAAAAAACATATTACGTTGCCGATGTAGGAACTGGCATCAGACTAGTTGATGAAGACATAATGGTAACACCAGAATCTTACAATGATGAAATAGCAACAAACTATCCATTAAAACAATTAGTTCTTGACAAAGCAACCACAACTGCGATTTCAGCAGGTGAAATAATTACAGTTGGTAGTAGTACCATTGAAGTCTATACAGAAATAGCAAGTGGTTCTATTAAAATTACAACGTTTGACAGTATCAATGATATTAATAGAGGTGAAACTGTTTCGGGTACAGGTATTGCTAGTGGCACAACAGTTTATGATGTATTTGCTGACACAGTGTTTCCAGAATATATCACTATTAAAAGAAGTGCTAAAGATTGTAATGCCTGGTCTAGAAACAACAGATGGTTCCACGTTGATGTTATTAAAGCAACGTCGGCATATAATGACGAGCCTTTAATTTTAGATCAAGAGTTACGTGCTAAAAGACCAATCATTCAATTTGATGAAGATCTACTGTTGTTTAACTATGGTCGAATTGGCAAAAACCATATTGATATCTTAGATACTACATTTACAGATGCTTTCAATGAATTTGAAGGTAAGGTATTAGACACAGCATTTGGAGAAACATTGTTTGATGGAATGCGAGTAGTGTTTGCGTCTGACACTGACCCATTAGTAAGAAATAAAGTTTATCAAATTAACTTGGTCCAGTTTGAAGTTGATCCTGTAACAGAATTACCAACAGGTGACACACACATTAAACTTGTTAAAGCAGATGATGGTGATGTAGAACAATATGATTCTTTAGTTGTTCGCAAAGGAATAAACAAAGGTAAACAATATTGGTTCAATGGTTCTGAATGGGCAGAATCTCAGCAAAAAACTTTATTACAACAAGCACCATTATTTGATGTATTAGACGAGAATGGCGTTTCATTGAGTAATACTCAGTACTATCCAAGAACTACCTTTGCTGGTACTAAATTATTTGGCTATACTGAAAATACATCCGGAACTGATGATTCAGTGTTAGGATTCCCACTATCGTATAGAAGTTTCCAAAGTCAAGGTGATATCAGATTTACTAATTATTTCAACACAGATAAATTTGATTATGTAACTGGCCAAACAGTATTAACAAAAAATATTAATACTCTAGGATTTTTACAATCCATAGTAGATAGAACAACATTGACTCAGAAAAATACCTGGCTTCGAATTATTGAACATAGCAAACAATATCAAACATTTGATTTTAATTATTCAGGAACTAACACATTTAAGTTAGATATTACTCCACATGCACAAGACATTCATGGTACATCAAACACAATACCATATATTAATGTTTTTAAAAATAATGAATATCTAAGTCAAGATAAATGGTCAATTGATTTGAATAATATTGTTACTATAACTGATACCCTTGTTGATGGCGACAATATTGATATCGAAGTTTACAGTAATCAGAACAGTAAACAAGGCCACTATAAAATACCAACTAATCTAGACCTTAATGCTCAGAACGTTAATGTTGATTCGTTAACACTAGGACAAATAAGAAATCACGTTGTTTCTTTAAGCAGAAATAGTACAAATGTTGAAGGAAACATACTTGGTGCTTGTAATCTGCGTGATATTAACATAAAATCACAGGGCGGCAGTATTCTTCAACATAGCGGATCAATACCATACGGTCAGTTATTTTTAGTCGACGAAGAAGCAAACTTTGTTGATGCAATGAGATTTGCTCAAAGAGAATATACTAAATTTAAAAATAAATTTTTAGAGTTATCTGTAAGTCTAGACGATATTGATCCAACAGATCCAATATCTAGCGTTGATTTAATCTTAACTCAACTTAATATTAATAAAACATCAAGTCAGCCATTCTTTTATAGTGATATGGTACCATATGGTTCTGTAAAAAATACTATCACATATACAGTATTTGATCCATTAGTTACTAATTATGAGATTACAAATGTATTTTCATCAACAACATTAAGTAATCAGGCTATTCTGGTTTATCTCAATGACGAACAGTTAATAATTGGATGGGATTACGATTTTGAAAGTGATAGACCGGTCGTAACTATTAACTCTGAAAATATTACACTTGCTGTAGATGATGTTATTACTATAATCGAATACGCAAATACCGACGGAAGTTACATTCCAGAAACTCCAACAAAATTAGGAACATATCCAAAATTTATTCCTGAAATTTATGAAGACGACACGTACCAAACACCAATAAATGCTATTCGCGGCCATGATGGTAGTATTACTCCGGCATTTAATGATTATCGAGATGACTTTTTACTTGAATTAGAAAAACGTATCTACAATAATATCAAAGTTGGTGAACCGTCTACATGTAGAGACATTCTAACAGTCAGACCTGGTAAATTTAGATCCAACGGTTACACATATAAAGAATTATGGAATATTATATCTAAGGGATTCTTAAATTGGGTTGGAACACATAAAATCAATTTTAGTGAAAATTCAACGTTTCAAAGTAATGCTCCATTCACCTGGAATTACAACAAGTTTGTTGATAGATTAGATGGTGAATATTTGCCAGGAAGTTGGAGAAGCATTTATCAGTATTTCTATGATACAATATATCCACATACACGCCCTTGGGAAATGTTAGGGTATAGTAGAAAACCTGAATGGTGGGAAAATGAATATGGCCCAGGACCATACACTGGCGGAAATACTTTATTGTGGGAAGATCTGGAGGCAGGTAGAATCAAAGGTGGCCCAAGAGCAACAGTTGATCAAGGATATGGTGTAGGCATTGATCCAATTTATATCAGACCAAGGCTGACAGAAGTTATCCCAGTTGACGCTAATGGATACCTACTCAGTCCAGAGAAAATTATTGCTAAGGCTGTAAGTCCAAAAAGTGCGGCAAGTTCCTGGGCGGCAGGAGAAATGGGTCCAGCAGAATGGGCCTGGAGAACTAGTAGTGAATTTCCGTATGCTATGAACCTAGCAATGGCGTTGGCTAAACCAGCTAACTACTTTGCTCAATATATTGATACATACAGATTACAGTATAATACGCAGTTAAGACAATTATTAAATCAAAATAAACAGCATATACAACAAAATGATATATTGTTCAACGGCGATAGAGATGTTAATAATAATGTTATTAGAAGTGCTGGGTATTTAAATTGGATTGCTGAGTATCTTAGAATGTTAGGAATCAATCCTTCAACTAAGATTAATAATTTACTTGATAATTATGAAGTTCGATTAGCATATAAAATGGGAGGCTTTAGTGATAAAAAATATCTTAAAGTCTTAGCAGAACAAAGTTCACCGACTAGTACCAATGATAGTGTTTTAATACCTGATGAAAACTATAATGTTGATCTGTTAAAATCAACACCTATATCCAGATTGACATATAGTGCTGTTATCGTTGAAAAAACATCAAATGGCTTTAGTGTTAGAGGGTATGATTTAAGTTCACCGTACTTTACAATTATTCCAAGTGTGGTTAACAATCGTGCTTCAAAAATCACAGTGTTAAATCAGACTGGTACAATATATAGAGATTTCCAAAAATCTAAAATAACAGTCCCATACGGATATGAATTTAAATCTAAACAACAGGTAGTAGACTTTTTAGTTAGTTACCAAAGATACTTAGTAGCTCAAGGATTTACTTTTAATGATAGAGATGGTGATTTAGGTGAAACAAGAAATTGGCTATTATCAGTCAGAGAGTTTTTACATTGGATACAGCAAGGATGGAAACAAGGTAGTATCATCGTACTAAGTCCAATAACAAATTCATTAAAAGTTACCACTAAAGGTAATATAGTTGACGAAGTTACAGACAGTCAATTTGGAAGTAAAGTTGTTGATCAAAACTTTAATCTGATCAAAAGGACAGGATATAAATCATTCAGAACAGCAGAAGGATTTAGAATAACACTATTGTCAGATAGTATGTTAGCGTTTGCTGAACTTAATTTAGTGCAGTATGAGCATGTGTTAATATTTGATAATTCAACAGTGTTCAATGACGTTATATATCGCCCTGAACTAGGTAACAGACAATATAGGCTTAAACTTATTGGACAAAAAACTGCTGAGTGGGATGGTAGTTTACATGCTCCAGGTTTTATCTACAACAGTGATGTTATTGATCAGTGGAACTCAGGAAAAGATTATCTTAAAGGCGATCTGGTAGAATACAAAGATTTAAGATATGTAGCATTAAAAAATACTCCTGCGTCAATTAATTTTGAATTTAATAATTGGAAACAATTACAACCAGGTGAAATAAATTCCGGACTACTTAAAAACTTCTCAACAATAGCAGTTGGCTCACAAAGTTTTTATGACAGTTATGGTAAATTAAAAGATAATAATCAACTCGAATACAGCCATGGATTGATTGGGTTTAAACCAAGACAATATCTAGATGATTTAGGATTAAGCCTCACCTCACAGATTGAATTCTATAAAGGTTACATTAAACAAAAAGGTACAAAAAATGCTGTAGATGCGTTAACGAACGCATCATTTAATAACCAATTGAGTCAATTGAGTTTCTTTGAAGAGTGGGCTGTTCGTACTGGTGAATATGGATCATTAGATAATAATCCGTATTTAGAAATACCTTTAGATGAAAAATCAATTTCAGTTAATCCGGCAACTATTAGATTCGTTAATGATAGTGAAAACAATCTAGCAAATGGTAAAACAATATTTAATAAATCACAATTATATAGATCAACCACTGGATTCACTGGTAAGATTGCGTTAAACAGAGATGAACATAGTGACTATGATAATGACATTTTAACAGCAGGATATGTTAATATTGATGACGTTGATGCTACTGTATATGATATCACTACAAACTATAATAGTTTAAATGAAAAGATTGATGATATTGGAACAGGATACACTATCTGGACAGCTCGTGATTTCAATGGTAACTGGAATGTGTATAGAATCAGTGAAACAGATAATCATGCTATTAAATTATCAAACGCATTAGATGGATTTATTACTTGGACTTTTGATAAACAACATCAGCTAGGTGAAAATGATATTTTCCTAGTTAAAGGCTTTGATAATCGATTTGATGGGTTCTATCAAGTATCTAAAGTTTTAGATCTCAACAGAGTCAACGTTAGATATCAAGGTAATATAGCAAATCTTGCTAGTGTAAATGATCAGACTGGAAAAGGTATGTTTTTTGGTCTAGACAGTATGCGATTCTATTACATGGAAGATGCTAGAGTATTTGGATTAGAAAAACCTTTACACAGATGGCGAGCAGGTGACACTATTTGGATTGATGTTGATGCCGCAACAACTACAGCTAACGGACAATCGTATTCAGTACCAAAAGATACTTGGAAAGTTTATGAAAAAACTATGCCATGGGATTATGATCATACACTATTAAAATCTAGTGGAGACTACACAAGTAATGATGAATTTGGCAAGAGTGTTAAATTAAGTTATGATGGTTTATTAGCAGTGGTAGGTAGTCCTAGAGCTAACACTGCTCCATATTATGGTATTGGTGTAGAAGAAGAAACTGGACAAGTTAATACGTTCGATAAAGGATTTACCGGTTCGTTTGTTACAGGCGCAACGTTACAATCAGACGTAGGTAATGTATCTGTAACTGTAAGAGAATATGGACATTGTGTTGATCAGGCAATTGGTAAAGTTGCTGTAGGCGCTCCAGGAAGTTATGGTAATATAGGTTTTGCGTTTGTTTATAATAGACCACAAGGAACTACATCATTCCTTAGAGCACAACCATTATGGTCGGGAAATGTTAATGCTACTGGTGATAGATTTGGATCAAGTATTAGTTTAGATGAGCATGGTAGATGGGCATTTGTAGGTGCTCCAGGAAATGATAAAGTATATGTTTTTGGCTTAAACAATAATATTACACCTGAATCTGAGGTTCTGTCTATTAATGATAGAGTAACCTTAGAATTAAGTGGAACAGTGTCGGCTAACGTAGGTGATATTATTACACAGCCTAACACTAGTAGTACCACTGTTGTAGCAGATACTAGTTCTGGTGCTAATGTAATTATTGGATCATTACAAAATATTACAACAACAGGAGGTAATATTTTTATTAATGCTGTTGACTCAGGATTAACAGTAGTGGGATCAACCAGTGAATCAAACATCAATATTATTACAACATCATTTACACCAGAGATAAATGGCGTTGCTGAAAGTTTACATGTTAGTAACTCAAAACGAGTATTCATACCTGATCTAGATTACACAGTCAGTGGAAACACTATTACATTCTCAGATAATCTTGAACAAGAGGTTTACGTGATTGCTCAGCAACCTTACTACACTTTAGTAGAAACGATTCAAGGACCTACAGGAAGTAATTTTGGTGCTAGTTTAGATTCAAGTTTAGATGGAGCTCAGTTAGGTATTGGTGCTCCTAATGACACTGTAAACGTTGCTGTATTCAGTGACGGCACAACATCAGTTACAAAATCAATTGAAGTAGGTGTTGATACTGCTAATGTATCAGTTAATGGAAATGTTTTACCTAGAACTTCATATACCGAATATGATGGCGCAGGCAGTGTGTATGTGTATGACAGAGTTATCGAAGCGTTTAAAACAACAGGCTTGTTAGATTATACAACTACTGGTAATATTAATACTGTACACCGAGTAACAATTAACAATGAAGAAGTTCATGATTATTTCCTACCAAGTGGGGTTGGATCTAATACTATTAGATTTATTAATCCTCCACAGAGTGGACAGATAGTTGAAATTGAAACAAACAAATTTAACCTATTAGAAAAGCTAATTGGAGTTGATAGTTTAGACGGAAGCCTGACAGCAATTCAAGAAGGCACAGCGTTTGGTACAGATTTAACAATTTGTTCTAATAACTGTGCGATTTATGTAGGTGCTCCATATTATGATAATGGTACACAATATAGTAGTGGTGCTGTTTGGAAGTTCCATAACAGAGGTAGACTATACGGAACCAATACTGCGTATGCTATAAATCCAACATTTAGTATTGGTGATTCGATTAGATTAGACAATTTTGAAGTTACAGCAACAGGAACAGATTTAGATAGTTTAGTAGATGATATCAATGATGCTAATATTCTTGGCGTTACGGCAACAAACGAGAATGGAGTATTAAGATTAGACTCAGACAGAACTGTTGCTAAAAACTTACTACGTATCAGATCAGGAAACACGGTATCAGGTAGCGAAGGTATTATTGCTGATGCTGATATGAAGATATTTGCTTATATGCAGATTATTGTTAATCCGTATGGAGCACCAGGTGAATACTTTGGTAATAAAGTTGTTCTAGCACAGAATGCCTACATGTTGGTAATTTCGAGTGAAAGAGGGTCAACAAGATCTTATGCAACATTTGATGAAAATACAACAACACTTGATGACAACAGTACAGCATTCTTTGACACTATCACCGGAAGTGGCAGTGTTTACATTTATGAGTTATATGATGATCCAAGAGATGAAGTCGAACACCCAGGACGTTATGCGTTTGCTCAACAACTTAATCTTCCTGATATCGACGGAAATGTGTCAACTATTAATGATCGATTAAATTCAGGTGACCGATTTGGAGCGGCCATTGATATCATTGGTGATTCAATTATAGTATCTGCCCCCGGAGATGACGCAACATTAACTGACGCAGGCAGTGTTTACATATTTAAAAATGAAAACATGACCAGAGGCTGGAATCTAATCAGATATCAGGATGACAGGGTAGACATAAACTCAGTTAACAGAATGTACTTATATGACAGTAGATCAAATATTATTCTAAATAATTTAGAATTTATTGATCCTGCTAAAGGAAAGATATTAGGTCAAGCAGATCAGGAAATTACATATAAAACTGAATATGATCCTGCTGTATATAATAAAGGCGCAAAGGCAAATACCAGCTATTATTGGAATCAAAATCAGGTTGGTAAAGTTTGGTGGAACTTGTCATTGGTTAGGTTTGTAAATTACGAACAAGGATCCTCAACATATAGAACAATTAACTGGGGTAAACTATTCCCTAATAGTGTTATTGAAGTTTGCGAATGGGTTGAAAGTGATGTACTACCAAGTCAATATGTTGATGCTGGGTACGACGGAGTTCCAAAATATGATGGTAATACTAACTATGTTGAAATACCTCGTGTAGACCCAGTAACAAATATTATTGCTAATAAGTACTATTTCTGGGTTAAGGATAAAACATCAGTAGATCCAACAGATCCAACAAGAAAATTGCCAATTAAAACGGTTGCTGATTATATTGAAAATCCTAAGTCACAGGGTATTTCTTATGCGGCTATTATCAGTGATGATGCTATAGCATTATATAATGTTGCTCAATATCTGTCAGGACAAGATACTAAATTACACATTGATTATGAAAATCAAAAAAATGATAATTTAATCCACAGTGAATATGAACTAATACAAGAAGGAAATGCTACAGACCAAATTCCTCAACGAATTTTAGATAAGTTCATTGACAGTTTATCAGGTATTGATAAAATAGGTCAACTGGTTCCAGATCCAACACTAAGTGTTGCTGATAGGTATGGTATTGCTCGTCGACCAAGACAGAGTATGTTTGTTGATAGATTACGAGCTATGAAAGATTTGGTTACTTATGTTAATAATATTTTAATTAAAAAACCAATAGCAAAACAATATGATCTAACTCAACTAAACTCTGAAGAAGAAAAACCTAACTTTAAATTAGGTGAATACGACCTAGCAGTAGACACTGAAGAAAATCTACTTTATATCGAAACGGTTTCTTTATCAGCAGGGTATAAAGTTTTAGTAAATCAAAATACTGAACAAAGCAATCTTTGGACATTACATGAATTACAAGAAGATAAAACATGGAACTTAGTTAAAGTACAAAGTTTCAAAACAAGTTTATTTTGGGAGTATGTTGATTGGTACGCCGATGGATATAGTCCAGAAGAAGTAATTGAGTATTCTGTTGAGACTCTACCAGACGCATTAAAACTATCAGCAAGTCCAGGTGATGAAATTTTAGTTAAAGTTACTTCAGCCGAGGGTGGCGTTTGGAATTTATTAACAGTAACAGATACAGGGGAATATCAAGTTGTTGGTATACAAAACGGTACCATTAAACTCAGCAATTCTTTAGGTAATTTCGCTGATAACAACATTGGACTAGGTAATCAGGGATATGATACTAACAGATTTGATCAATCACCTAATATTGAAATCAGATATATTCTAAATGCTCTTAAAGATGACATATTCATCAATGAGTTACAAGGAGAGTTTAATAACTTATTCTTTGTAATGATGAATTATATGTTCACTGAACAAAACTATGTTGATTGGATCTTTAGAACTAGTTTTGTTAGTGTTTCACATTTCCTACGTGAACTGAATCAACCAGCAAATTATATTAAAGATAATTTAACTTACTATGAAAACTATATCAATGAAGTTAAACCATACAGAACAAAAATACGTGAATACTTAACCAGTTATTCAAGTAATGACACCTTTGAAGGAAGTGTTACAGACTTTGATCTAGCACCATATTATGATCCAGACACAAAAGTATTCCGCTCACCAAGTGGAGAGATAGTTAATAAAGATACACAGTTATGGGCAACTGGTTATTTAACAACAAATAATCAATTGATTAACAGTGATTATACAAATTGGTATAACCACAGAAACTTCCATATTGAAGAAGTGATTATAGTTGAAGCAGGTAGTGGGTATTCAACACCGCCAGCAATTACTTTCCAAGGCGGCGGCGCTACAGTTCAAGCAACTGCTACAGCTACTATAGATGGCGACACAGGTGCTATAACAGCAATTAATATAGTTACTCCGGGTAAAGGTTATTACGAAACTCCAACAATTATAATCAATGGTAGTGCTACTGTAGAAGCCAAAGCATACGCAACAATTAATAATAATCAGTTAAGATTGTTTGATACAACTATTAAGTTTGATAGAATTAACTACACCAGCGACGTAGTTGAATGGACAGAAAATACAACGTTTACAGCAAACACTATTGTAAGTTACAATGGTATTGGATACAAAGTCCTTTCAAACATTACAACCAATGATACGTTTGTTACCAGTGATTATGAAATTTATAGTTCAAGTAATTTTACAAACGCAAATGATAGAATCATGGCATACTATAATCCAACTAACACTATGCCAGCAAAAGATTTAAATCAATTGATTTATGGCATAGAGTACCCAGGTGTACAAATTCAAGGATTAGACTTTACTCAACAACCAGGCTTTGATGGAATACTTTGGGCTAATGTTACATTTGATTCAGACATAACAGTCAGTGTTGGCGACGTTATATCACAACCTGAATCAGATATCATGCTAACATTTAATACACCAATTACAGCAAACATTGGTCAATTTGTCACACAAACATCAAGTGGTGCTAATGCTACGATATATGGAAATACTATTGCGTCAGGACAACAAGGAAATGTCAGTGGTGTTGTAGCGTACCTAACTAAAAACAACGACTTTGAATTTGACAATATTGGAATAATTGACATTGATGGTGTAAACCAAAGCTCATATGTTTTTGACACAGATACTGAAACTTGGGCTAACGTAGAAATTAAACCATTAGAAGTTACCATTGGTAATCATGTTGAAGTAGAATATCCAGTTACTGATCCGACAATAACAGTTACTCGTGTATATTCAAATACTAAGATACAAGGTACTTACACAACAACAGCAGACTTTATAACTTCTAATACAAGTATTAGAAACGGAAATATTTTAATTAACAACGTTTGGCAATCAACATATCCAACAACAGTTGACTTTATTAGCACAACAGCAAAACCATTTGATTCATTAGGTTTTGACACAGTTGAGTATACAGAAGATGGTATTCCACTAGTAAGTCAAAATGCTCTTGACACAGTGATTAGAAGTACATACACTGACTCATCACTAGGAACCAGAGCAGAAGACATTAATGTGGACGGCGGCGAGTATGTAGATACATATTCAAGTCATGCTCCAGAAGAACTAGTACCAGGCATTACGTTTGACACATTAGATCTAAAAGTTTATACCAAGATCAATGGTAATGTTGATGTGTTAGGTTATAGAATATTTAATAATATGGTAAGAGACAATACTTACTTACGTATATCTGACTACTATACAACTCCGTTAGTACAAGATTTACTAATCACAGATACACAGATTTATGTTCAGGATGTAACACTTTTAGATGTTCCTAATTTAGATGAAAACTCACCAGGTGTGATATTCATCGGCAGTGAAAGAATTACATATTGGACTGTAGATACTGCTACTAATTCAGTTGGACAAATTAGACGAGGAACACAAGGTACTGCGGCACAGAATATTCATCAAGTTGGTGAACTAGTACACAATGCTGGACCAAGTCAAGTGGTACCAAACACAGTACACACCACTGATACATTAACATCAAACTTAACAGTTAATGTAGGTAATGTTTATACTAAAACTATTACAGTTGGTACTGAATTGGAAGAAACAGAAGTATGGTACAATGCTGGCGCTAACGTAGCAACAGATGGAACGGGCTTTGAAGGAGCAACAACAGCACAGGTTAACTTCTTAAAACTTTACCCAGCAACCGAAACGTCTATCATAGAATCATTACCAAACGAACTGGTCACAGAAGCGGTAAATAGTGTAATAACAACAGAAGATGATGATCCAATAATCAGGGAATAAGAAACAATGACTATAAGAATTAGCCAATTAAGTAACGTCAGCGTAATACAAGGTAATGTTTTATTACCATTGGTAAGTAACGCAACTGGTACACTTTCTACAGTGAAAGGCACTGTTGACGACTTAAAAACATTTATTGTAGCCGACACAGAAGCAAACATAGCAGTTGCTAATGTTGGTATGGTTGGTTATGTTGATGCGGTAACCACAGCATGGACAGCGAATGCAGTAGCACAAGAAACAAAAATTAATTCTTTAAATGCTAATGCCATTTCACAACAGTCTTATATTGCGTCATTGGAAGCACAAATAGATGCTATTGATATTAGTTTAACAAATGCCAACGTTGCTGATTTAACAACATCAACAACACTAGCAAACACAATACAATCAGCACAAATTGATAGTATAGTAAGTGACATAAGTGATATTACTGATGGTACAGCAACATTTGGTAACTTAGTACCAAGTGCTAATGTAACTTATAATTTAGGATCATTGACAGCACAATGGAATGATTTATATCTAAGTGGATCAACAATTTATTTAGGTGGTGCTGAAATTAGTTCAGATGGTTCAACAATAACAACATCACTGCCTATAGAATCTTCAGCAGTAACTACCACTGGTAATGTATCAGCTGACTACGGTTTATTTGCTAACGTAGTTGCTACACACACAGAAACAACTCAAATTACAGGCAACCTAACGATACAAGGAACAGAACCTCAACCATTATCATTAATAATTAACCCTAGTGATAGTGCTTTCCCAGGGATTAGATTCCCTGACTTAGCCGAAGTGTTTGAAGGTAACTTAGGACTGTATCCACAACTTAGTTTAAAAGCACCTACCAATGGTAGATCATCAATATCAGCGGCCAACTCTGGAAATGTTAGTTTAACAAACTCAATTGAGATTGGACAAGAAGCAAACATTACTGTTTACAATGGCAGTGAAAATTCAGTGTCGTGGTTATTTGCCAATGATGGTAACATGACATTCCCTGATAGTACAGCACAGTCAACAGCCTACACAGCCTCTTTCACTAACGCTACTCCTAGTTCTGCTAGTGACACGGGTACAAAAGGTGATATACAATATGACGCAAACTATGTTTACATTTGTGTAGATACAGACACATGGATTAGGTGTGCTAGGACAGCGTGGTAAACTACATGGTTAATAATGAAATAAATAAGAGTATGGACAATAAAATGCTAGAAAATCAAACTCAAAAAGTGCCTAATGAAGTGGGTGGTGTACACCTACAAGGTCACATTAAGATCTTCGATCCTGAAACAAAAGAAATTTTTGTTGATAAAAGAAACGCTATTCACTATGAAAATATGAGTGAAGCATTGGCACTTAGTGTAGCAAACAAAAGCACTAATTTCATTACAGAAATGCACTTTGGCAATGGCGGAACAACTGTTGACCCAACAGGTGTTATCACATACTTACCAACAAATACCAATGTACAGAATGCTGATTTATATAGTCCACAATATTATAAAATTGTTGATAATACAAACACAGCAAATACAGATTCAACCAGAAATAAAATTGTTGTAACACATACGCCTGGACAAATTTATACAGATATTGTTGTAAGTTGTCTATTAGATTATGGTGAACCAAGTGGCCAAGCAGTGTTTGACAACAGTCAAAATTTAAATGGTAATTTTGTATTTGATGAATTAGGACTTAAAGGATATAGTTCTAGTGGAGTTGGCACAGGAAAATTATTAACACATGTGATTTTTAGTCCTGTACAAAAATCATTAAATAGATTAATACAAATTGATTATACAGTTAGAATACAAACACTAACTAACTTAACATAATGCTAGGAAAAGAGAATGGCGTACACTATAACTAAAACAGACGGAACAACGTTAGGAACTATAACAGACGGTACCATAAACACCAGTTTTACTAGTCTAACATTGATTGGTCGTAACTATGCGAACTATGGAGAATTAATTGCTAACGATTTAGTTGCTCTGGTTGAAAACTTCGCTTATAGCACAAGTCCAAGTAATCCATTATCAGGACAGTTATGGTGGAACACATCAGACAAAAGATTACGTGTTTATACTGGCACAGAATTTAAAGTAGTTTCTAGTTGTACAGCACAGACAACAGCACCATCAACAACTATCGCTGGTGATTTATGGTGGGACACTGCTTATAATCAATTATATATCTATAATGGTACTAGTCCATACAGTGCTAGTGGTTGGATTCTAGTTGGTCCACAAAGAAATAACAGTGGAGCAGTTTGGGAACAGATTTCAGATGGTACACTTTTACATGATGTTGTTAGTGTTAAATTAAATGGTGTACGTCAGGCAATTTACAGTACAGACAGTGAGTTTACTCCAGCAAATGCCATTGTTGGATTTAGTTCAATCAAACCAGGTACTAATGCTAATACTAGTGTTGGTTCAGGAAGTTTCTGGGGATTAGCAAATAACAGTTCATATTTAGGTGGTCAACCACCCGCAAGTTATTTAAGATCAGATACCAACGACACAACCTCTGGTACACTTAGTATTTTAAATGATACAGGTCTTGCGGTAGGTGTTGACAGTGATTTAACTTTAGTTGTTAATGGTACAGATATTGAAGTTAAAAATAAAAATTCAAATGGTGATATAAATTTTTACAGTAATGTTAGCGGAACAAATACATTAACATTGGGTGTAGATGGGTCTACTGGTAAACTTATTGCTAAATCCTTAACACTAAGTGATACAACAACGTCAACATCGGCGTCAACAGGTGCGTTAATAGTTAGTGGCGGTGTTGGTATAAACGAAAACTTAAATGTTGCTGGTACTGGCACAATCACAGGTAACTTATATGCTCCAACACAATCAGTTGGTACAGCAGATACGACAGTAGCAACTACAGAATTTGTAATTAATAACTCAGGATTCTACAAATATAAAATCTACGATGGTTCTAATAGCCATTTATGGATTAATGATAGCGGTACAGCAACAGCAAACCTAGTACTTGATGGTACTGCTGTAATGTCTGCTACAGCAGGTGGAGTTCATTTAGAAAGTGGCGCAACATCAGATACACAGCCAGATACATATAATGGCACAGGTAATGCCGCAATAGCAACTACACAATTTGTTAAAACAGCAACAACTTGGTGGGACGGAAGTGCTAAATTTGTAAGTACAGCTGAACCAGATCCAGGTGTGAATGATATAGGTTCTAACGATGGTGATTTTTGGTTCCAACGCGAATCATAAGATAAATAACATATATAATTAGGTAATAAAAATGTCATATACAATTACTACTACAGCAGGATCAACGATAGCATCGGTAGCAGACGGTACCGTAAATACCACCTCAACCAGTTTAACCATGATAGGTAAAAACTATGCTGGTTATGGTATTTTTCTAAACGAAAATTATGTCAAACTGCTTGAAAACTTTTACAACTCATCAGCACCAGTGTCACCATTAGCAGGTCAACTTTGGTATGATAGTACAAATAGTTTATTAAAAGTTTACAATGGTTCACAGTGGAAACCAATTTCAAGTTCAGCAAGTGGTAGTTCACAACCAAGTGCGCCAATTACAGGTGACTTATGGTATGACTCAGCAAACGCACAATTAAAAGTATGGAGTGGATCAACTTGGATCACAGTAGGTCCTAGTTATACAACATCATCAGGTACATCAGGAACAGTCGTTGAAACAATTCTTGATACTGGTGCGGCCAGTCATGTTGTTGTTAAATTTTATATTAGTAACACCGTAGTTGCTATTCTAAGTAAGGATTCAACATTTACTCCAGGTACAGGTATTTCAGGATTTAGTACAATCGTTCCGGGCTTTAACTTGTCAACAAGTATTGCTGGTGCGTTGTTTACAGGTACAGTTACTACTGCGTCAACACTTCAAGGTGTTCCAGCAAGTGATTTCCTAAGAAGTGATCAAGCAGATACTACAGCATATCAACTAGGTGTTGGTAGTTTACAGGTTGCTTCAGACTTAACTATTGCTTCTAGTTCAGGTGATATTAATATTACCAATGGAACGTCCGACAAAGATATTAATCTATATGTTAACAAAGGTGGTGTAAGTACTAAAGCACTTGAGATTGATGGTGCTACTGCTAAACTTACAACATCAAATGATTTAACAGTTACAGGCGCAAGTACACTTACTGGTGCTGTGACACACTCAGACACTACAGCACTAAACGGAATAACAACGATATCAGCACAGGTACTTCCTGTTTCTGATAACACTATTGAAATTGGATCTAGTAGTTATAACTTTGCTAATGTATGGGCAACAACATTCCGTGGACAAGCAATCACAGCGTCCTACGCTGACTTGGCTGAACGTTTTGAAGCAGACGGCGTGTACGAGCCAGGCACAGTTGTTGAACTAGGCGGCGACAAAGAAGTAACATCGGTTAAACAAGCATTAAGTGATGCTGTGTTTGGCGTGATATCAACAGCGGCAGGATTCTTAATGAATGGTGACGCCGGAACAAATGAAACTCATCCTCCAATCGCTATGTCAGGACGAGTACCAGTTAAAGTAACAGGAAGAGTAAATAAAGGCGATAGATTAGTGTCAGCTGGTAACGGCCTGGCAAGAGCGGCAACAAATGACGAAATAACAGCGTTTAATGTCATTGGTCGTGCTTTAGAATCTAAGGAAAATGACGGGTTAGGCGTAGTAGAATCTATAGTTAAGATAAATAATTAATATAGAATTTAACTTCTTTCTACTTTAAGTAGACTACTTTAAGTAGCTCTTAGATACACAAATAATTTTTAGGAAATAAAAAAATGGCATACACATCAGGTGGTTTGATACAATCGTTAGATTATAACCTCTTAGCTTGGGCCGGAAACACTTCAGGTACATACACTAGCACCCCAAATAATGTTGCGTATGTATGGGGAGTTGGCAATGGTGACTCGGGTTATGGTCAAACAGTATCACAAATTAATGCTGTCACAGCAGGTGATGACGTAACAGCTACACAATGGGCAGGCTTAGTTTCAACAGTAAACAAAGCACTAGCACACCAAAGCGGCACAGGTGCTCAACTAGCAACAGGTAGTAACATTGGTATTACTTCAGGTGCTACTATTGAAGCATTTGCTAACGTAGTAACAGCAGTAACAACAATTAACACAAACAAAGATAGTTTTAACAGCACACGTGGTTCTACAACAACTGGTAGTAACCTAGATAATACTTGGAGCTCAGGTACTCCTACTACACATCAAAAAACACACACAGTGACTTTTGCTAGTGCTGATCATGCTCGTTACTTCTTTAACGCAGGTGGCAGACTTAACTTAGACCTATCTACAGCGAGTGGTACTGATACTGCTAAAGAAACAGCATGGACTAACTTGTTAAACAACGGTGTTGGTACACTTAGTTTAGATGGTAAGTCTAGTTCAAGATCAGGCACTGGTTACACAGTAACCACAAACGGTCTGGCAATTGGTTTCTGGGACTTAACTGGTACTAACCAAACAATCTTAAGATTAACAGACACAGTAGCGGCTTATACTGCTAACTATGTTGATATCAAAGCCAAAGTCACAGGTGATGCTGGCAGTAATGGCGGCCTAGGTACAGTAATTACTTTCACAGTTGATTACAATGACGGTGCGGCTGACAGTTCATACAACGTTGGCGGTACAGCAAATGATACAATTAGCATGACAATGCGTAACAGAATTGACATAGTTAATCCAGAAGAAACATACTTAGCAAATTCCTGGGGTACTCCAGTAGTAGCAGATGTTTAAGTAGTTACTTGACAAACTATTGAAAGTATAGTAGAATAAAAGCACCTAAAATGGTGCTTTTATTTTGACCTCAACAAAAAGAGATAATTACATATATGTCGACTCCAGAACAAATAGTAGATCAAATTAAGGTAGCCACAGACTACCAAAAGAATAAAAAACAACTTAAAGAAAAAATCTTAACGGATCTTCATGTGACCTATAATGGTGGCTTATTTTTAATAACCACAGATTTAATTAGTTTTCTAGCAACATGGACTAATGAAGAACTATTCTTAGAAGATGTTTATAACAATCCTATTAAAGTTAAAAGAGAAGAGCTATTAACCAAAGCCAAAGAGTGCTATCAAGCAGTTATGAATGAGTGGCATATCGAACATGAAAAACTCAAACGTGTCAGAAAAATCTAAAGGCGTATTAATATTTGCTAAAAACACAGAAACAATAGATTACGTTGCTATTGCCCGTCGTGCTGAACAATTAATTAATCATTACCTAAATTTACCAGTAACTATAGTGGAACCTACTGTAGAATCTACTACTAATGTTAGATACAATATTGATTCTAACAAATTTGAACAATGGAACAACAGTGGTAGATATCAAGCATATGAGTTATCACCATATGATCAAACAATATTGTTAGATTCAGACTATCTAGTAATGGATGATAATTTATTAAAAATACTTGAAGTTACAGATGATTATAAAATTGCTGGCAGTAATGACTATATCAATCAGCCAACGTCTAACAGTATTGGAAAATACAGTTTAGAAAGTTTATGGGCAACTGTTATTGTTTTTAATAAAACACCAAAGAGCAAAATGTTATTTGATCTCGTTAAGCGTATAGAAAAATATTATGCATACTATTCTAAACTATATAACTTTCCTCGCGGTAACTATAGAAATGATTATGCTTTCACTATTGCTGACAATATGTTAAATGGATATATACAAGACAGCAGTAACTATATTCCTTGGGCTATTAAAACTGTTAACCAACAGGTTAATAATATAGTTCTACGAGATAATCAATTGATAATTAAAACAAAAGATCAAGGCTATGTAATTCCAAAACAAAATCTACATATAATCAGTAAAGAGTTTTTATTGAGCGACCAGTGTGAGCAATTAATCAAGGAAGCCACTAATGCGTGAATTTAAAAGTCAATTTGGGTTTTTAACCTTTGCTCAGAATACTACAGATGTTGATTATCTAAATTTAGCCTACGAACAGGCAAAAAATATTAAACAAACACAGAAGTCAAATGAGTATGCTGTCGTAGTAGACTCATCTACAGCAAAGTTAGTTACAGAAGAACATAGGCAAGTATTTGATCATGTTATAGAATTAACTATTGATTATGCTAATAATGAAGATTGGAAATTAAGTAATGAATGGCAAGCATTTTGGCTTACACCATTTAAAGAAACAATTAAACTAGAAAGTGATCTATTGTTTACTGGTGATATCAGTCATTGGTTACCTGCTTTAAGATTAAAAGAAATCTGCCTAAGTTACCATTGCCGTGATCATCACAACAACATAGTTGAAGATAGTGCTTATAGAAATTTATTTAAGATTAATGATTTACCAGATGTGTATAATGGAATGATGTATTTTAGATTTAGTCAAACTGCTACAGACTTTTTTAAGACTGCCCGAGACATTTACCAAAACTGGGATCAAGTTAAACAACAACTAAAAAATTACGATAAACGACCAACCACTGATGTAGTATATGCTATAACTGCTAAAATTATTGGAGAAGAAAATTGTATAATACCAACTTTAGATTTTTTCAATTTTGTTCATATGAAACCACAAATACAAGGATGGAATGAGGATCAACCGTGGCGGGATCATGTATTAGTAGAACATGATAATAATATGATACGTATCAATAATTTAAATCAATATCAACCAGTACACTATTATGACAAAACCTTTATCTGAAACAGACATATCCTTATGTAAAGCCTGGGAAATGGTTAAACCAATCAATGTGGTTGAAGAATATCGTGCTTACTACAATGAACAGGGCAAAGTACAGTTCCTAGCCGCTAATACATTTCCTGAAGGAGACAACTGGATTAACATAACCAGAGAGTTTTATGTTGCTCAGAAATTTAATTTCTCGTGGGTCATTGACGGTAAATTAGTTGAAAAGTTACCAACAAATAAACATTATTTTAGTTTGACTCAAGGTATAAAAGATGTTAAAATAGTAAAGAATCATGCTGGAATAGTCATTGATGACAATGAAGAATATCCAGATGTGGATTACTATGGAATTGAAAAACATATCTAGAATAATGTGTGTTGGTCCTAGTAGGATCAATGAAACTATGGTTACTTTAAGTTTTGACAGTAACCTAATCCCACATATAGACAAGACATATATTTTTAGTCCTTATTCACAAGAAACATTTGATAATCTATTTGAGCAATTTAGTATAGACTCTAGTAAGTTTACAATTTTAGATGATCAATATTTTGAACAGTATTATAATTTAACATTCTGGAGAGATAAAAATTGGTTTAAGCAACAGGCATTTAAGTTATGTGCGTTAGATCATTTTGATAGTGATGTATTTTTAATACAAGATTCAGATATTGTTTTGCTTGAACCATTTGAATACATTAAAAACGATAAACTTAACTTTAAAGCAGAAGATGTATGGAACCCATTTCAGGAAATTTATGCTCAATGGGTAGAAAAAATAATTGGCATGAATAGAAAAGAAAATGTTAGTTTAGTCAATGAACTTATGCCTTATTTTAAAAGTGATTGGGTCGAACTTAAACAGCACATAGAAGATAAGCATCAAACAGATTTTTTGAGTGCTATTGCTAATTTAAAAACCTTTCATGAGGATCAATGGTTTAGTGAGTACGAACTATTGGGTATATATAAAACACATTTAGACAACAACTGGTTTTGTACTAAATGGCAAAGTCAACCTCCAATCGATAGTTGGGAAGACTTTTATAATGTTGATTGGAAACAACACCATAGTATTAAGTTTCATACTAAGCCATTGAAATTTATGACAGTACAAGAAGCATTAGATATAACAAAACATATTAAAGAAAACTATGTCAGAAATAATTGATATCGCAGATTTAGATTGTGTTTATCTTAGTTATGATGAACCACAAAAAGAAGAGTTTTGGATTAAGATTCAAAACATGGTACCTTGGGCTGTTCGTGTAGACGGAGTTAAAGGATCAGATGCCGCACATAAAGCCGCGGCTGATGCCAGTACTACAGATAGATTTATTCTAATAGATGGCGACAATTTACCTGATCCAAACTTTTTTAATCTACAGTTAGAGTTAGATAATGACAATAAAGACAGTGTGTTCCGTTGGAGGGCTCGGAATCATATTAACGGTTTAATGTATGGCAATGGTGGACTTAGTTCTTGGACCAAAGAATTCATATTTAATATGAAGACGCATGAGAACAGTGATGGCGACGATGAAACTAATGTAGAGTTTTGTTTTGATCCTTTATATTGGCCAATGAATGATTGCTATTCAACAACATATCCCAACCAAACTCCTTTCCAAGCATGGCGAGCAGGATTTAGAGAAGGTGTTAAGATGTGTCTGGATCGTGGTACTAAACCTACAGTAGAAGAGTTTAAAGAAAAAGCACACGGACGTAATTTAGATCATTTAACGATTTGGCATAACGTAGGCCGTGATGTTGAGAATGGTATATGGGCCATGGCTGGTGCTAGACAAGGCACAGTAATGACTATGCTAAGTAACTGGGATCATCGAGAAGTACAATGGTTTGATAACTTAGCAAATCTATGGAGTGAGTTACAATCTGACGATGTAGAAACAATAGCACGTGACAATGGTAAAGAACTTAGTAGGTTGGATCTAGCAGTAGTAGAACTAACAGCAGAACAAAGTAAATTTTTTAAGCACCATTACAAAAGTCAATTTACCAATACTGGTATTATGGACAGAGAATAATATATCTAAGGCTATATATAGGCTTAAATACTAATAGAAATATCGATAAATATGGAAAAATCAATGACTAAGAGTACATTTCTTTCTGACGCTGAAAGAATTAAAGAAAAATTAGATTCTGTTAGCCCTAGTTTATGTTTAGCTAAATGGCAACAGGTAAGTTTACATTTACCAACAGGATTAAATAACTCTTGTTATCATCCTCCTTTACACGAAATAGATGCTAAGCCTTTAGAGTTCCATCCTAGTCGTTTACACAATACAGAACATAAAAAACAACAACGTAAAAAAATGTTAGAAGGTGCTCGTCCTAAAGAGTGTAACTACTGCTGGCACATGGAAGATTTAGGAGAAATGTCAGACAGACATTATCGTTCTGGTGAGCCCTGGGCCGCTGAGCATTTTGATAACATTGTTAATAATCCATGGGATCAAGATGTAACACCTAGTTATGTAGAAGTTAATTTTAGTCATGCTTGTAACCTAGCATGTAGTTATTGTTCACCACAGTTCTCAACTGAATGGGGCAAAGACATAGAACGTTGGGGTGCTTATCCTACTTCAACACCACACAACGATCCTGAACATTTTAAAGGAAGACGCAAGCCAATTCCAGTCAGAGAAGAAAATCCCTATGTAGAAGCATTTTGGAAATGGTGGCCTGAACTATACGGATCACTTAAACATTTTAGAATGACTGGCGGTGAGCCATTAATGGATAAGAATACACATAGGGTATTTGATTATATTTTAGCAAGTCCTAAAAGTGATTTACATGTAGACGTAACATCAAACTTTTCTGTAGAACCTAAATTATTTGAAGACTATCTAGGCAAAGTAAAACAACTTTGTAAGGGTGAACGTATTGAACACTTTATGCAGTATGTGAGTATAGACACTGGTAATCCAGACCATGCTCAATATATAAGACATGGTCTTATGCCTCAACGATTTCATAGTTACCTACATCGGTACCTGGTAGAAGTTCCAGAAAGGAATAGTTTAACATTTATTATTACAATGAATAATTTAAGTTTGTTAGGTCTACAACGGCAATTAGAAGAAATTTTAGAATTGCGTAGAATGTATAGTTCAACATACCAACGTGTCTGGTTTGATACTCCTGTGTTAAGAACACCAAGTTGGCAGAGTTTACAAATACTACCAGCAAGTTATAGTCGTATCTTAGAGAACGTAATTAAATGGATGGAGTTAAACAAATTAGAAGAAGGTAGTGATAAGTTTGACGGATTTAAAGATTATGAGATACAAAGACTACGAAGAGATTTCGAATGGATGAAGAAAGGTAAAAAGTTAAGTAAAAAATATTTGTATGAGCAACGAGCTGATTTTTATAGATTCTTTAATGAGTATGATAAAAGACGTAAAACAGACTTTCTAGCAACCTTCCCTCAGATGAAAGAGTTCTGGCAAGAGTGTAAGTGGCATGCCGAAAATTCATAACGAAACAGATCTAGAATATAAACGCAGAGTAATAGATATCAAGTCTGAATCATTCTGTGGTGCTAAATGGTACAATGCTACCATATGGCTAGGTTCAGGACAAACTACTAGTTGTCACCATCCTTTACCACACCAGGTAACAGTAGAAGAAGTTAAAGCAAATCCCAAAGCATTACACAATACCTATAGAAAAAAACAAGAACGCCAAATGATGAAAGATGGCGAAAGACCAGCAGGTTGTGAATACTGTTGGAAAATTGAAGACATGGGCACTGATAAGATATCAGACCGTGTAGATAAAACAAGGATATACACAGATGAAGAATTGGATGAAGCATACAACACACCTTGGTCACAAGATGTTAACCTTAGAACTTTGGAAATTGCTTTTGATAGGACTTGCCAGTTGGCTTGTAGTTATTGCAATCCCGCTTTTAGCAGTGCTTGGGTTCGCGATATTAAGCAACACGGTAGTTATACCAACTTGGTTAGTGACGGTCGCAACCACTTTACTCATACTCACGATAGCAGTCAACTTTATACTATTCATCAGCATAATCCTTATGTTGAAGCCTTCTTCAAGTGGTGGGAATCAGACCTACACAAAACACTTAGAGAACTTAGAATAACAGGTGGTGAGCCATTGATGTCAGGATACACTTGGAAATTATTAGATTGGTTTAAAGAGAACAAAGGTAAAAGTCAAACACGTCTTGCTATTAATAGTAATCTTGCTATGGAACAAGATAAAATAGATCGTTTACTAGAAGCCGCTGGTGACGTTGAATTAGACTTATATACAAGTTGTGAAGCAACATACGATCATGCTGAATATATTAGAGATGGTTTAGATTATCAGCAATGGTTTAATAATGTTGAATATCTATTAGAAAGTAAAAAGTTACGCGGACTACATGTGATGTGTACAGTCAACAGTTTATGTTTGATCTCACTACCTTACTTGTTAAAACAAATAGTTAAATGGAAAAAACAGTACGGACAAGATGCTGTTAACTTCACTCTAAACATTCTACGCTTTCCTAGTTTCCAATCACCTTTAGTATTAGACAAAGAGTTTAGGATAGCTCAGGCCAACAGACTAGGAATATTTAAAACAAACTATGGCGAATGGCTACATGAGTTTGAACATAATCATATAGATAGATTAATTGACTATTTACAATTAGTAGATAAACCACACTCGGATGCGTTTGAAGAACAGAAACTATTAAGCGATTTTAAAAACTTTTACGAACAATACGATGAACGCAGAAACAAAAACTTTACAGAAACGTTTCCTGAACTAGAGGAATGGTACAATGGCTTATAACTACAATTCATCAGAACCAGTAAAAATAAGTTTAGATCAATTAACTGACCGTGAAAAGTTTTTGTTAACAGAATCTAAAACGTTTTGTATGTATCCTTGGATACACTTACATAGTTATCCAACAGGTGATGCTTATCCTTGCTGTCATGCCGAAATGCCTGAGAAACTAGGTAACTGTCAACAGCAGTCAATGAAAGAAATATGGTCTAATGATAAGACTATTAAGTTACGTGATGACATGCTGAATGAAAGAGAAAATCCTGCGTGTACTAGATGTTATGAACAGGAGAAGTCAGGTTTCTTTTCGGGACGTAAGTCAGCAAACAAACATCATGGCCATCATATTAAAAAAGGTGTTGACTTAGATCCTCCGTTTGAAATGACATATTGGGATATACGTTTTAGTAACTTATGTAACTTATCATGTCGTAGTTGCGGACATATCTTTAGTAGTTCCTGGTATCAAGATCAAGTTAAACTTGCTGGCGAAGGGTGGGGCAAATCAAATAAGCCTTTGTTTTGGGCAGGCAGGCATGAAACAGATATGATCGAACAGTTAATGGAACACCTAGACTATGTAGAGCAAATATATTTTGCAGGTGGTGAACCATTGATGATGGATGAACATTATGTTATTTTAGAAGAATTAGAAAAGCGTAAACGCTTTGATGTAAGATTAATCTACAATACAAACTTTACTAAAACAAAACTAAAAGATCGTTATGTGTTTGACTATTGGCGTAAGTTTGATTCAGTAGCAGTAGGTGCTAGTTTAGATGCTATGGGACCACGTGCTGAATATATTAGAGCAGGCACAGACTGGGCAGAGGTAGAAAAGAATAGACAGTTGATGTTAGAACAATGTCCTAATGTTGACTTTTATATTAGTCCTACATTGAGTATACAAAATGCACTACATTTGCCTGACTTTCATAGAGAGTGGGTAGAACGTGGATTTATTAAACCTCAGGACTTAAATGTTAATATCTTGCAAGACCCTGCGTGGTTACGTATTGATATTGCACCTGAACAATATAAAGAAAAGATACGTGCTAAGTATGAACAACACTTAGAATGGCTACGACCTTTAGACAAGTTAAATAGAGCAACAGTGGGATTTGAATCTGCACTAAACTTTTTAGAAACAGACAACACTAAGTTACTGCCTAAGTTTTGGGAACGTATGAGTGAATTAGATAAAATTAGAAATGAAAACATATCAGAAGTAATACCGGAGTTAGATGAAATACGAATCAATAATTAAACTGTTGTCTATACAGTATACGGTGCACTCAGTTGACGGAACAAAAGATTTAGTCAAACAATTACGCACAATACAAAAAGAAAAATACGAAGATAATGAACGTATCGTTATTAGTATGCCTGACATTTCAACTTTAAATGATCTACAGAACATTATTAATAGTTTAGATATATCAAATTTCTTTGTTATGATTGTTACAGAAGACAAAAATGTTGTTAATGAAATTGAACGTGTTACACGTGAGTTTAGCTACGACCCTATTCCTTTTACAGCAGTGTTAGTTAACGGAGATCAATATAAGATAATTAATCAAGCACAGCAGGAAACAGATCACTCAACATTAGAATCTAGAATTAAGAGTTTAAATTTACCCAATGAAAACTTTTGTGTGCTACCTTGGGTAGCATTAGAAATACAACCAAGTGGTGAACATGCTGTTTGTTGTCTAGCAGAAGAAACAATCAAAGATGAAAAGGGTGATATTTTAACAGTAACAAAAAACTCTTTAGATGATGTGTTAGATGCTCATTCAATGAAGCAACTTAGACGTGACTTTTTAGCAAATAAAAAACCAAAGACCTGTGCTAAATGTTGGAGAGTAGAGGACAGTGGCGGAGTCAGTAAACGATTAAACACACTAGACAGATTAAAACACTTAGGTATTGCGAACCAAACCTGGACGGAAGATCGTAAAGAATTATTAATGTATGATCTTAAAGTAGGTAACATCTGTAACTTAAAATGTCGTATATGTGGCAGTTATTCATCCAGTCAAATTGCAACAGAAGAGTTACCAAAAGAAAATAAAAAATCTAGTTATGCTTACAAAACAATAGAATTAGGAAGATGGCCAAGAGAACAACTCCACTTCTGGGAGAAGTTAATCGAACATAGTCATGAAATACGTTATCTAGAATTTACAGGTGGTGAACCTTTTTTAATTAAAGAACACTTTGAGTTTTTAGAAAAGTTAGTTGACCTGGGTATTGCAGGCAATGTTGAAATACATTACAACACTAACGGCACACAATACCCAGAGAACGCTATTAATATATGGAAACATTTTAAGTTAGTTGAAATAGCATTTAGTATTGATGATGTTAAAGAACGTTTTGAGTACCAACGTAAGAATGCCAAGTGGGACGAGGTTACGGAAAATGTTAATAAGTTTAAACAATTAAAAAAGGAATTAGGTAATATTCATTTACAGGTATGTTCAACTATTAATGTGTTTAATGTAATGTATCTTGAAGGACTAGCAAACTGGATTGACGAGCAAAAGTTTGATAATGTATACTGGAATATGTTACACGAAGAAGAGTCGGTTAGTATACGAAGTCTACACCCATTGGCTAAAATACGTGCTATTGCAAAGCTATCATTAGCAAAGGTAAGCAGTCAACATAAGAAAGAGTTTGAAAATGCTATTAATTTTATGGAGCAAGGTGCTAGTAGCAATGGAGAAACATTGTTGAAAAAAATTAAGCAAAAAGATGAAATAAGAAATGAAAACCTTTGGGATCATCATCCTGAACTAGCAGACGCAATAGGCTATGAACGAACCTAAGAACAGACCTGCTACCTTGTGTATGGCTCCTTGGACACATACATATCTAAGTCCACAAACAGAAAGACGTATGTGCTGTGCTAGTCGTGAAGAAGCACAAAACTTTGAACAATACATAGATACCAAAGCCGGAACAGGCAAGTACATTCCTATTACCTTAGAAGAACACTGGAATTCAGACCATATGAAGTCAGTGCGTAAGCGTATGATGGCAGGCGAAACCTTGCCAGAGTGTGACGTGTGTAATAGTAAGTTATTAAACACAGACGTTTACCGTAGTTATTTTGACCACTTGTTTTCCAGTAAATACTATGCAAAGATATGGGAAACCACAGACGAGGATGGGTTTACAACAATGCAACCTGTGTCGTGGGACTACCGTTTTAGTAACCTTTGTAACTTCAAGTGCCGTACTTGTGGAGATATGTTGTCCAGTGCTTGGGAATCAGAACAAAGACAACATAATATGATTAACTGGCATAATCCTAAAAACAATTGGATGAAGCCAGAAATCAAAAAGGATATCGAAAAGTTTCAAGACACGCAAATTGAGCAAGAGTTTGCTCAAGCAGTAGAAGAACATAGAGTTGAAGAAGTCTACTGGGTAGGTGGGGAACCTTTAATGTACGAACAACACTGGACGTATATGAATCGAATTATCCAACTCGGTGATGGAGCAAATGTATATGCAAGGTACAATACAAACCTCAGTCGTGTGGCTCATCGTGGCATTAGCCTCTTCAATGATATTTTACCTAATCTACGTGATTGGCAAATCTGTGCGTCAATTGATGGAACAAAGGAAATTGGAGAATACATTAGAACAGGTCTCAAATATAATCAATGGGTTGAAAATTATGATCAAGCGGTTGAGACAGCAAATAAGAGCCGCCAAGTTCGTGTCGATTTTACTGCGACACTACCAGGACTCTTCGAAGTCAGAAACATCCAAGACTTCGCAGAAAGCCGCGGGACAGAAGTCCTCGCAAAAGTAATTTTTAGTTTTACACCGGACATTATTCTAAGTCCACTAGCACTTCCAAAAGAATTATTACATCCATGGGTAGACGAAATTGTAAATACTCTACCCAATGGTGCTATGAAAGATGTAATGTTACAACTTAAAAATAGACCTACGTTTGCTGAACAATGGCCAGATCATTATGAACAAGGTCTACGTAAAGGCAAACAAAGAATATTACAACTAGAACAAATTAGAAACGATAAACTTACAC
>Ga0255769_10000628_pt1 | contig 41961 bp, 51 predicted proteins | sample 041ome_9_FD_179637 | JGI IMG/M metagenome (GOLD analysis project Ga0255769, IMG submission 179637) | Coastal salt marsh microbial communities from the Groves Creek Marsh, Skidaway Island, Georgia - 041413US metaG (version 2) | ecosystem: Environmental > Aquatic > Marine > Intertidal zone > Salt...
TGCTACGAAACATGCCTTGGATCTGTTCGCGGTCCATTTCCCTTCCGAATATATCCATGGCATTCTCACAGACATAGTTAATCACATGTCTTTCTATGGTTCCCAACCATTCTAGAAATGTCTTAGAACGGTCGCTTTGGTGAATCTCGAGTTCCAGGTTGTACTTGGGTGCTCCGTAGTCTGTCTCAAAGCACGATACACCAAAGGGGCAGCGAAACTTTGGAATTTGTACTTCGGGTCCTTTGATGATCAGAAACTTAGAATCACCAGAACCATCGATAATAAAATCGGAAGTGCCAGTTTCGTTAAACAACATATCGTCTTAAAGCGAAGCATCTCTTTAATTATAAGAATGACCGTGGTAATCGATGGAAACATCGGGGCGGGTAAGACAACACAGCTGGATATGCTTGCGTCCGCCGGTTTCAAGGTTCGCAAGGAGCCTGTTCACGACTGGCCGGTAGACAAGTATTACCAGAAACCACAAGAATGGGCGTTCCTTTTGCAGGTTGCCATCCTCGAGTCCAACATGTTAGAAGAGGGCGTCGAGGTCTACGAGCGAGGACCGATTCCCGGTAGGATGGTGTTTTGGGAGGACTTGGTCATTCGTGGTGAGATCAAGCGGATCGAGGAGCACTACTGGTACGACAAGTTATGGGAACGCATGAAGTGGTATCCCAAGAAGTACATATTTCTGAACGTGCCTCCGGAGATGAGTCACGAGCGGGTCAAGGCACGTCACCAGAAAGGTGACACATTTATCACACTCAAGTCTTTGCAGGATCTTCATGCCCGTTACATGAAGATGCTCGAAACAATTGGTGAACACTGTGAAGTTCATATCATTGACGGAACTCAACCCCAAGCCCTAATCCACGCTGAAGTACTAAAAATTATTCAGGGGGTCTAATAATATAGGATGTCCACGATTAACAACATGGACTTCTTCGAACTCGCGCGCCAAGCGATGGAAATATCATCCCCATCGGTTGAGGCAGAGGTAAGTGATGCATGCAATCACTGTGGTGGAAAGATGATCGAGAATTTTGAAACGGACATTGTATGTAGTCAGTGTGGTATTGTGGATGAATCAAGAGGAAGAATCGACCAGGGCGCCGAGTGGAGTTCATGTGTGACGGACGAAGGCGCAAAGGATGGTTCACGCGTTGGCATGGCTGCAAATCCACTTTACCATACTTGGGGAACTGGTTCAAAAATCGGAAAGACGAAGGGTATGACAACCGAACAGAAGCGTTTGGCCAAGATAGACTTTCATCTTTCGTCCAATCACAAGGATCGCGCGCTTCACCAAGCCTACCTTGACATCCAAGAAGCGTGTGCACCCCTAGGTATTTCCATGAACACGATCGAGTTGGCAAAAGCATTTTACAAGAGAATCACCGCCAAAGGGATCACGCGCGGCGTGGTAAGAAAGGGGATGAAGGCGAACTGCGTTTACTACGCGTGCAAGAGAGATGGATATCCAAGAACTTTGCACGAGATCTCCAATGCCTTTGGTTTGGATCCCAGGGACATCAGCAGAACGTCGAACAAGTTTCGCGACTGTCTTGATGAAGAGGATACAGAGGAAAGGGTGACAATGGCGAGTGACATGATACCAAGGTTGATGAACGAAATCCAGCCAATGACGCCAGGCAAGGTGACGTGTAAAATCGTGAATCTGTGCAAGAAGATTGAGCGAACTTCAGAATTTATGGGAAAGGTCAGTGGAGGGGTAGCGGGTGCATGCATTCTTTACTCGATCAAGGACGCTGATATCGAAAAGGTCAAGGAAGCAACTCAGGTATCCACAATAACCTTGACTAAACTCAAACAGAAGATCGACATCATGGAGAAGGTTCTAATCTGGACTGACGGATCGTGTCTGGGCAACCCAGGACCAGGTGGGTGGGGTGTGTTCATCAAGGATGGAGAGCAAGTGCGCGAATTTGCCAACGGGGTCACGGAGACAACCAACAACAGAATGGAAATCCAGGCTGTCATCGAAGCCATAAGGTGGTGGAAAGAGCATCGACCGGACAAAGAGGTCATCATCCACTCGGATTCCAAGTACGTGGTCGATAGCATGACCAAATGGATGCCTGGATGGATAAAAAAGGATTTCAAGGATGTCAAAAATGATGATCTCTGGAGAACACTCAATCAAATAAATTCTCCCATGATTGATTGGAAGTGGGTCAAGGCACATGCCGGCAATCCCGAAAATGAAAAAGCCGACGCGCTTGCACACGACCAGGCAATTAAACAAAAAGAGAGATTAAACAAGTAATGGAAGTCAAACGTCCTTCTCTGTGGATCTCTACACCTTGTTATGGAGGTCAGGTTCTTCGAGAATTCAGTACCTCGATATTAAACCTTTACAAACTTTGTATTCAACATAATATAAATGTAATTTTTGATTCCATGGAAAACGAAAGTCTAATCCCCCGTGGTCGTTGTGTGGCTGTGGGGCGTTTCATGCAGTTGCCCATGGCAAAGGAATACACACACTTTATGTTCATTGACGCGGATATTGAATTTCAGCCAGAGTCTGTTCTAAGGCTTTTGTTTTCTGGACACGACGTTTCGGTGGCATGTTATCCGAAGAAGTATGTAAATTTCAAGGGCGCCAAGAATGAAATTGTGCAAGGTGGGAATAGACCGCCAGAGATGGCATCGGCCGACCTTGTTGTGAATCTCGGCAAACATAGCACTGCAGTTGTGAATGGGTTTGCAGAAATTTTGGATGGTCCCACAGGTTTCATGATGATCAAGAGAGAAGTATTTGAAAAAATGGAAAAACAATACCCAGAACTTCACTGCAAGAATGATCATGCCAATCGCGATTTTGAGTACTACCCGGCACTGTTCGATTGCATGATTGACCCTGTATCAAAGCGGTATCTATCCGAGGACTATGCCTTCTGTCGTCGCTGGCAGCAGATGGGAGGAAAGATACACGGAGACACGAACACAGTTCTTGGTCACGTGGGAAATCTTACGTTCAGTGGTAATATGGGTCATCGTATTAAAAGAATTAGTCCAGTAGTTTAGAAATGTGGGGATTCATTGTCGTTGATGTGAATCACCAGATCGCAGTGAGAACACTTAGCGTCTTGATTGGTTTGACATCGCAGCTAACCAAACAAGGGGTTCCATGGGAAGTCAACTATTCGTCCAATGATTCAGAAGATAAGCGCGAATGGTTTACCCAGGGTCTGAAAAAGTACGACACACTGGTATTTTTTGACCACGGGACATCGTTTGATCTCAGACCTCTTTTTACCACGCCATGGCAGAAGGCATGTTCGATGATGATCGTACCATCCCTGAAGAAAACATTGGACTGGGAACGATTTAAAGAAACATGTACACTTGATATTGAAGAACCTCTTGAACAACGTGCGCTTATTTTTGACACAGAAGTGAACGAAAAGAAACCCATCCCGGGACCAGGTACACAACTTTACCCCGTTACAAATTCAGACGCCCGAGTTTTTCTCTTGGATTGCAAACAAGTCCTCCGTAAGCTCAAGGACAAGAAAGGAAATTTTATTCAGGTTCCTTTGAAGTCCACGGAGTGGGTCAGATTTTTAAAGGAGCGTGGTGTTCAGGTGGCAGCTGCAGTGGACATCCCTTGTACCAATACCATTGCTCACAAGTGTGTTAGTGGCTTAGGGAAATCAAACGGACTTAGGATAGATGCTGCACCACGCCCAACAAGTGATGCGAACCAAGCCCCACATGTTCCCAGCCCCGTCTCCAATATCGGTTGAACGAAAACATTTCGGTCAGATCAACAGTCACCCTTATGTGGTTTCTCCAAAGGCAGATGGAGAGCGCTTCTTACTGGTTGCCCTAGGAGACCGGTCTGTGCTCATCAATCGTGCTTTTGAAGAAACGGACATCAAGTTCAAATTCAAAAAGGATGCCTACCAAGGTACCGTTTTGGATGTGGAAAAGATTACAGATTTCAAAGGCAACACACGCGTATTGGTATTTGATGCCTATCAGGTGAATGGTGAGATCATCAAGGATGTGCATTTGGATGACCGACTTGACAAGGCGTCACGGTTGGTCAAGGGAATTTTGAAGACCTCCAAGGATCCCATCAAGATTGAGATGAAGCCGGTCTTCGGACGAGAAGACTTGGTGCAAGTAGTGAAAAAGGATTTTGGTTACGAGACCGATGGACTCATCTTCACACCCAAGGACGAACCCGGACGCGTCGGGACTCACGAGACGATGTTCAAATGGAAACCACTGGAGAAAAACACAGTCGATTTCCAGGTGGTACCAAGCACCCGGATGCATGACTGTCGCCAAGAAATGGTCTACGGATATGACCTCTATGTCCAGGAGCATGGCAAAAAGATCTGCGAAGCCAGAGTACCTCAGGAATTGGTAGAACCTCATTGGCAACCGATCATGGATGCTGGAAAGGATCATTGTCTCATCTTAGAATGCGAATACATCCAGGGTGAGGTGAACTTTTGGAGACCCATAGGCATCCGGAGGGATAAAACGACGCCCAATGCCCGAAGGACCTTTCAAAGAACCTTGGTGAATATCGATGAAGATATCCAGTGGCAGGAGTTTCAAATATAAAGAAATAAATTGTTAGTAGGTTATACACATGGAGCCGATTCTTGTTCCCAATCCATCCCGCTTCACTACATTTCCCATAAAGTATCCAGATCTATGGAGATTGTACAAGAAGGCCATCGCATCCTTTTGGACCACCGAGGAGGTAGATCTTTCGGCGGACATGAATGACTGGAATAAGATGTCTGATCAGGAGAGATATTTCATCAAGCACGTCCTTGCATTCTTTGCCGGGTCAGATGGGATTGTGATGGAAAATCTCAACATAAATTTTGCATCGGAAGTTCAGATTTCAGAAGCCAGGTCGTTCTACAGCTATCAGGAGTTCAATGAATCTATTCACGGGGAGACCTACAGTTTGCTCATTGACACCTACGTGGATGATCATGAAGAGAAGACCAAGTTGTTCAAGGCGATCGAGACCATCCCGTGCATCCAAAAGAAGGCCAGGTGGGCGATGAATTGGTTCAGCAGGGATCGACCATTTGTCGAAAGGTTGGTGGCATTCGCATGTGTCGAGGGCATCTTTTTCAGCGGTGCCTTCTGTGCCATCTACTGGCTAAAAAAGAGGGGACTGATGCCGGGTCTGTGCTTTTCAAACGAGTTGATCTCGCGGGACGAGGGACTTCACTGTGACTTTGCAGTGGCACTTTACCACCACCTCGAACAGAAGCCAACGGAATCAAGAGTCCGGAACATTGTTCGAAGTGCGGTTCACATCGAGACCGAGTTCATCTGCGAAGCACTTCCATGCAGACTTATTGGGATGAATTCCGATAGCATGACCACCTACATTCAGTTTGTGGCGGACAGGCTATTGAAGCAGTTTGGTGTGGAGCCCATCTGGAATGCGAAGAATCCATTTGACTTCATGGAAATGATTTCACTGGAAGGCAAGACTTCATTCTTCGAGAAGCGGGTCAGTGAATACAGCAAGATGGGTGTTGGTGAAGATAGCGGAAAATCAATCAGTTTCGAAGACGATTTTTAAAAATGTCCCTTGCGATCGAGCGCAGGTGTGGCACCGGAAAGGGTGTCTGGTTGTCCAGTGCGACGTTCAGGACGTCATCCCCATGTTCAAATGAAAAGCAAAGGATTGCCTTGCAGAGGTATTCCAGACCCTTTTCCTTTGGATTTTTTGAAGGCTTGAGTTCAATCAGGTTGGCTTCGAGGTATTGTCTAAACGCGGTTCGGTCTTCCATTTTGGAACTATTTTGTCCGTTGTTTTTAATAGGATGCTTTTGTATATTCTTGGTCTTGCTATTATTTCCTTGCTTGCGATCGTCCTCAACGACCCGATGGATCCAAAGGAACTGGCGAGGTTCTACGCTCCAAGGAAGGTGATGAACTGGGACAGGCGGGAAATCATTGCTCCCCCAATGATCACCGGTCCCTTCAGTGTCGCGAAGGTCAAGGAACCCTATGTGGACGGTGACATGGACGGCATTCTTCCACCTTATCACATTCACGAAACTAATGGATACAAGATTATTGAAGGGACGCCGGAGATTGCCGTACCTAATCAAAAATATTTCCCGTGAAATAATAGATTATGTTTCTCTACGAAGATTTCAGTTTGATTGTAATCGTGGCGGTGGTCTATGGGTGGCTCTACAGCCGGATGGGCAAGGACGCCTTTGGGTTCGAGAGTCCGATCGATCCCTACTACTTTGCATTCACCACGATGTCGACGGTGGGTTACGGTGACTTTTCGCCCAAGACTCCTGCCGCCAAGGCGTTGGTGATGTCCCAGCAGGCGGTGATCATGACCGGGGTGATCGCGCTTTTGTCCACACGTTTAATGAAATAGTAATAATATGATCACGCTTCAGCAGATCGATATGTACAGCGGTGTCTGGTACGAGCAGGCATCCATGAAACGAGGTTTCAATGCAGAGGGTCAGATGGACTGCATTGGAACTCGTGGAATTTACAAGAAAATCAACAGGGACGCGCCGGTATTGGAGGCTGACACCAAGTGTCGTCACGGAAGTCCGACCGCGCCACTGACGGGCATCAAAGGTCGGGTAGACTGTTCGACGACTCCGTGCAAGCTAACGTTCCCCATCCTTCCGTGGATCCGCGCGGAGTACAACATACTCAAGACGGACTTTAAGCGTTTCTCCATCGTGAGTGCGGGTCCCGACTTCATTCAAGTGTATTCACGGAAGCCGTGTCTGAATCCCACAGAGCGGATGGCACTCAAGGAGATGGTGAAGGATTTTGGATACGATCCAAACGACCTCAAGGACACACCGACGGAATGTGACACGGATCCGGTGGACATGATGATCCAAGATGCCGTCGGTGTTTTAAACATTTAATTCAACTAATTAGAAATGCTTCTCGAATTAAATTACAAAGTTCGTTGTGACACTCCGAGTGACATCAACGAACACCTTCCGACTTTATGTGAACTTGCCAAGGAGTGTAATTCGGTCATCGAGTTGGGTGTCCGTGGTGTTGTCTCGTCATGGGCATTCGCGGTGGGTCTTCCGGAAGGTTCAAAGATGTTCATGAATGACCTTGAACCTTGTAAGGTTGATCAGCTGGTTCGAACCGCCAAGATGGAGAAGAACATTGACGCCACGTTCGTCCACGGGAGTGATTTGGACATCCCTTTGCCCGATCCGGCAGACTTGGTTTTCATTGATACGTGGCACGTCTATGCGCAACTGAAGCGCGAGTTGGATCGTTACGAACCATTGGCCAAGAAGTACATCGCCCTTCACGATACCACGGTGGACGAGTGGCAAGGTGAAACCATTCGTTTGGGATGGTCCGCGGAAGAACAATCCAAGACGACGGGATTTCCGGTCGAAGAGATCAAAAAGGGTCTTTGGCCTGCGGTTGAAGAGTTTCTAGAAAAGCACAAGGGAACATGGGAACTCAAGAAGCGCTACACGAACAACAATGGTCTCACCATACTTAGTCGAGTTCGCGAACAAACAGATTGAAGTCACTCACCATCTGTGTGACCACTGGAAATTGTTTCCAGTGGGAAAAAGGTTTATCTTCACCGATACACAGAGCAATTTTTTCACGAGGGAATCCAGACCTGAGAACCTCTTGAAGATTATGCATCGAGGTGCCTCGCATGATGGACGGGAAGAGCACGAGGTCATACTCGTTTGCCCATAGCTTGGCGCTGATTTCGGGACCCGAAGTTGACGACTTTGCAGACGCCGGAAGCAATTTTGTATAGTTGAAGCCTCGTCCATAGAGTTGTGCCGTATCCTTGTCATAGTCATCGTAGGCATAAGGAATTTCCTCGAGGACATCCATGTTGTCGCCAAAAAGTTCCTTACAGCCATAGAAGAGACCCATGGAAAGGTAATCGGGCAACAGCGGAACCGCATTGTCCATGAATAGAACGCGTTTTGGGTCAGTCACACCTATAGAATCACAGATATATCGAACCATGGCAGGTGCCGTGAGGTGCTTCATGAAATGGTCACGCCATTCAAAGGGACTTGCTTCCTTGCCCTTGTAGAAAAGTTCCTTGTTGTAGTGGGTCATGGTGAACTTGGGGATTGTCCATGGATCCTCAAACAGAGGTACCGACCCTGCAGCCAGAATCTCGAGGTGGCGCATGCAGTCAAACCCGGCTTTCTTTTGGGTGTAGGCATAGTGAGACTGGGCATATTCTTCCATATAGGCATCCTGGTCTTCAAAAGAATATGGTTCGCCTGGGATGGTATCGCTGATTTCCTTGGTCTTGGTGGTTCTCATTGGAAGGATTCGAGATGAAGGAAAGCAGAAGCTGATTGGGTAAAGCATTTATTTACTAATATACTATAACCTTTAAATAATATCAATTTATGTTTTTAAACATTTGTAAATAAAAGTCATCTTTACTTAGACCCGACACTTTGAAATACTCTAAATAACCAAAAGCACTCTTGAATTCTTGTGGATATTTTATATAATATCCTAACATTTCAGACCAATTACCATTAGACCATCTTGATGTTCCGTTATTTTCCCTAATGGTATACATAACATATGGTATTTTTCTTATTAAGTGTCCAAGACCGTGCAAATTCAAGTGAATTAATATAAGTCTTTCCAAATTTATGTGTATTTTTGTATTAATCAACGTATTTTTATATTGATTTAAATTTTTGACAAACATTTCGAAAATATTCAAATATTTTTCAATGAAAATTTTTGGTACAATCGTATGTCTATCAGTAATACCACCATGTTGTTCACAATCTGGAGTCAAAATACAAGAAGGACTAAACATAGACGAACTTATATGTGGAACTTTGTAAATATAATCACTTCGTGTAATTATAAAATGGTCATATTTATCCAGTAAATTGTGCTCTCTTAGATTATGAAGAAGAAACCACCTAAAAAATATCAATATTCCAGCAGATCCATCATGTTGACGATCTGGATATTTTACACCTCCCATAAATTGATGTTCAATACCATTTACCTTTGGAATATTGTGAATATCTCTCCATGAATTTGTTGGATCTTCACCTATAATTTTAGCTGCATAATCGAATGCATCGGCAAAATCTTCTGGTTCTTTGTAGCAGAATCTATACTTTGCAAGTTGATAAAACGGATTATTATAATCATAATCATCTTTTACACCTATGCAAACACATAAATCGGCATTTAATTCATCAATGAGATTTTTCTTTATGTTCTCAAATGTAGTTTCGTGTGCTCGTGTTTCGGATAAAATAACAACAAGTGTAGACATTTTTTTTTAATTACTTTTTATTATTTAATTGCGTAGGAACTGAAACAAATATCTCTGAACTTTTGAAAGCATTAACATCTTTGTCTTTCATTTGTTCCTTAATCCAATCGTATGTTATTTTGAGTCCGACTTCTAATTTTGTAGAGGGTTCCCATGCTAGATGTTCACGAACGAACGTATTGTCAGAATTTCGTCCACGAACACCTTCTGGCCCCGGTATGTGCTTTATTGGCAAGTTCTTTCCTTCAAATGACATAATCATTTTTGCCAGCTCATTCATTGAAATCATACGATCGCTTCCAATATTAACGGGTTCAGTAATATCACTTTCCATCAACTTAAGTACTCCATCAACACAATCATCAATGTAAGTAAATGATCGTGTCTGATTTCCATCTCCCCACATTTCAAACTCTGTATCGGAAGCAATCACCTTGCGACAGAATGCAGCCGGGGATTTTTCGCGTCCACCACACCAAGTTCCATAAGGCCCATAGATATTGTGAAATCTTCCAGAACAGCAGAACATATCAAAATCCCTGGTATAATGTTTACACATTTCCTCTGTAACCAATTTTTCAAGACCATAGGCATCCTGTGGTTCTGCCGGCCATGCTTCGCTTTCTTTTAAACCTGGGATTTGTGTTTCAGACTGTTTCCCTTCTGGATAAACACATGCCGACGAAGCAAAAAAGAATCGTTTAACTCCATTAATTCTCGCTGCTTCCAGCATATTGAATGAAATCATTGTATTGTTGTAAAGAATAATTGAATGATTTGATTGAACAAACCCCATTCCTCCCATATCTGCAGCCATATTGAATACCCATTCTACATTTTTCGTGACCTTCAAACAATTTTCATGTACACGTAAATCTACAAGATGAAATTCATCACAAAAAAGTTCTTCCTTCATATATTCATTACTTAACCAATCTGCACCGATCACATAATGACCCTGTTCCTTTAGTCTCTTTGCGAGATGAGATCCTATAAAACCGCCCGATCCTGTCACAAGTATACGCATTTATAATTAATCGTTACTTCTTTTTAATACACACTTGATATTCAGAATAAATCATGTCATATTTTGATTTATAATTATCATAAAAAAAGTCAAATCCCTTTTTAACCCGTTCAATTTCAGGAAAATTTATACCACCCAAATAATCATCAAATAACATTATTCCTCCTGATTCTAATAAATAATCCGAAAGAATAGCATCAAATAGAACATCTCTTGCCATGTGTGAACCGTCAATGTATATAAAATCAAATTGATTCTTATTTGTTATCATGTCCATAAGAGCATCATGAGAGTGTGATTTTATATACTTTACTTTATTTCCGACATTTGATTTAAAATTTTCAAAAATCTTATCCATTTTAAGTTCAGGTAATGTAGGGATCTCTTCCCACATATCTACACACGTCATTTCCTTGATATCCATGTTGTCCATCCACCATGCAGTCGAGCGACCTTCGAACGATCCTATTTCAAGTGCCTTCAAGTCTTTCTTTCCTTCCCACAAAGGGAGAAAATAATTTTTTAATACAGGTACACGATTTCCGTGCCAATTCTCATCAAACTCGAACTTCATTTGAGTAATAGTTCATCATCTCTTTAATACCATCCTTCAATGTTATAGTTGGTTCCCATCGGAGAAGTGATCTTGCCAGTCCAATGTCCGGTTTGCGTCTCTTTGGATCGTCGGCAGTTCCTGGAAGGTGGACTATCCTTCCATGTGGATTCACAACCTTTGCGAGTTGCTTGATCGTGTATTCATTTGGATTTCCTATATTGATGGGACCACGAAGATCGGAATCCATCATGCGAACCATACCCTCAATGGTATCGTCCACATACTGAAAACAACGCGTCTGCTTTCCGTTCCCGTAAATTGTCATAGGTTCTCCACGGAGTGTCTGTGTGATGAAGTTCGTCATGACCCTTCCATCATCAGGGTTCATGCCTGGACCATAGGTATTGAAAATCCTAACAATCCCGGTGTTGGTACCATGCATCCTATTATAATCGGTGACCAACGTTTCGGCGACCCGTTTGCCTTCATCATAGCACGAGCGTTCGCCGATGGGATTCACGTTTCCCCAATAGTCTTCACTTTGTGGGTGCCTCAATGGATCGCCGTAAACCTCTGATGTTGAAGCGAAGAGCATACGGGCTTCGGTCTTTTTCGCAAGTTCAAGCATGTTCAGTGTTCCCATGAAGCAAGTCTTGGCAGTGTGAATGGGATCCAACTTATAGGCGGGTGGACTTGCCGGACATGCGAGGTGGTAAATCTGATCCACGTCATCAAAATATATAGGCGTTATGACATCGTGCCACACAAAACGAAAGTTTTTATCTCTTGGACAATTTTTTCTATCTCCTGTAAGAAGATTGTCTACGCCGATTACGTAGTGACCTTCTTTCAAAAGACGTTTCACGAGATGGGACCCAAGAAATCCACAGGATCCTGTCACGAGAATATTCATTATCTAGTCATTTGATTATATCTTTAAATACCCGATTCTTTATCTCAATCTGAATATGTTCCACGGGTAAATATTTTCTAATTATATTTTCAATTTCTATTTCACTATAACCATCGTTACAGGAATATACATCCATGGCGAATTTTCCATGCTCAGGCCATGTATGGATGGACAAGTGAGACTCGGACAACAGAAACAAACTTGTGACCCCATAGGGTTCAAACTGATGAGTCGTTGTCCTGAGTACTGTGAGTTTGCAAACTTTCGCAATCTCCTTGAGGATCTTTTTCAGTAGATTCGGTTTGTTGAGAGGACTGGCAATGGGATCGCCATCATACTTGACGGCAACTTCAAAAAGCGCAACCTTTCCAAGGTCAATCATTTTATCGTAAAATTACCTAAGAAAAAAGGAAAGGAAAATGAGCATGAACGACCCGACTGCCTTGAACATCACGGCTCCGGAGGCGTAATCAATTTCATAGTCGTCCGGAGCCATCGTCATATTTTCGGTTGAATTCGCTGAAGCCGCCTCAAGAAGCAGTCGTGTAATCGCCATGTTACTATAGGTTAGAAGAATTTCTTTAATTTGTTGCGCAGTGAATCGACCCGCCACCCAAAACAAGTTCACGGGCGTTCACGGTCATAATCTTCTTTCCCTTGAATACGCGCTTGAACGTATCCACAGCACTGTTGTCAGTCATGAGACTCCCGTACAAGGGCAACACAATCCCATCCTTGGCGCGGTAGTAGTTGATGTAAGAAGCAGGAAGTGTGTCACCCACTCCTCGCCTGAAGGTGTCCTTGGTGAATTCAATATCTTCCATCTCCTCCTTCTGAACAAACATGGGCAGGGGGCAGTGGACGCGATGAACCTTGAGCCCGTGTGCCAACAAGGTATTTTCCGCAGTAACGGAGATGAAGTGTTGTGGATCCAGTGGGTCTTCCGACCAAGCCAGAAGGACTTCTTTGGGATTCGCAAATGCCACCAGGTTGTCCGCGTGACCATCGGTGTCGAGGTCACCATAGAGTCCATCCTTGAGCCAGATGATCGTGTCGACGTCAAACAGCCTTTTCATTACCTCTTCGGCTTTTTCCTTGGTCAGTCCCGGATTTCTGTTTGGATTCAAAAGGACACTCTCGGTGGTGATGACCGTTCCCTCGCCGTCCGTCACAAATGCACCACCCTCGGTCGTGAGATAGGTTCCGTCCACCGTGCCCATCTGCATCTGGCACATCAGCCTTCGGGCGAGATTATTGTCATCGGTAAAATCCTTGTAGATTCCACCATAGGCGTTGAAGTTCCAATCAATCCCCTTGACCTCCTTGGTGGCGTCGTTCATGACAAAGGTCGGCCCCGTGTCCCTGATCCAGATGTCGTTGTAGTCGAGTGGTTTGACTTTGACGCCCTTTGGAAATCTTGAAACGGTGGAATTCATTAGGTCTGGTTTTGTGTAGACGGTCACCTCGGTACCCAAATCATGTATCGCAGAGACGACGGAGATCATGGTTTCCTGAGCAGGAACAGCATTCTTCCTCCAGACGTCTTTGCGGTATGGCCACATAACCCGGCACGCCTTGGAACGTTCCCAGTCCGCCATCAAACGGAACGTGGGTGCCGAGGCCGTGATGATCATGTTTCTTAATTATAGAAGGGCTTTCTTTAATTAAGAAGTATGCTTCCACTCGGGATTGAACCGAGGGCTTCAAGATTACTAGTCTTGCGCTCTACCACTGAGCTATGGAAGCGTTTGCCACGTTAGTTGATCAGAAACCTTTTCACTCCAAATCAACGCGATCCTTGAAAAGATCATAGACGAACTGCCCGTCGATAATTTCCTTCTCCAAAAGTTCATCCTTGACCAGTTCCAGTGCCTGGCGGTTCTCCACCAGAAGCTCGCGGGTCTCCTCATAGCATCTGTCAATCAAGTCGTGGATCTCATCATCGATGTCCTGATTGGTGGCTTCCGAAAGATACTGAGGTTCGGCGTTCTGCTTCCCGAGCGTGGATCCGAACCCCATGCTGGTGATCATCTGCCGAGCGATCATGAAGACCTGAGAAAGATCATTGGAGGCGCCCGTGGTCACGTTGTCCTCTCCGTAGACCACCTCCTCAGCGACAATGCCACCCAAAGCCACCCTGATCTGAGAAAGGAGATACTGCTTGCTGTAAAGACCCGAGTCCTGATTTTCCTCGGAAGGCTGAAAGAATGTGACCCCGCCTGCATTTCCACGCGAGATGATGCTGACCTTGCGAACCTGATCGTATTCGGGCATCAGGGCACCCACGATGGCATGACCCGCCTCGTGATACGCCACCAACTCTTTCTTGGCTTGTGAGATTATCATGTCCTTGTTCTTGGTTCCCACGATGACCCTCTGAAAGCAGTCTTCCACGATGGCTTCGGTGATCATTCCCGTTCCGTCGCCGTCCCTGACTGCCCGTATGGCGCACTCATTCATCAGGTTTGCCAGGTCAGCGCCACTGAATCCGGTGGTCTGTTGCGCGATCTTCTTCAATGAAACATCTGGACCCAAAATCTTGTCCTTCGTGTGAACTGCCAAAATCTTGGCTCTTCCGGATACGTTTGGCAAGTTCACCTGAATCTTGCGGTCGAACCTTCCCGGGCGGATCAGCGCATCGTCCAGAATATCCACGCGATTGGTGGCGGCAATCACCACGATCTGTGAAGTGTCGTCGAAGCCGTCCATCTCAGTCAGCAACTGGTTGATGGTCTGTTCGCGTTCGTCATTTGAGATGGGACCCACCCCACCACGCTTCTTACCGATCGCATCAATTTCATCGATGAACACGATACAAGGTTGATTGGCTCGTGCCTGCTCGAACAGGTCGCGAACCCTCTTGGCACCCACTCCTACGAACATTTCCACGAAGGACGATGCCGAACACTGGATGAACGGGACACTGGACTCGCCGGCGATGGCACGAGCCAAAAGGGTCTTTCCTGTTCCTGGCGCACCGGACAAGAGGGCTCCCTTGGGCACTCGGGCACCCGTTCCGGCATACTTCCCAGGATTTTTCAAGAAGTCCACCAGCTCGGCGAGTTCATCCTTGGCGTTGTCAATGCCTTCGACGTCCTCGAATCTGGTTGTAATCTCGCGGTCCATATCAAAGTCGGTGTTTCTGGTGAATGGATTTCCTGGAATTCCCCCTGGACTCTTCTGTGCATCCATCACGCTCCTGATTAGGAAAATCATGAACGCAAACCAGAACACCGTTCCGGCAACATCAAGTACATTCATGTCCATGGTCACATCGTCGATGTACAAATTGAGACCGTTGTCGATGGCGACATCCCAGAAACGATCATTGGGAACCACGTTGGTTTCGGCATAGTCTCCGGTGACGGTGAGATACTTGACGGTGCTATCTGTACGACTGTAATGAGCTTCAATAACAGAATGATCCTTGACTTCCCTAATAAAGTCTGTATAACTAACCTTTACCGAAGGTGCATTCAATACCATAGGTTTAAAATTTGTTGCCGTGGGTGGTTTTCGCACACTTGGCTTCGGAATAAACCTAGTTGTCGTTACTGTTCTTGAAATCATTACCACTACTAATTAGTCGGTTTAATTATTTAACTAGAAATCGCAATGCTCTCTTGATACGATTTGAACGTTTCTAAAAGATGATCAAAAAAATCTTCTCTCCCTGAAACCATTTCATAAAACTTCCTTCCGTCTATAATTCTTCCGTCTCTGCTATTTGAACTGGTATTAATTAGTACTGCATATGCTTGTTTACCTTGTGCTCTCAGAACATCTATTTTCGACAATTCTTGAGCTTTGGATGAACTATTCCAAGTATTGGCTTTATTTTTGAGGAAAAAATTGGTTTGTTGATCATCCGATCTAACATCAACACCTTCTCCTACACCCAAATCATTCCAGCCAGGTAGTTGTCCTGCGATTGCCTGATGAAGAAAACCCATCTTCATGGCAAAATTTTTCATCGCCTTTGCTGCTGGTTTCATTCTATGATACTTTTCTCCACCAAGCGCATCCGAAAAAACATCTGGTTCACTTACGGTGTCATCATGCGAGTCTAGCTCTCTTAATGCATCTTCAAATTGTTGTTTGAGCCATTTTTCATCTATTTCTGGAACGCGATTGGTAAACATATTGTAATGTTTTAGTTGCGATTTATTTCTTTAAATGCCTTGGCGACATGATATGCCACTTCAACTGCTACAGCGTTTCCTATTTGTTTATAAACAGATGAGTTACTTCCATGAAACTTGTAATCGTCCGGAAAGGATTGTATCCTAGCACTTTCTCTTAAGGTGAATGGACGCGTCTCTGTAGGGTGACATCGTTCTGTTTGTTTTTGTGACGGAGAAGTCACCAACGTTAGACATGGTTCGTCCATGGACAACCTTCTCGCGATCCCTCGCTTTCCTCCACCGGATGTGTAACTTTTTCCTAGATATTCCTTTTGAATATCTTCTGGAAGATCTACCCAACATCCTCCGGGCGGAACAAGTTCAAGCACCTTGCGTTTTTTTTCTGAATATGGTGTGTGAGGACTATCAGGAACATCCTTAAGGATATCTTTAAGAACAGGTTTTGGTTCTATTGCCAAAGGAAATGGAAAATTGATTTTATCCTTGGAGCCTATTATGAAAAGACGTTCTCTCTTTTGAGCCACACCGTAATCATTAGAATTCAATACTTTATATGAAATGTGATAAACGCCATTATTCTCGAGATGTTTCTTGAATGTTTCGAACGTCTTACCTTTGTCGTGTGTAAGCAGCCCTTTCACATTTTCAACTATAAAATACGAAACATCACTCTCCAAGCACATCCTTGCGAAGTGAATAACGAGTTGTCCTCTTGCGTCTTCAAGACCTTTGCGTTCACCTGCTTGCGAAAAAGATTGACAAGGTATGCCACCAACAAGTACGTCCACCTTATCCTTGTACTCGTTGAGGTTCACGTCTGTCATGCTCTTGTGTAGTATTTTTACATTTGGATGATTCAAGCCTAGGGTCTCACAACAATCTTTGTCATTGTCAAGTAACATTATGGGTTGCCATCCGGCTTTCATTAAGCCTTTACTCATTCCGCCGGCTCCTGCACAAACCTCAATGAATCTCATTTGATACTATTGGTCTGTAATTATTTAACTAGAAATCACAATGTTCCACGGTCAGTCCCATCTTTTTGGGAAGCTCACCTGTGGAAAACCGCAACCGGAGTTCGTCATATCCTCCTATGAACTCTCTATTCCAAAAAATGAAAGGAAATGTCTTGTGCTGTGTCCATTTCTTCATATCGTCAATATCTACATCGGTCTGTTCTAGTACCGTATAACTTACCTTCTTCTGTGAAAGGAACACTCTGGCCAGGTCGCAATATTTACACCCATCTTTCGATACGATCACCAGCCCCTTATCGTCGAACATACTATTACCCACGAACATTTTATTCCGAATCTATCTCCGGATCCATTGCGTACTCCACTTTAATTAACTTCGTATGTGCTTTACCTTTACGGTAGAAGATGAGTCGCACATCGACACCCTTTGGAACCATACTCATATAAATGTTATTTGCCATATTCTTTGTCACAACGATAGTCGGGCGGGAAAAGACTCCTCCATAGGTTCTAGGTGTTGGACAAAAGTTCATCTTATTATAATCTAACAAAATGTTAATGAGACTTGTGGCATCGTCTTGTTATTTCACTGGAGAGGGAAGTGCGCGCATCGAGCCTAAAAATCCGGCACAGGTTCGGTATGACAAACTGCTCCAGGACAAAAAGAAACCCATCATTTTTGCCACCGGTCCAAGTGGGACGGGGAAGACCATGATAGCCTGTGAACATGCGGTGAGGGCCATCGAGGAAAAGAAGGTCGAGAAGATCATCATCACCCGTCCGGCGGTCAGCGTGGAGGAGCAGCACGGATTCCTTCCCGGTTCACTCGAAGAGAAGATGGAGCCCTGGGTGCAGCCCGTGTTCGACGTGTTCTACGATCGTTGGGGCGCCCAGCAGGTCATTCGTCTCTGCCAGCAAAAGAAGATTGAGATATGTCCCTTGGCGTTCATGCGAGGTCGGACATTCGAAAAGAGTTGGGTGATCGCCGATGAAATGCAGAACGCCACGCCCAATCAGATGAAGATGATTTTGACGCGCATCGGCAAGGGATCCAAAATGGTGGTGACCGGCGACCCCAATCAGCACGACCGTGGTTACGAGGTCAATGGACTATCAGATATCATAGAGCGGATTAATCGCGCGAGTTCAGACGAGAGAACCCACATGTCCATCGTACAGTTCACGACAGCGGACGTTGAGAGACATCCGGCTGTGGTGGACGTTCTGCGGCTTTATGGAGAGCTTTGAGCGCCGAACTGCTACGACTTCTGACAAATTGATTTCGACCGAGTCTCCAAGCCTTTGCCACGGGGCCGTTTTCATTTTTTGCATTTAAGAATGCTGCTATAAAGGCAAATGTCAATGGTATAGTGTTCATAATATAGGAACTGCTTTTTTATTTCTTGGTTCCCAGATGTATTTGAATTCATTGGGAACTTTGTATTTTAGTCTGTCGGCAAGATCCAGTATGTATCTTTTTATGATAATCAGTGATTCTCTTGTTGTTTTACAACTGCTCATCTCTCTTTGTTTGAGATATTCTTCAAGGAACAACAGCGACTCTGCAAAACAAAACTGATGTTGTGAAGCATAGGAGGTATCCAAGCCGCTGAACATTCCTGCCGCTGGTTGACGAATCATTCCCCGTGGTCTGACCTTTTCGGCGCGCTCTGTTGCTTTACAAGGACAACCGACGATTTCTACATACTTGGCGTATTTCAATAGATCATTTTTGAATGATGCATTTTCGGTACCAGCCGGATCATAAACGATGAATGTGTCATCTTTCCTTGAGTAATAGAATGCACCCCAGTGACCTCCACCTCCATCCAAAACCTGATCCACGAGACCTATGACGTCACTTTTTCCCTTTTTAAACTTTTCATCTTTACCAATTCTCAAAATCGTGTAATCTAAATTGTTTTTTGTAGCAATGCTTCTCAAAAGTCGAAGCATATTGTTCTTTATTTTATTGGAAATACCTTGAGCCGCCTTGTCTATAGAAAGAAAGACGCGAAGACCTTTTTTAACATAAAGGCGATCTTCATCATCTTCTATCTTAACCTCGAACTTCATATTATTAAACGATGTTTAATTCGTTTAACAGTGTGATTTAGTCCTAGTATGTTTCTTAGTATAAGTAGATTTTTCTGTATGTTTCTTGTCCGAGTCTCTCTTCCTTTCGCGATCGGACTGCTCTCCCTTTGCCATTTTTAAGGATTCGTTTGAACTGTTTAATTGGCGAACGCGACACCGCCCATGCCGTTCTGGATGCGGAAGATGTTGTAGTTGACACCATAGAACCAATTGAGGGCGTTATTGACCGTTCCTCCAAACTTGATCTCAGCATTGTCCAGACGAGAGAAGTTGCAGGTACCGCAGGGCTGATACTTGTCCGCCTTGAGGGCAAACGAATACATCCACAGATTGTCAGCCTCATCTGAGCTGGACTGCATCTCGCTCGAGTTAGAGCTGTGATGATAGGGCTGAACATAAGAGAAATACTTCTTGGACATGGGATCGAACACATCAACACCGTTGAGGTTGAGCTTGGCATTATCGAACGTGTAAGGATTACCTGCGGAATGAACATTTGAAGCACCCCACATAAGACACTTCATTGGGTGATTGAAATAAGACAGATCCACCTTGGGGGCAGCGGTCACGGTCTCGGGCTGAATGCGCTGAACCTGGGTGATCAGCATCTCCCTGGGTGCGTTCGCCATAGCCGCGCGCTCGTCGGTATCGAGCTGGATGTAGTTAGCATAGTACTTGGTAGTGCCACCATCGCCAGAACCGAACTGAATCCGGACTTCCACATCGTGGTACTGAAGCGCCACAAGAGGGAGGGCACAACCAGCCTCGTCACAGCACGAGAAGTGGAGCGGAAGCCATGTGTTATTCTCAGAAGCAGCAGCGTTGCGTCCGGCGAAACCCTTCGAGCCTGTGTTGCCAAGAAACTTGGTGTAAAGAGAATTGGCGTAGTAAGCATCATGCTCCTCAATCATCTGGCCTCCCACATAGAGGCGGAAGAGGGCAGGGGCGGCTGACTCTGAACCGAACGCCGTGGATGCGGTTCCAGAACTCATCTCCGCCCAGATGTAAGTGAGAAGATCACCCTTGCGTGCGATAGGCAGGCTGATGGTGCTGTTCGTACCAGCGGTACCGATCGGGAACAGCTCCACCGGGAACTGCGCGAAGTTGGTATGACGCTTGTACATTGATTGGAAAAAACTGACCTCTGGTTTCCCAGTGATGAAGGCATCCTGGGCCCCTTTTGCTACAAGATTTACCAGTGCTCCAGACATATCTTTACAATTGGGTATTAAAAAAAATTTCACTTAAATACGAAAAGATATTTATTAGTAAATGAGCAGTACCCGTATTTTTCGACTGACAGGTGATCCATCGGATCAGATCAGATGGATTGACAACTATGATGATGTAACTTTAAAGCGATGGTTCGACGAAAATCGTCTGAGAGATATCATCACGGATGATGATGTAAATGTTGTTGATCATGACAAAGATCGTGAAAACCTTTTGGAATTTTTAGATGGGATACAACATGGAGATGTTCATAATCCCGCTATAGTTACTCGTGTAATAACTAGACACTTTAGGCATTTTCCTGACACAATTGGGAATATTAACGGACACCGGAACACAAAATTAGACCAGGCCGCCGCAAAAATAGTTGAAGCCGGGGTCAATATGGAATTTACATGCCATCATGGAGTTTGTGGTTGTCTTCATAAGCTTAGACCTTCTGGCATTCCACATTTTCGAATGACACGTGAAGGAGATAACAAGATTCCATCCGTTCGGTGGATTGATGAAAACGGTAACACAACATTCATGGTTATTGTTTATGGGAAGTATGCTGGTAATGTACCTGTTGAAAGACGAAATGCTTACAATGAACAATTTCCGGGCATCATGTGGGCAGTCATAAAAGCGGACGATGTCTTAGAGGATGACGGTTCGCATCAATTTTCGGTTCGTTTCGCTCACAAGAAAACTGAACCTAGTAGAGTTTGCTTTAAGTGCATTAAAAAAATTCCACTAAGAAAAAGAATAAATGAATGGGCGTGTCGTGCGCGAGAAAAAGTGAAGACGAAAAACGAGGAAAAGAGGAAGAGGGAAGAGGAGCGCATACGGCAAGAGAAGCAAGAGAGGGAGAGGGAAGAGGAGCGCATATGGCAAGAGAAGCGAGAGAGACGGAAGAAGGAAGAGGAGCGCATACGGCAAGAGGAGCAAGAGAGACGGAAGAAGGAAGAGGAGCGCATACAGCAAGAGAGGCAAGAGAGACTTATGTGGCAAGAGGAGCGCATACGGCAAGAAAAACAAAATAGATTAGAACATCAAAGGATAATGAAACTGGAGGTGGAGGAAATGGAACGAAAAAACAAAGAATGGCAGGCAAGACGAAATGAATGCATAGTTGAAGAGCTGGAAATTCGCAAGAAAAGGGAACATGTGAAAAATGAGATGTCAAGAAAGCCCGCTGAAGATGAAACTATTGAAGCATTTAATATTTGGTTAAAGGAAATTGAGGAGAAGGAACGTGAACTTGAGGAAAAGTTACCTAGTTTTAAAGTGAAAACCCTACACGAGCAAGCGAAATTTCGAAGAGAATATGCTACTTTGGAGAATTTCCCCTTTTGGAAAGAAAAAGTAGAACAGCTCCATGAAATTTTGACAAGGTATTAAAAAAATTACGCCACATTAACTAAATGGACAGGGTTCAGTTTCAGACCTTGACCTGGGAAGGATATGACTATGAGGATCCCGCAACAGGTGAAACACACTTCAGGGTCTATGCATTTGGTCGAACTGAAGATGGCAAGAGCGTCTGTGTCAAGTTCCCATTCAAACCCTTCTTCTACCTTGGATATAATATGACCAAAGATTCACCAAACATGACCCATAAGAAAATTTTGAAAATTCTTTTTGATAAAGTTCTCAGACCCGATGCCAAAGAAGAACGCCTTCCTTGTGACAGACATAATCGCCTGTGGTGTCGCGAGTGCCCTGAACACATAAAGGAGCACAAAGAATGGTCTGACTACAAATACCCAACGGTGCATAAATTTGAACGGCATGATGCCACGAACTTGTGGGGATTTCAGGGAGGCAACAAGTTTCCCATGGTGAAAATGATCTTCGATACAAAGAAGTTCATGAGATCTATGGGAAACAAGATCAAGTTTCATTTCAGTTACGAATCAACATTTCAGAACTATGAAGCCAATCTGGATCCGGTCCTAAGGGTGCTCCACATGTCTGGTTGTTCATCCACCGGCTGGATCGAAGTACCCGATCGTTCGCCAAAACACAACGAGACTACTTGTGACATTGAGATTGAACTCAACGGCTATGAGCAACTGACCCCGCTTGAACGTCAAGACATCGCTCCGTTTCGCACGGGATCCTTTGATATTGAATGTTTCAGTGATTCGGGGGCGTTTCCCCAACCAACCAAAAAAGAAGATCTCGTATTTCAGATCGCGGTGACACGTCAGGACTATGGTCGTCCTGAACTGATGCAGCGTGGTCTTTCGATTGGCCCTTGTCTTGAGGATCGGACATTGGTCTTTGACAATGAGAAAGATTTGCTTTTGGGCTTTAAGAAGTTAGTTCATGATTGGGATCTGGACATCATCACGGGGTGGAACGTTTGGGGTTTTGATTTCGAGTACATCATGCGCCGTTACGAAAATGACTGGAAGTTCATGCAAGAGTTCAGTGCCTTCGGACGTTTCAAAGATGAGCGAGGGCGAAGTAAGTTGACCGAAAAGATGCTTTCTTCAAGTGCCCTGGGAGACAACAAGTTGAAGATGCTTCCCATGAGTGGAAGGTTCGTGTTTGACATGATGCAGTTGGTAAAGCGCGAACTCAACTTGGACTCCTACTCACTAAACAACGTCAGTAAGGATCTTCTGGGTGATAAGAAGATCGATATGCCACCGATGGAAATCTTTGACCGATGGAGACGCCAAGATGCCAAGGAGATCGGCGAAGTCAGTGAGTACTGTATCAAAGATACCATCCTGCCCATTCACATCATGGACAAGTTGAAGACCATTCCGAACCTCGTCGAGATGGCAAAGGCCACATGGGTTCCCATGAGTTTTCTCATCGAGCGGGGTCAGCAGATCAAGGTATTCAGCCTGATGGTCAAGACGGCCACCGAACATGGGTACTGCATCCCGACCATCTACACGAAGAATGATCCTGATGAAGAAGAGCAGGAGAAGTTTCAGGGAGCCACGGTTCTGGAACCCAAGAAGGGTGCCTACTACGAACCCATAGTGGCATTGGATTTCGCCAGTCTGTATCCTTCTATCATGTGCGCTCACAATCTGTGTTATTCAACCTATATTTTTGATAAGAAAAATATCAATCACAACCTGTATGAATATGAGATTTTTGACATTAATGGCGAAATGCATTATTTTGTATTGAAGAGTAAGATAAATAATACTACTACAGAAGATGTATTTGCACTCTTGCCAAAGATTCTTACAGATCTCAAGGACTTTAGAAGCCAGGCAAAGAAGGACATGGCGAGAACCAAGGGAACACCACTTGAAGCTGTATATAACGGTAAGCAGTTGGCCTACAAAGTGGTGATGAACTCGGTCTATGGATTCACTGGCGTGACCAAGGGGATGCTTGGTCTCAAGGCAATCGCGTCTGCAGTGACTTGTCGTGGAAGGGAAATGATCGATCAGACCAAGATGACAGTTGAAACGATATTCAAAGGTTCCGAAGTGGTCTATGGTGATACGGATTCTGTGATGGTCAAGTTCAAGTTGGATGAATCACTGACCACGGAACAAAAGATCGCAGAGGCATGGAAGCTGGGTGAAAAAGCAGCGGCGATGTGCGTCTTTCCATCACCAAATGAACTGGAACTGGAAAAGGTCTATATGCCTTACATTCTCTACTCGAAGAAGCGTTACGCGGCCAAGATGTGGGTACAGAACAAGAAGGGTGAGATGGAGTTGGAGAAGGTGGACATCAAGGGTCTGCAGGTCATCCGAAGGGATCAGTCGCCGTTCAATCGAAAGGTCGGCAAACAGATTCTGAACATCCTTCTGGAATCAAACGACTCGGTACCTGCTCTGGAGTATGTGATGGAAAAGGGCAAGGAACTTTTGGAAGGAAAGGTGCCAAACGAAATGCTATTGGAGACCAGGTCACTCAAGGATGACGGCTTCAGATCCGATCTCGGCACCGATCCAATGGTCTACGAAACATATAACGCGTCAAAAAGCGAAAAAGATCAGGTCAGGGTCTACAACAAGAGGAATCTGCCCCATGTCTGGGTTCGTGACAAGATGTGGCAACGCCAACCGGGTTCCGAACCGAGGCAAGGAGAACGAGTGAGTTTTCTGGTGTCAGACACTGGGAATCCAAAGCACAAGTTATTCGAGAAGGCCGAGGATCCAGTCTACGTGGAAGAAAAGAACGTTAAATTAGATTACAAATACTACTTTGAAAAGTTGAAGAAGCCAGTGAACGATCTCATGGCACCGGTGATTGGTGACAAGGGTGACCCACTGGAGAGTCTCATCCCCAAGATTACCACTGTTGATCAGTGTGAGACCAAGGAACATATCAACAAGTTTTCGGCGAAGGATCTTCGTGAGTGGTGCGAAAAGCACATAACCCTACCGAAGGGCATCAGCAAGTGGAAGAAACCGGACTGGGTTCACCAGGTCTGTGTCATAAAGAAGATCAACACTGCGACGGCATTGGAGACCATGTTTTCCTTTGACAACTTTTAGGCGAGTGCAAGTTTCTCACCGACGTAGTACTTGTTGTAGGCCACCACCGGGTCGGGGTCGTGATAGGTCTCCGGCATACAAAGCGGCACGGGCTCGACGTCCTCTTCTAGGTTAAGAACACCATACTGAGACTTTAGTGAAACATTGTGAACACATTCTGGAATATGCTCAGCAAGCCACCGGGCATGCTCCAGACTGGCATGAGGGTGCTTGTACCTGCGCTCGAACTCTTCGCCCAACTCGATTGCCAACCGAGCGGCAAAGATGTAATTGGTTTCCGCCGACCTCACCCATATCGCCATGGGGTGGTTGATGTTCGAGATGCGTTTGTAGCCATGTTCACCCTTCTTGTTCAGTGGACATTGGTTCATCCAATCACCACCCGGATGAAGTATGTGCCATGCCGTATACATCATCTGAGTGATTTCTAAAATCATTTTGCCCACATGTTTGTTGATGTGCCTACTTGCACAAACTTTGGGATTCCACGAAAGTAAAAAGAGGTTCATTGTCTGGTCTCTGAGTTCCAGTGGAACTCGTCGTCGTTCCCTGAATAAAAATTAATATCAGGTCATAGTAGATGAGTAGACAACAGATTGACATCACAGGAGCCCCAGGTGTGGGTGTGGATGCAAGTGCGCTTAAGGCTCAAGAAGAAAGGTTGCTTGGATTCACAAAGGAAACAAGTGATTTTATAAAAAAGGTTCAAAAGACCCTTTTGAATCCGACAGTGTTATTCGTGATGATTACATTTATTTTCATATTGGCAATTGAATTATTCTGGGGGTCATACTTCAAGACACAAGACTCAAAGGAGTTCGCCAAGGGTTCTTCCGGATTTACTAAGGCAATGACCTATTTTTCTTGGATAAGCGGAACTATAATTGTTTTTGGTACTTGTATGTATTTGGCGGGCCCATTTTTATTTGGAGATGTGTTTGGTGAAGAAGATCAAAAGATAATCCGTTATGTCACAGGTTCGCTTATTTTTGTATACTTAATAAATGCCATCGTGGCTGGTTCTGGTGGTGCACCAACCTACACCATCCTTGGCAATTTTCTCGCCATAAAGTAAGATGATACAGGCAAGTATCGCATCATTGGCCATTAATGTTTTCCTACTCGAACTCATTCCTTTCATTTACGTGAAGTCATTCGGATGTCCGGACTACCTCGCTAGTGAAGATAGAGAAAACATGATGCGTGGAACAAAATGGTTCATTCGCCTTCTTGCGTTGGGTTTCTCATTGCTTGTTGGACTCTTCATTTTCGGTTCAAGCAACATGACACAATTCTATATATATGCATCACTGGCAGGGGTCGTGTTCGTATTTCTCACCTTTTTTGGAATTCCAGTTGAAAAGTTTCTGTTCTTCAAGACGGACAGCCTGGAAGAAAGGTGTAAAAATTTCAAACCCAAATTTAAATTGTCCGATAAATAGTAGATGAGTGACAATCAGCCTCGCAAATACCGCAGCATTGCCACCGATTACTTTAATTATTTCACCACCAGGCTAAGGAGAACAGATTCTCAGTATGAAGGTCAGTTGTATTTCAATGCAGTCCCTTTCCTGTTGATGAGCATGGTTATGGTTATAGCCCTTCATGACCTTTTCTCTATGTTTTTGCTTAGATCCACCAAGAGTACATGCAAGTTGATGGCGTGGGGTGGCGTGGGAAAGATCGTATTCATCCGATGGATGCTTTTGATTCCGGCAATCTTTTTCACGGTGATGTTCACCAGCTTCTTCGCGACACTTGCTATAAAAACTTGCGACGACGGTGATAAATTCTGTATCATTGAATTGCTGAACTACAAAATGATTTTTGTTGGAATCGCACTAGGTCTGTTTGTCATGGCCCTCTTTTATGCGTGGAAGCGCAGAAAGGAAGGTTCAGTTGAATATCTATTGATCGCGTCACTGATGGATCCCAACGGCGACGGACGCTCTAAGTTTTTGGACGATTGTAAGAATTCGCAGGATTTCAAAGACATTATGACTAAGCAGAACACATAACACACTCGTCCTTATTTTCTATTGTACAAGCCGCCTTGGCTACAGGATCCACGGTGAACTGCACCGCTCTTGCCTTCGGGCGCGTCCTAAGATAGTACATACCTGTCTTTAGTCCTTGTTTCCAGGCATACATGTGCATGGATGAAAGCCTACTCGTGTTTGGATCTTCCAAGAATAGATTCAAAGACTGAGACTGACACACGAAGCGCCCACGGTCTGCAGCCTGGTCGATTAGCGTCTTCTGTGACATTTCCCACACCGTCTTGTACTTTGCCTTGAGTTCATCGGGGATGGCTAGGTTTTGCACGGAACCGTTGTCGCGGATGATAGCATTCTTGGTGTCGTTATTCCAGATGCCCAGTGAGATCAACTCCTTGATCAAGTGCTTGTTTATGACCACAAACTCACCTGCCAAAGTTCTTCGGAGATACATGTTGCTCGTATAAGGCTCGATGCACTCGTTATTTCCAAGAATCTGTGATGTCGAAGCGGTGGGCATCGGTGCCAGAAGCAAACTGTTTCGCATTCCATGTTTCTTAACATTTTCCTTGAGTTCGTCCCAGTTCTGATTCAGTGGATACTTGGACGGCTCCCACATGTCAAACTGGAGGATGCCATTGGATGCAGGTGATCCTTCGAATGTCTCATAGGCACCATATTTCTTGGCTTCCTCCATACTTTCCGTTACTGAACCGTAGTAAATTGCCTCAAATATCTTGTGATTCAACGCGCGTGCCTCCTCGGAATCAAACGCCATATCCATGAGAATGTAAGTATCAGCCAGTCCCTGTACTCCGATGCCGATGGGTCGATGGCGCATGTTGGACTTTCGCGCGGGTTCGGTTGGATAGAAGTTTCGGTCAATGACCTTGTTCAAGTTGCGCGTGACCGTTCGGGACACATCTATCAAACTCTGGTAGTTGAACTTTTTGGTTTTTGGATTGACAAACTTGGGCAGTGCGATGGAAGCCAGGTTGCACACAGCAGTTTCATCCTTGTCTGTATATTCCACGATTTCAGTGCACAAGTTAGAACACTTGATCGTTCCCAAATTCTTTTGATTACTCTTTTCATTGCATGGATCCTTGAAGAGCATGTAGGGTGTTCCGGTTTCCACCTGGCTACGAAGAATCCTCTGCCAGAGAGTGTGGGCATCCATGGTTTTCACAGCCTTACCTTCCTGCTCGTAGCGTTCATAGGCTTCCTTGAAGGCATCTCCGTAGAGTTCTGGAAGATCCTTGGTGTCATCGGGTGAAAACAAAGACCACTTGCCACCATCCTGAACCCTCTCCATAAACAAGTCTGGAATCCATAGAGCCGAAAACAGATCCCTGCACCTCGCCTCTTCGTCACCCTGATTGAGTCTCAAGTCTAAAAATGACTCAATATCTGAGTGCCAAGGTTCAATATAAACAGCGATTGATCCCTTCCTCCTACCAGCCTGATTGACATACCTGGCAGTGGCATTGAAGACCCTGAGCATCGGGATGATGCCACTGGAAGTTCCATTGGTTCCCTTGATATGTGAGCCGTCACCACGGACATTGTGGATGTGCATGCCTATACCACCTGCCCACTTGCTAATCTGGGCGCACTCGTGAGCAGTCTTGTAGATTCCATCAATCGAATCATCCTTCATGGCCACCAAGAAGCATGAACTCATTTGAGGCTTGGGAGTTCCAGCGTTGAACAAGGTGGGTGTTGCGTGAGTGAAGAAACCCTGTGACATCAGCTCATAGGTCTCCTTGGCCCTCTCCCAGTCATCCCCGTGAATACCCAGTGAAACGCGCATCCAAAGGTACTGAGGACTCTCCATGAGTTTTCCATCAAGTCGTTGGAGATAGGATTTTTCCAGAGTCTTCAAACCAAAAAAGTTGATCTGCATGTCCCTGGCGTGAACGATGGCTTCATTGACAGTGGATCGTCCGATAGTTTCGATAGAGTTCCAAAGGTCTTCACTGATGATCTCGGCTTCCCTTAACTTCCACATGGCATCCGAAAATGTCATAGGAATCTGCTTGCGAATGCTACTAGCCACCACCCTGGCTGCCAAGTCTTCATATTCGGTTTGAATTGTGGACATTCCTACAGCTGTTTCGGCGACAAGAGAATCAATTTCAGTGGAATGGATCCCGTCATACAAACTATCGATAACCTTTTGACTAATGAGTTCCACATCAATGGCTTTCTTCATCTCGGTCGTCATGAGATTCTTAAGTCGTTGAGTAATCTTATCGAATTTCATGGCAACGAACGACCCATTGCGCTTCTGGATCTTCATTTTACTAATATTAAGTTTGAAATCTTTAAGAGCGATTTCACGGACGCTGGATGGAATACAGATACACCTTGGTTACCGGGTCACTTGAGCGCACCGCGGTTCCTCCTGGCGCCCTGGCGAGGAGCTGAGTAGGGCGGTTGGTGTAAGTGTTGCACATAAACTTAGTATCAGGAGTCACGTGACTTGCGGCGAACTGGTTGTAGGCTTCGTCGGGCTTGACATAAACAAAGGGATTGTGATCAATCACCAGGGGTTGCATGTTAGGAAAGCAGGCAGGCATCCTTTACTTATCATTAGTAAATAATTTTTCATACATGCCTGTTCCTGAACCATAATATTTGTCTGTGCCGTGAATTCCAACGGCGGTGTCCATGTCACCTAGTGTTTCTATACCAAACTTGAAACAGTTATTCATGGTCGGTAGTTTGAAATCCTTCTGGCGTCTCATGCACTTGGTGAACGCCACGTCCTCTGGGAGTTTTCGTTCTTCGTCGGTGAATGTTTCACATGCTTTGATCATGGCATCCTTTTTACGAAGTGAAAGTCCTCCATTCATAATGAACTCCTTTTCTGAAAGTTTTCCACATAGGGGTCCAATATAGTCCCATCTTAACATATCATCATTTGGTTCCCTGAGAAGCAGACAGTCCATCTGAAATATCAGGATGTGTTTTTCACGAAACTTTTTCCAGAATGATGCATCCATAAGTAGGTAATTGTACATAGTGATATTCATATGTTCAACATCTAACACAATCGGAATAAATGTTCCGTCAATGTGTTCTTTTACAAATTCAATAACTTTTTTGGGTCCGACAACATAAAGATTCCATCCAGGAAGTCGATCCAGGGCGTTCTTTATAACCAAAGGAAGCCAGTAACCACATCGTGTCTCCACTATAACCATGGCCTTTGAGCCTTGATGGTTGTAGGAAGCTTGAATATCACTGCGTTCCATGTATTGATTCAGGAACTTTCCACAGTTGTATTCCATTCTACTAGTTTATTTGATTTTTTAGTTTGTGATTTTACTCAGAGTCCTCGAAGCTATCGTCGCCATCTTCGACATCATCATCCTCATCGATAAAGGCATACTCAGTGAGCTTCTGTGAAGGCGTGACCCTCAGTTGCTGGAGGCGAACTGTGACACCAAACTTGGTTCCTACAAACCAGATGCTTGCGATGTGTACGATCGCAGTTGCATATTGACCCTTCTCAATCTTGTTGAGATCAAAAGGCTGACGGTCTGTGGTGAAAACATGAGGAACGAATGTACCATCCTGGTTAGCCAATACCTTGGTCTTGAAAATAGGAGAATACTTCTCGTCAGCCGGAGGCTTGAAGAGTGCGGTGTAGAGTGCCTCGCGCACCACAGTCTCATTCATAGACTTGCCCAGGTAGGTCTCAGCATTTTCAACGACCTTGGTCACCACCAAGTCATCAAACTTCTTGAGAAAGTCCACAAATGTCGGATCGTCAGCAGTCATAGGAAGATTGTAACTGACCTTTCCATTGGCGTCCTCAAAAATACCAAGACCAAATGGAACCTTCATCTTGGGAACCTGGAGATAAAGTTTAGAACCACCACGACCATTGAGGTAGATGGTCTTGCCGTTGTTGGCATTCTTGCGAATGTCAGAGAAGGTCACGTCGGAGAGCGAGAGATCGGAGAACTTGATAACAGAAGAAGCCATGATTGTTTTTCGTACTTACCCTTGTTTTCATTTCTTTAAGACGCTTGTTCAGACGAAAATTTTGTGACCAATAAGTAAAAGATGAAGGTTCCCATGTGGATGTTTGTTGTTGTTGCTATTATTGCTGCTATTCTCATCTGGCGTCGTACCCAGGAGGGTCTTCGTCCCGACTTCACTCCTAGGTGCAAGGAACTTCTTGCAATCCCAGTGGCCAGGATCTTTCCGGATGCCTTAGTCCCTGATCGCAAGGAGGACGCTCTTGAGAAGTTCAATGACTTAAAGGATAAGTTGGACGAGCAGGCACTGATGGGAAATAAGCTGGCCACGGAGTGTCGTCTCATCGTGGATAACTTGATGAAACAGCTTCGCGATGATAATATGGAGGGGTTCTCTGATGCGCTGAAAAAACTTCTACTGTAAGATTATAATGATGCAGATGATTGATATGATTCTCCGTGACCCCAAGGTGATGGCTTCTCTCCAGGCCGCCCTCCTGTTCCTTATCGTGGCAAATCCCGCCACCTACCGTCTTGTCCAGATGATCTTCGGTGGTCTCTTCAAGGTTGCCAACGCCACCACTGGGTGCCCTTCGGCCGCAGGTCTGCTTCTGCACGCCGTGGTCTTCGGTCTCCTTTCCTATGGTCTCATGATGCTCAAGCGCCCCGCCGTGGTCGTGGTCGCCGAGGAGGCCGAGAAGGCTGGTGAGGGTCTGCTCGATGTCGCCGAGGATGTCGCCGTGGATGTCGTCAAGGCCGAGCAGGCGATTGCCGCCGAGGTCATGGGTCGCGAGGGCTTCATGATGCGCCGTCGCCGCGAGAAGATGTACTACAAGTAAATTTTAATAGTAAGTAATTACAAATGATTATGATTACGCGAGTTCTGCTTGCTGCCGTCCTGTTCTATGTGGTGTCTAACCCCGCCACCTACAAACTGGTCGAGAGTTTGCTCGGGCGTTTCTTCAAGATCGCCATGAACGGGGCACCGACCCCCGCCGGACTTCTGGTCCACACTGCAGTGTTTGCCGTTCTTTTCCATTTCCTTGCTCCCATGGTATCCAAACTGGATGCCAAGGAGTATCGTTCGCTTATTGATGCCAAACTTGCCGATGCCAAGGATCGCAACGAAAACTTTGACGATGTTCTGATGACCCCTCTCAAGGTCACTACTACCGAAGAAGAGACTGAGGCCGTGAAGAAGGACGAGTAGGAGTTTTTGGTGTAAATTTAATAACATTTGGCTTCCGTTTGCGTTTAGCTTGAATCTTTCCCAACTTAAGTGCTTTCATAGTTGGGTCATTCGTCTGCGCAGATGGTTGTGTTGTTATTACATTTAGAGCAAATATAAGTGCCGCTGGAACAATAAGCGCACTCATCTTTCTATTATCATCTATTAAAATCTTCCCTTGCGTCTCCTTTCACCCTTCAATTTCCATTTTCTGATCGGTCCCTTATCTCTCCTTTTCACTATTGCCTTTGTGTGTCTCTTTTTTAGTGGGGCTTCTATTGGTATTTCTTTGGGTGGGACGTAGCGCCTTGGTCGCTGCCGCGCTGTTCGAACAATTTTAGATAACAACTGGTCTGGCATCGATGTGCCTATACTTTTTCGGCAAGCGAGATCCAAAACACACACAATGTCCCCGAAGGATGGCATCCTTACAATGAGTTGCGAAATTTATCGCAGTACCTATGTTTGAATTCTTCCTTCATGTGAACAATTCTACGATACTCCTCTGGATCCACCAGCGCCTTGAGCTGGCGTGAAATGTTTGCATTTTCATCAATTTTAAAACAGTAGTGTTCGCGCATGGCTTGACATATCGGCCAGGTGGTCTTGCGCAAAAGTTGAACTTCCTGTTCAAGGTCACAAAGTCGCGGGAGAATTATTTCACGCAAGAGTTTCATCACGTCTCTTATGTGGAATTCTTCAAAGTCCATTTCTAATCTAGACAAATAAATTATTGTTTAATATAAGATGGATACTATTACTGCCAAGGCGTTTTGGGAGATGATTCAGGAAGAAGAGCGACTTAAACGCGAACGTGATCTCATCAATCTCCAGATTCGAGCGCTTCGTGCACGGATGGCTGCGAACCAGAGGGCTCGGAAAGAAAGGAGGAAGGCATCAAGTTCAAAATCGTCGCTACGTCGTCGCGAGTCCCCTCTCCATAAATGAGAGCCATTCCCAAGTCGGTTCGATCGGCATCTGGGTAGATCTCGTCAACCATTTCCTTAATGTATTCAAAAAAAGAACACTGGTAGTCAGTAAGTTCCTTATTCTCACCCCAACGCTGATAGTCAAGCCACGATCTAAATTCATCTGGTTCGACCATGAGGTAGTGTCCGAATAGATATCCGGGGTTAAGTTCTTCCTCCGTTGGACGAGACCAGGTCTGTTGTGGTCTGGTTCGTCCAAGGTGATATTTTGCCCATATTTGGCATACGAGTATTGCCCATAAGCGCTTGAACTCATCATTCATTACTAAGTTTGTAGTCTCATGAAATCTTTAACATATCCCACATAACCCATTTTTGAGATCTTTTTCATGTGGGACATCACCCACGCCATGGAACTTCCTGAATGTAGGTCCAAGAGTTTCATATGATTAAGCAAAGGTTTAGCAACATCTGTGTACTGAAACCCAGTCTCATCACCATGTGCAATTAAGGCATCCCATGAATTTGACTTGAACATCGCCTGATATACGTCCAACAATAGGGTGCGCGAATAGTCATCGGTGATATGGTCGAAACTCATGTCTGATTGGCTAGCGAGTTAAATCTTTAATACTATTAGATGGAGATAGTCATCGCCGTGACATTAATTACCGGTTTTTTAGCATTCTACGGTTATTTCGTTTATGTAGTAATTCGCGACACGTGCATATTCAACAAAGTTGAAGCGTTATAATCATTATGCGAGAATTTTTAGTTCTCGTCAAATGAGTATATTAATTAGTTAACTTAGTTGCTGAAGGCGAGACCACCCATACCGCTCTGGATGCGGAGCACGTTGTAGTTCACGGCGAACATGTGCATGTTGGTGGTGCGGGCAGTGTTGGCCTTCTGAGCCACGGCGACCTGCGCGTTGTCGATGCGCGAGAAGTTGCAGGTACCGGTGGGCTGGTGCTCCTCGGGCTTGAGCGCGAAGGAGTACGAGTAGATACCCGGGTACGGGTTACCGCTGTGGTGGTAGAAGGGCTGCACCTGGTTGAAGTACTTACCGGACTGCTCCTTGAACCGATCCTGACCGTTGAGGATCAGCTTGAAGGTCTCAAGAGGACCGGCAGAGGTTCCAGCCACTGTCGAGGCGTCACCCTCCTCAACCCACACGTTGGAAGTGACACCGTCCTGGAAAACCAGAGGGGCACCACACACGTTGGGGGAGATGTAACAATTGGACAAGTTGGTGGACACGGGAAGGGTAGAAACCTGGACATTTCCGACGGCGGACGTGGTATCCCACATATCGTTCCAAGTCGCGGCGGTACCGTGCTCACTGAAGCACCAGACAAGCTCCTTGACTGGGTGATTGTATGAGAGGCGCACCTGCTTGGCCGAAGTGGGGTTGTTAGCCGTAACGGTATCAACACCGGTGTGCTGCACCTGCTCAATCAGGTACTCGTGACCCTTCTGGGCGAACCGGCGGCGCTCCTCGGTATCAAGGTACACGTAGTTACCCCACACCTTAAGTCCGGAGGCTGACAGGTAAGAAGTATAGGTTGCAGATAGGGTAATATCAAGTCGCACTTCATGGTACTGGAGCGCGATGAGAGGGAGGTAAAGCCCTGGGTTGCGGTTGAAGAAGAAGATCAGGGGCAGGTACACCTTGTCTCCGCCGGTGGAAGACGCTGAGGTCATCTTACCGTACTGAATGCGCTTCGCCTCGTCGAGGTACAATTCTGAGTACAGGCGCCACCACTTCTGGTAGTGCTTGTCGATGCGCTGGCCACCGATGGTCAGCTCGACGTCGGCCACGGCACGCTCGGCAATCCACTCGGTCGAGGCAACGGCATCGGTCGAAGTGGTAACGAGACCAGTCGTCGTGGTCATCTCGACGTACATCTCACCAATGAGATCACCGTTCCGGGCCACGGTCACGGACAGACGCGCGGAGTCAGCCGGCGAACCGTTCACGACCTGCTCGATCGTCTCCATCGCGAAGTTGGTGTGGCGCTTATACACCGCCTGAAAGAAAGTCACCTTAGGGCTTCCGGTCAGGTACACGTCCTGTGCACCGTACGCTACCAATTGCATAAGTCCTCCCGCCATAGTTTGCTTTAGTACTAATAGATAAGAAAATTTTTCAGCGCCTGACACACGCGCCCTTTTAAGAAAGAAAAAATATGGGTAATCAAAAATGACTGACAGTGAGCGCGAAGAGTCCGAGGTGTCCGATACCGAGGTGTCCGAGACCGAGATGCCAGACTTCTCTCAATTTCTCGAGGATGAAGATGAGACCGAGGACGTTGACCTGGGGGCTATCCTGGTGAATGCCCTGGAGACCGTCGACGGCGACACAGTGTGTAGCACCTTAGTGGGGATCCGCCAGCAACTTGAGATTCACAACAAGATCATGGTGAAAATTCTCAAGTGCCTTGGGGATTTAAAAAAATGAGTCCTAAGTTATATAGTTAAGATGACAGATACAAGGGAGACCGTTCTTCGAATGGTCAACCACGTCCAGGACAAAAAGATCGAAGATCTTGCGGCTCACATCACAGACATCAAACAAGGTCTAGCAGACCTTAGAGGTGGTGATTTGAGAAGTCTTACAAAGTACATTTTTAGTATCGAAGTCAATGACAATGGATTTCTGGATGACGTCGGTAACGACTTTCATAAAAAGGTTCTTGGCACATACACTCAACATATGATTGGGATGAGTGCCGTAGAGTCGCGGTTTCATACAGATGCCAAGGACATGGCCGATGAAGCCAGCATGGACATCCGAATCATCAGGAACACAATTGACAAGGTCTACAAGTATGTATGCCAGTTACATGCACTACAGGAAACGCTGATGCAACCCATGCTTGCCGATGGAGAGACAAGCAAAACCATTGAGAACTCCGAAGATCTCAATCCTTATCAGGTGATCATATTGAACATCCTGGATGAACTGGAACGCCAGAAACTTCGAAAATCCAAGGACATGATTTGTGAAGAGGTCATCACAGAAAAGGGGTATCGTACCATGGCGTGGAAACCGATCTGTACTATCAAGGAAAAGATCCATCATCTAAGTGAAAAGAATTCTTCTCCCGAGCGCTGGAAACTTATCACTAAGAAAGCTACGATGCCCAAGGATGTTGCGATTCACCTTGAGGAGTGCAATGATGTACAGTTGCCTGAGTTGAATAAGAATCGTCACGCCTGGTCGTTTCGAAACGGAGTGTTTGTCGGTGATCTCGAAGGGAACAAGTTTTACTACTATGGCACTAATGAGTTCTCTAAACTTGACAGACATATGGTAACCTCTAAGTACTTTGATCAAGACTTTGATGACCATACGAACGCCGATAGTTGGAAAGAGATACCGACACCCTTTTTGGATTCGATCATGGACTACCAGGGGTGGAACGAAGATGTGAAGCGATGGATGTACATTATGCTTGGACGTCTGACATTTTTGCTGAACGAAGCAGATACCTGGCAGGTCATTCCGTTTTGCAAGGGCATTGCCCAAAGTGGCAAGTCTACGTTGTTAAACTATGTCACCAAGTTGTTCTATGAACCTTCCGATATCTCTGTTATGGCCAATAACATCGAAGAGAAATTTGGTCTTTCATCTATCTACCAGGCTAATCTTTTCATAGGTCCAGAGATCAAACATGATTTCCGGATCGACCAGGCCGAATTCCAGAGTTTGGTTTCTGGAGAAGAGATTCAGATTGCCAGAAAGAATAAGAACGCCGTTACAATTCAATGGAATGTCCCAGGTATTTTAGCAGGTAACGAAACTCCTGGCTTTTCCGACAACAGTGGTTCCATTCTTCGTCGTCTGTTGCTCTTCAAATTCGGACGTCAAGTGTCTGATGGAGATGCCAGGCTTGGTGATAAATTGGCTGGTGAGATTGGATCGATCTTGCAGAAGTGCATCTGGGCTTACACCGAGGCAGTTCGCGAATACGGTGACAAACTCATTTGGAAAGTTGTACCCAAACAGTTTCTGGACTGGCGCGAGGAGATTGAAGGTCAGTTGCATTCACTGGTCGGATTCATGAAGACCACCCAGTTGAAGTATGGAGAAGACAAGCAGATGCCCCTTCACTGGTTCAGGCACAAGTATCGCGAGTACTGTTCGAGCATGGGTACGCGACCGCGTCAGTGGAAGACGGAACTCTACGAGGGTCCATTCAGCCAATGGAAACTAAGGATTGGTATAGGCACCATGGAGTGGATGGGAACTGTCAAGAAAGATCAGGAGATCGTTTATGGTGTCACAATGACCCAAGATGATGATTAAGAAAAAACATTGACCTTTAGTAAGAACGGCTTATGTCATCTAACCGTTATGTTAACGTTACTCCGCGGACTCCGGGATCCAATCTCGGTCTGCCGAGTAATCGCATCTTGCTCACCAATCCGGAGACGGGCAATGTTGTCCAGAGGATTGTGGCACCCCGTGATGAGAAGTGGGTCTTCAACACGAAGACCAAACGCTTCAACCTGATTCCCAAGAACAAGAATGCGCCAAAGAAACCCGTCAGAAGGAATGTGCGCATCGAGGACATCGGGTTAATGAACATCAATTTGGGGGCAGTGAACAGGGTTTTCCCCGAGCCAAAAAATACCGATGTCAAGTTCTCTCCACTGCGTCCATCGCTGTTCGGACTCAAAGTGAAGTTTCAAAAGGATTTGAGTTTGCGACAATTTTCAGATCTTGCCTACGATTTTGCCAAGAAGCCGTTTCCCAAGGGCGTGACCCGCGTCGTGATAAGAGGTGACCGCTTCCGCGCTTTGGTGGACATCAAGACCAAGGAGCAACAGAACCGACTCAACAAGAACCTCTTCAAGATCGTTCGACGTATCGATGTCAACATGGGCGACTATAATATCCAGATCTTCCGCACGGGCATGCTCATGAACGGCGGCTACGAAAAGAATCCCATCGAAGTTCCTCTGAACAACTTGGACGGAAGGAAGATTTTCGGTAAGGCACTGGACACTATGGAGGACTTCATGAAAAAGTTTGTCCCCACCGAGAAGCGCGTACTTGAAGATTTCACAATCACCAATTTCAATGCCGATTTTTTCGTCAACCAGATCATCGTGGATCCGTTCGTGGCCACCGCCAACGGTAATGAGATCTACAAGTCACTCAAGAAGATAGTCAAGAACTCAAAAAATATTCCCAACAGTGTGACTCAGTTCATACCCGATTTTGAATATGAATACGGGAACAAGAACAATAACTTCATGAGGGAATTGAAAGAATTAGGAGGTAAAGTTCCCAAGTTTCCTGATAACATCTATCTGAAGTTTCCGGAAGGAAAGGACAAGGACAAAAAGCGTGGCGGTTCCTATGTGTCGTGGAAGAAGGGCTACATCCGGTTTCAGGGCGTCGACAGTCTCACCAAGCTCCTGCTCATGATCCGCACCATTCAGAATTGGTATGCCATCATGAAGAAGGACAATCCAAAAGTCCTGGTCGCCACCAACATTGCTGGCGCCAAGGTCAAGAAAGCCAAGAAGATCGTGGCTACCAAGGAAAATATTGAGAAGGTGGGACGCGTCCGTCTCAACGTCTATAAGGGCAAAGACGGAACCAACAAACTCAAGTTGAATGACATTCGTTGCGAAGATACCACCAAGAAGGGCTACACCACCAAACAACTTAGGGTGATCGCAGCGAGGCGTGGCATTCCCGGCGCAGACAAGTTGAAGCGTGAAGTTCTTTGTGAGAAACTTTTGGCTCTGGCCAAGGCAAATGCGAATCGTGCAAAGGCTCGCGAGCAGGCAAAGGCGCGTCGACTCATTCGTCCGGCAGTCCGCCGCGTCGCCGAAAAGAAGCGAGCCGAGCAGGCAGCACTGGAAGCCGAGTTCGAAGCTGAGGTGGCTGCCGAATTCAATGACAACATCAGTTCCGTTGAGTCAAATCTTGGTCTGCGCCAGACGCCTTCGCCCATGCCGACCCCGACGCCACCAAGACCCAGGACTCCAACGCCCAACTCGTCTCCAATTGAACCCCAGATGATGAACGAAAATTGGTTCGAAAGGATGGAGAGAAATGGCTCGGCGAACCAACAAACCGCGCAGCAAAAGGGTGAGGAACTTCTGAACAACATGATTGGAAATACCACCAGCCCCAAGTTGAACGAGGGTAATTATCAAAAGTACAAGAATGTTCATAAGAACAAGGAGTGGTACATGTGGAATGTGAGCAAGGCACGAACCAACTACATGAACTCGCGCAGGGAGTTTGGCATCAACGCCGAACCCACCAAGAGAGCCTACGCCCAGTTCCGCGCCCTCAAGAATCTCGAAAATGAATATCTCGGTAGATAGTAAATGGATCCTCAGGCGGTTTACAACGGATTCGCTTCGATGTTCCGAAACATGCTAATTTCTATGACAGCCTCGATTGCACTGATCGGGTTCTCAGAGAAGTTTGAACTCATGGCACCGGTGGTGCGAATGATTGGGTTCACGGGGATGATGATCGCGGCATTTATCGGTTTCAAGACCTACCGCGATTTCTTGGACTATATTGATTCTATTGAGAGTGAAGTTCCTATGGCAAAGCGGTGGCGCTCGTGGGCTTACACTTCATTGTTCTACTCGGTGCTTATCTTCACCCTCGCTGCAATTTACCTTTTCAGGAAAGTAATACTTTTTTAATTTCGGGACCTTCGGCTCCAGGTTTATTTGGAAAATTGATCACATACCCCTCGATGGCATTTACGCGTTCCATGTAGTGCATGGTTTGAATAATGTGTTCAGGCTTTATCGACGGGCATGCCTTCAATTCAATGACCCACTTGCCATCGATGATGATGTCCGAGCGAATAACGCCGACAATGTTCTTTTTGTAGTAGACTGGAATGTTGACTTCGTGACTGTAGGGCATCTGTTTTTCGTCCAGTTCCACCATGAATGCACGCTGATAGACATTTTCGAGGTGGCACGGTCCGAGTTCACTGAAAATATTTTTGGCGATGTTTTCTAAAAACTTTTTCATTAAAGAAAAGACGCTCCTTATCATTAAATGCGTGTTACATTGAGACCACCAGTTAGCGTGCGACCCAAGCGAATTCCACCAAGATCTGATTTATTTAGTGCGACCACATCAGCCGTTACTGCGGGCGTGACTATCTACTGCACTCTCAACTGGTGGCACTACAGGAAAATCCGAAAGGAACTTGAAAAGCGATTAGATGATGACATTAAAGAAAAGAATCGTAATAAATAATAGTATGAGCTATGCACTCGGTGGTATATTATTGGGTCCATTTTATAAAGGACGTAGTTCAATACAGGCAAAAAGCACGGTCAACGATGCAATAAGATACACGTGGGTGGTTGGAAAGGTACCAAATATTAATAACGTTATCAACACGATACCAGAAGGCGTCAGGTATTCCATTCAAGATCATCGTCCAACCATCGCACCTTATGACGGCGTTCACATCACACTGAATTATCTGATTGAAGTCCAGATCCACACTCCCGAAAGTTTGGCCGTGAGACAAAATGAGATTCATCATAGGATCTATAGGATGAAACGATACAACGATCACATCTCTATGAAATATGATGCGGTGATGGATAATAGACAGTGGAAGATTTTAGAAGAATGTTACAATCTTCCAGCGCCTATGAGTTTGGCACTCCCCGTCGAGGGAAATGTAAATACTATGTGGGAAGACCTTCTAGATTCCATTGCCATCAAGTATAACCTTGAACTTCAAGAAGTTTAACCAGGACTTTAATTTCTTCCTCGAGGTCTTCACTTATACGTTTACCGTCCTTTTCCACGCGAAACGTATCGAGTGCAAACCCATTCTGTGTGGTGATACTTGCCGAAATCACGTTGATACCCAGTGACACAAATATCATACTTAGGTCGCTCATGAGATTCGGATAGTCACGAAGTTTCACCCATACCCTTGTCTCCTTATCCCTGTAGTGACTGAAGTAAACATCATGTCCTTCATTCGGATCAACTGGACATGAATCAAAATCAAATTCATCTTCGACCATGGTTTGAACCCTTGAACACAACGAAGTGCTGATGGGTTTTCCCGAGTAGGTCAGCATCATGTACTCGAGATCCTTTTCGTTGTCCATGTTCCTCCATGCATTAATCTGGAGACCTCTTAGTTTGTGACCGAACCCAACCTCCTTTGCGAAAGGTTTATTACATCCTGGTATGATGAGACGTGTCTTGTTTCCGTCACTGATGATTCTATAGGGTTGACTGCACTGCACAAGCATCTTTCTTAAAGAATTAATAATATCTTTAATTAGTAGATGAAACAACCAATACACAGGATACAGAAGTTGGGAACATTTGGTGCAAAATTAAACTTGAAACTTCTCAGATCGAGGAAGACTCCAGAAGACAACAGACGCATAGCCAGATGGGTGACCGGTGAGTTGGTGGATCTGGGACCGACCTTTGTGAAATTGGGGCAGTTGATTAGCACGAGGAATGACATTTTGTCCGCCGAGGTGATCGAAGAGTTTTCCAGTCTACAGAACGAAGTCCCTCCTTTCCAAGATGTTTTGAGTGTGGTGGGTGAAGATTACGTGCGCGACACATTTGGGTATTTTGACACCCGACCGATGGCGTCGGCTTCGTTGGGGCAGTGTCACCGAGCCATCGCCAAAGATGGAACCGATGTGGTGGTCAAGGTGCAGCGACCTGGGATAGAGCAGGGAATCATCGATGACATTGACATCATAAAACAAATCTCAAAGATAGGTTATTTTTTCACGCGCGATTCGAACTACACCGAGTTCATGGATATACTGGATGAATGGAAGCCCCTAATTCTGGAAGAAATTGACTATGAAAAGGAGGCACAGAGCATGATTGAGTTCAAGGAACTTTTCAAGAACAGCGATTGGGTCAAGGTTCCAGATGTGTTCCCCGAAATATCCTCGAAGCGGGTCTTGGTGATGGCTTACGAGCCTGGTGTAAAAATTGTAAATATTGAGGAGCTGAACAAGTTGAATGCCGACCTCGACCAGATTGCGTTCTTCGTGGTTCGCAGTCAGTTCA